>FWPV01016508.1_pt1 | contig 10396 bp, 8 predicted proteins | sample 2228371 | NCBI WGS metagenome assembly FWPV01 (sample SAMEA103939776, study PRJEB20133) | metagenome
TCCAATCAGTCACGCGACCAAGCCCGGCAACAAGCGGGCGTACGCCGGTGACATGCCCGGACGCCGGCTCGGAAAGACGTGGACCGGGGATTGCGGTGCATGAATTGGCCGCAGTGTTCCCACCCCGTCTGGAACTGCGGGATATTTCCTCGGCGACCCTCTTGGTCGACCTGGATACGGAATGCTTTCGCTTAGCATTCTTGGCGCCATTCTCGACGCCGCGGGCAGAATCGAGCGTGCCTCCGGATCTCCAGCTCTCCAGATTCCAAAAAGCCGTGTGCGTTGTTGACACGGCGGGCGGATCGTCATCGGCATTGTGGTGCCGGCATACTGTGGCATCTGTATAGACTTGATCGACAGGGCAAGATCATTCGAGTTTTCCGGATGGGGTTACCGTGGTCAAGGCTGTGAGGCGTCGTTCCGATGTAACGATTCTAGGCCGGAAACGCCACCTGATTCCGGTGCGGTCACAGCGTTTGCGCGGACCTTCAACCCAAGACTGTCGGCCTGCCCTGCTATGCCATCCACACGCCGCTACGAAACGATCGCAAGGTGCGTTGTTCTTTGGACAATCTTGGGTATCGCAGCACCGATGCCGCTGATGGGTGCGGACGATCTGCGCGAGACCCCCATCGTGGTCGCCATTCGCAACGCTCGGCCGGCGGTCGTGAACATTCGCGGGGAAAAGACCCTGGTGACCACGGCCGGGGTTGCCGCGTCCCGCACCGACGCCTCGCGGCGGGTGAACGGGATGGGGACGGGCGTGATCATCGATCAGCGCGGCTATATCATTACCAATCATCACGTCGTGGACGGCGTCCGCGAGATCGAGGTGAATTTGTACGACGGGAGCCGCTACATCGCCAGGCTAATCGCCCGAGATTCCGAGACCGACCTCGCCATCATCAAGATCGACGCCGATCGGCCGTTGCAGACCATCCGGATCGGAGTCTCGTCCGACTTGATGCCGGGAGAGTCGGTCATTGCCTTGGGAAACGCTTACGGTTACGAGCACACCGCCACCCGGGGCATCGTGAGCGCCCTGCATCGGGCCGTGCAGGTCAGCGACTCGCAGTTCTACGAAGACCTGATCCAAACCGATGCCAGCATCAATCCGGGCAATTCCGGCGGGCCCCTGTTGAACATCAACGGCGAGATGGTCGGGGTGAACGTCGCCGTCCGAGCCGGAGCACAAGGCATCGGATTCGCCATTCCGGTGGATCGGGTCGTTCAAGCGGCCGCGCGGTTGTTGGCGCAAATCAACCAAAAGAGCATTTTGCTGGGACTCCGCTTCGCCCCGTCGGGCGGCACGACGGCCGGGCTGTCCGTCGCGGAAGTGTTTTCCAACAGTCCGGCGGACCAGGCGGGACTGAGGCCGGGCGACAAGATTCTCAGCATCAGGGAGACGACGATCTCGAACGAACTCGATTTTCAACGCGCCCTGCTGGAACGTCGGCCCGGTGAATCGCTGGAAATCGCCGTCCTGCGTTCGGGCGGTTCGGAGGAGGAGTTGACGCTCGTCTTGGGCGGGCCGGCGAGCGGCAACAAAAGCGATCGCATTTGGGAGCTGGTGGGATTGCGATTGGCGCCGATTCCCCCCGAGGAGTTCCAGGCCAAGTTCAATACCCGTTATCGCGGCGGTCTGCTGATTACGGAGGTGCGGAGCGGCGGGCCGGCGGCGGCCCAAGGTTTGCGGTCCGGCGACGTCTTGGTGGGGATGCATCTCTGGGAGACGGTATCCGTCGAAAACGTGGAGTACATCATCCAGCGGCCCGACTTCGACAGCTTTCTGCCCCTGAAGTTCTTCATTCTCCGCGACAACGAGACCTTCTACGGATACTTCGCCATCGCCCGGGCGAACGGCGAGAAGTGACTTTCCGTGTTCTCTTCACCGCCGATTCTAGCAACTCCGGACGGAAAGGGACTCCTGCTGGAGAAGGGAATTTCTAGAGCCTTTGGGGTCGCGCCCTTCAGAGGGGCCGGGATTTTTTGGCGCGGGGCCTGCTTCGAAGTTATACTCGAAGTGTAGGTTTTGGTCGGCGCCGCAATCGCGAACGGCCTTCGTCCGCCGTCGGGGTGTCTGCTCGATGCGGTGGCCGAAGCAGCCGTTTCGAATGCGGTCGGCGATGTGCCGGGCGGACCGACCCTATCCCGGTTCTTTCGGAGGACTACCCGTGTCGAATGCTGGAGATAATCCGTTCAACTTGGACGATTTCAATCTGGGCGGTCCCGCAGGCGGCACGGCGGATGACTTGACGGCGCCCGGACCCGCAGAACGGGCGCAAGGCCCCGAAAGCCGGGAAGCAAAGCCGCCTCGTCCCGGCTTGTTCGCACGTCTGAAACAGACCAGCATTTTCACGGTCATGCTGGGTCTTTCGCTCCTGGCGCTGACGATCGCGGTCATCGTCCTGGCAATAGAGTTGAGCCGCTATCAATGGGATACCCGTGCTCGCTCCGTCCGCGCGGGCGCGGCGGGAGCAGGGGTTCATGCGGTGGTCTCGACGATGACGGCTGCGGCCTGACCCGCTGTAGTATAGTTCAGCGACAAGAAGAGATTCTTTTCCGTGCGATACTCCGCCGAGGTGATGACTTGGCCGGGGCACTGCGGATCAGGGAATTCGTGGTTCAACGTACGTGGTACGATTTTCTCGGCGGCTAGGACGAGGCTGGCGGCCAACTCCAAGGCGCCGGTAGCGGCGCCCGCGTTCCCGAAGAACGACTTGGGAGCGGTCAGCGGGACGTCAGGCTATATTTCGGCCAAGGCGCGGCTTTCCCAAACGTCTTCTTGGCGTGCACCCCGGCCGTCCGCGTTTACATGGCTCAGGGAATGCGGATCGACGTCGGCATCTTGCAGGGCGGATCGGACCGCGCGCCCGACGGCCGCGGTGATCCCATGCCCTTGTTGCTCCCGGGCGAAGACGCGACCGCAGCCGCGAATGCGACCGAGGATCTCGGCGCCCCGCTTCAAGGCGTGCGTTTCACGTTCCAAGACCAGAATCGCGGCGCCTTCTCCGCGGACTTCGCCGTCCCGCATACGATCGAAAGGGCGGGGAGCTTGGCCGTCCTGGTCGGCACGGCAGGACAGGCGGCCCATCACGGCGAATCGGCTCCAATCGAAAGGCGTCATTTCCGACGCCGCGCCGCCGACCATTACGACGTCGGCCAAGCCCCGTTCGATCAACAACGTCCCTTCTATCACGGCCAGCAACGACGAGACCTCACCGTGGTGCATCGTGTTATTGGGGCCTCGTGCATCCAGCACGATGGAGACGTGAGAAGCGATCATGTTGGGCAAGACTTTGAGGAAACTCAGCGGGAACGTGGCGGCCATGCCTTCCACGGGCCAGCGTCCGAAATCGAACCGGCCGTCGACGATGCAGGCTCGATAGGGCGCCTCGCTGTCTTCCAACGAACCGCAAATCCGATCGGCTCCCAGAACGATGCCGAAGCGCTCCGGATCAATGGGCAGGGCATCGAGCCCGGAATCTTGCCGCGCAAGGCGTGCGGCCGTGACCCCCAATTGGGCGTCGCGGGCCATGACCTTGAGGCTTTTCCGCTGCGGGACGAACTGCTTGGCGTCGAAGTTTCGCACTTCCGCGGCCGAGCGGACCGGAAGCCCCGAGGGATCGAATTGCGTGATCGGCCCGACACCACCGATCCCGGAGAGCAGCGAGGCACGAAATGCGTCACGCCCGATCCCGATGGGCGACACGATTCCAATTCCTGTAACGACGGTCTCGCGAAAGGGCATCCGAAGTCTCAACGGCTTTGAGGATGGCGGCGCTCCGGTCCACGGCGGCCGGGGCGTACAAAGAGGGAGTCTTCCGGACGCAAGGCCCAAAGACGGCGTGCGGAAGGCTGAACTCCGTTTCCAACCCCTCTTTGGGCTTATCGGTTACGGGAACAGCGTAAAGTTACTAGTATATCTTCTCCACCGCAGCTAACAATCGCGTTATACGCCGGAGTTTCTTCCGGTTGCCCGGCTATTTCTGCTTCCCGAGGTTTACGGACATACGCCCGAACCAAGGTCGATACCGGCTTGTCTTGGGCAGGGATATGCCGGGTTTCCTTTTGATGCCGGGTTTCTCTACAATAGCTTGGAACACAGTAGGGAGGTCAGGGAGGCGGTCGATAACCGGCGCCAAAGCGATGCCGGGGGGCGTCGCATCGGTCGGGAAACGGAACATGCGTGGGAGCCGTTGATACGCGGGATGCGTATCGATTCGTTTTCGGGAATGTGGGGCTGAGGGAGGGAAAACATCATGGGAAAGCCGGCGGATCGAGTGGATACCAAGCGTTTCTTTGAAGAGCACGAGCGGATCGAAGGCATTTTGGCGGAGCTTGACACGGCGCTCGCCAATCGCGATCGGCAGCCGAAGGAGGTGATTCGGTTGCTGTCGGAGCTGACCGTGCATTTGGAGGCGCATTTCGCCTTCGAAGAAGCGGAACGGTTTTTCGACGAGGGCATGTTGCGGGCGCCGCATCTTCAGCCGAAGGCGGACAAGATATTGGCGGAGCATGCACCGTTGGTGGAGGCCGCCAAAGCGCTTGCGGCCGAAGCAGAAAGCGAGGACCACGCTTCGCCCGACTGGTGGGAGCGTGTCCGCGCGCGTTACTCGGATTTCAAGAACGATCTGGCTCGGCACGAGCATGCCGAAAACGAACTGGTGCAAGAGGCTTACGTTCAAGACCTCGGGGCGCGCGATTAGTCGGCTTGAGTCTTGCAGTCTTGCGCCGTAGCGCCAGGGGACGGAAGGCCGTGCGTTGCGCTCAGGCGGCTTCGACGCGGCGGGCGGGCGAAGCGAGGGGCGCTGCGACCCGGCCTTGCTGCGGCCGGATCACGTCGCCGCTGCTGATTGCCTGGAGGATCGCCTCGGCGATTTGGAGCGCGGCCAGACCTGCCGCGCCGTCCACGATCGGGGTTCGGCGTGTGCGCACGCACTCGACGAAGTCGGCGATCTCGGCGGCCAGGGCATCCCGCTTCTCGCAGACCACAATCTCTTCCGGCATGTAAACTTCGTGGAATTCAGGCTGAATCCGGCGCACTTCCGCAGCGGGCAGGTCGGCGGGGCGGAATCGGCCGGCCTGGAGGTCCGGGTGGATGCGCGTGAGCGACACCTTTCCGGCGGCGAAATCGATCTCGGCGATCGCGCTGCGCGTCCAGATTTTCATCTCGCGCCGCGGTTGCCGCGTGATGCGTGAAGCCTGGAGCACGGCGACACAGCCGTTTTCGAACTCGATGCGGGCTTCAGCGACATCTTCGTTTCCGCCCAGCAGCGCCCGTCCGGATGCCGCAATCGAGGCCGGGAAACTGTCGGTGAGGTTGAGGATGAGATCGAGGTCGTGGATCATCAAATCCAAAACGACGCCGACGTCGAACGACCGCCCCGTGAACGGACCGCAACGAACGGCTTCGATCAGCCATGGGGAGGCAATGTTCTGCGCGGCCGCGGCAAAAGCGGGGTTGAATCGTTCGATGTGTCCCACTTGAAGAATGCGGCCGGCGGTCTCGGCGAGGGCGACCATTTGCCGGGCTTCGGCCGCGGAGGACGCGATCGGCTTTTCGACCAGGACGTCGATTCCGTCCGCAAGCAGGGAGCGGACGATCCGGCCGTGCAGGGTCGTCGGCGCGGCCACGACCGCGGCTTGGACTTCGCCGGGGATCCTGCTTGCGTCGGCGAATACGGGAAAGCCCTCCCGGCTCAGTTCGTCGCGTCGTTCGGCTGAGGGTTCCACAATGCCGATCAGACGGACGTCGGCGCGGGCTGCCAGTTTGGCGGCGTGAAATTGCCCCAGCCGTCCGCCTCCGATCACGATGACGCGTAAAGGTTCCACGAAAGTCGACCTCGCGGTCTGAACGGGTCGGGCACGGCGGGTCGGCGGCCCCTTCCCGCCTAGCGTCCCGAGATTTAAGCACAATGACGAACGCGTTGGGTTTCCGCGGTGGTTTGCAGGAGTACGCTTCCCAGCCGGGCATTGAGCCGGTGACCTCCGCGATAGGCGCAGAACCGGCCGATCAGGTCGCAACCGCACAGCGCGAGGTCCCCAACCATGTCGAGCAGTTTGTGGCGAACACATTCGTCGGGGAATCGCAGTCGATTGTCGATCGGTCCGTTCTCGCCGAAGACGAGCAGGTCCTGCGGCGTGGTGCGGCGTCCCAACCCCATGGCTAGAAGCTGATCGGCTTCCGACTTGAGCATGAAGGTACGGCAGGGGGCCAACTCCTTGCAGAAGGATTCCGGCGTCAAGAGCAGGCCGAAGCTTTGCCGACCGATCGGGCCGCGGGGGCCGTAATCCAGGAGATACCGGATAAAAAGTTCGCCGCCGGTGCTCGGCCTGGCCTCGAACCAGGCCGCCTCCTCATCGATCCGCACCACGGTGGTGACTTTGCGAAGGACGCGGGGGGCGGGTTGTTCAACGATGCCAGCACGCAAGAGGGCGTGCACGAACGGCAGGCTGGAGCCGTCGCAGCCGGGCATCTCGGCGGCGGTGACGCGGACCTCGCAATTGTCGATTTGAAGGCCGCCCAGCGCCGCCATGATGTGCTCCACCATCTCGACGCGAGCCCCGTCCCGCTCCAGCGTGCTGCGGCGAGGCTGTTCGATGCGGTATTCCAAGCGTGCCGGGATTTGTGGTCGGTGCGGGAGGTCCGCTCGCACGAACACGATCCCCGTGTCGATCGGGGCGGGATGAAACTCCACCCGCACGTCCCGGCCGCTCCAATAACCGATTCCTTCCACGGCGGCGGGAGCGGCGATTGTTTGCTGGTTACGCAGGGAAAACATCAAGCGTTGCCATCCCATGTTAGGAAATCAGGTATTCGTCGGCGGAGGGAGGATTCGAAGCCGCGGATCGCGACCACGGGCCTCCGTGCGCCGAAACTTCGCACGCCGCGGGCTTACGTCTGCGCAAGGCTGCTCAGCGAAGCCCCGTCGATCCGGGACGAACGTAGCCGGTTCCCGGAGCGACTGCGCCGGATGTCGCCGGGGCGGTCGCCGTCTGCACCCGAGCGTTGAGACGCTGGAGGATGATGGGAGTGATATCCAGTTCCGCGCCTTGGTAAACAATCCAGCGATTGATCGTGCGGAGCACGTCTTCGGGATTATTCGGATCCGGTTCGGTGCCGTTGAAGCGGAACACCATCGTGATGCCGTTGGCGGCGGCGAAGTATTGGATTTCGCCCACGATCTCCTGATAAGTGCCGTAGACGACCTTGGCTTCTCGAAGCATCAAGTCTTTGCGTTTCTTCAGGACGTCGGCCTCGAATTCCTTCTGGCGGCGCAGGAGCGCGTCGTCGATCTGAGAGTAGGTCGGCGTTCCCGGCTGGTGGTCCTTGAGCTGCTCGGCCATGGCCTTCAAGGATGCCTGCTCTTGTTGGGCCCACTGCTCGGCCGCCGCCGCCTCGGCACGGATCGCTTCCATTTGCTGCTTGTGTCGGGCGTGGTTCTTGAAAATGTAGTCGATGTCCACCACGGCCACGTTTCGCACCATGGGAACGCTGCGGGTTTGGGGGGCCGGCACGCCGGGCTGTTGCGCCCCCAGCTTCCACATGGTGGCCAGTGAGATACCGACGACGAGGATTCCGACTCCCATCCACTTGGTCTTGGACACTTTTTCCCTCCTTGGAAAAAGGCTTCTCAGGAACGTCTCGGCGGGCCGAAACGCCTCATGGCTCGGAGTGGGGCGTCCCTTCCGTCCCTCCGGCCGCGGGGCTCGGCTTGGAAGCGACCGCCTGTCGCTCCCCAAGGCCGATCCGAGGATACCTATCCGCCGTGCTGTGTCTCGGCCGGTGTATTCTGCCGATTGAAATCGGTTGCGTAAAGGCCAGAATCCAGGAAACCACTCACGAATAGAGGTCGGGGAGGGCGGTGGACTTGCCCGATTTCAAAGAATTGCCCGGTTTACCGGCGGCGGGACGGCCGCTGGGGATCGTGAGCCGCCGGCACGGGTTGGGGTCCCGTGTGATTGCCATTCTTTTTCGGTGATACGGATACTTCGGCCCGGTCGATGTTCCACCGGGGCGACAGCAGACAGGCCGCTTCCCCGGATAGAACAGACCAATTCATTGACCGGTCTCTCGGCCTGCCTTACCATGCCGGAATGGAGTTCGCCGTCGCCGGGGCAACCAATGAGGTCTCCGTATGCCTTCTCGCAATTCTGCTCCGCTGCATCTGCGCCCCATGCAACGTGAACTGTCGGTAGCGACGGGCAGCCGGTTTTTGGACGCGGCCTTGGACGCCGGAATCAACTTGGACCTGCCTTGCGGGGGAGAAGGAGTCTGCGGCAAGTGCCGGGTGATCGTGCTCGAGGGAACGCCGCCGCCGAATGAGGTGGAACGGGACAATTTGTCTGCGGAGGAGCTGAGCCGGGGCGTCCGCCTGGCATGCCAGTTGACGGTGGGCGGCCCGATGGTGGTGGAAATCCCCGAGGATTCGCTCCTCAAGTCAACGCACCAGATTCTTACGGCGGTCGTCCAGTCCTCGCGATCGGAGGGACGCTGCCCCGTGCGAAAGGTCTTTGGGACTTCCCATCACTCGGCCGGCGACGGACGGCCCGGCGAGGCAGGGGAACCCTGTGCAGAACTGAGTTTCGCGGAGAAGTTGGCGGGCGTCCCGATCCGGCGGTTGGCGGACGCCAGGCGGTTGCTCGGCGAAATTCGGACCGTCGGCGACGAAGCGACCGCGGTGGTGGTGGAAGATCGTCTTGCGGCGATCGAGCCGGGCGACACCCGCCGCAGCACTTTCGGCTTGGCCGTCGACTTGGGGACGACCACGCTGGTTGCTTCCCTGGTCGATCTGAACGGGGGAGAGGAATTCGCGGTCAGCGCTCGCCTCAATCCTCAAATCCAGTTCGGCGAAGATGTGGTTTCCCGCATCCAAACGGCCGTGGAGCGAGAGGACGGCCTCCACCGTTTACAAGCGGTCTTGAGGGACGCGCTCAACGAGATGATTCGCGAAGTCGCGACGAAGCACGGGATAACCGCAGATCGCATCTATGCCGCGGCTGTCAGCGGAAACACGACGATGCAGCATTTGTTTTGCGGGCTGGATCCCTCTTCACTGGGACGCTATCCCTTCCTGCCCGTCTTGCGGCACGGACTGTCCGTGGATGCGGCCGAGTTGGGGCTGGCAATCCATCCGGGCGGGCGGGTGTACGTGATGCCGGTGATCGGCGGGTTCGTGGGCGGGGATACGGCCGGCGGGATTTTGGCCACGGGAATGCTTGCTGGAGAGTCGCCGGCGATCCTCGTGGACATCGGTACCAACGGTGAGATCGTTCTATTTGCCGGAGGCCGGCTCCGCGCGGCGGCGACGGCGGCGGGACCTGCCTTTGAGGGCGCTAGGATTCTCCACGGTATGCGAGCGGCCCAAGGCGCGATCGAACGAGTAATCTGGAATCCCGTCTCGCGAGACATCACGTGCCAGGTCATCGGCGGTGGTACGCCGCGCGGACTGTGCGGGTCGGCGCTCATCGACCTCTTGGCGATTCTGCTGGAAGCCGACATCTTACGTCCCGACGGCCGATTGGCGGGCGATCCCGGCTCCCGCGGCGACTGCTCTCCGACTTTCCTCAAGCGGATCACGACATTCGAAGGTCAACCCGCCTTCGTGGTCAGTTGGGACTCGCAACGCGGCCCGGGCGTGCCGATCGTTCTCACCCAGAGGGATATCCGGCAGTTGCAACTGGCGTCCGGGGCGATTCGGGCCGGCATCACCGTCTTGCTCAAACAGGCGGGCATCAGCGCCGAGGATCTTCAGGCGGTATACGTAGCGGGGGGGTTCGGGAACTACATCCGCCGACGCAATGCCCAGCGGATCGGTCTGTTTCCCAACGATGTTCCGAGAGATCGCATCTTGTACCGTGGGAATACGTCGTTGCTGGGAGCGCGGATGACGCTCCTGTCGCTCGATGCCAGGGACGAGGTGGAGGGAATTGCAGAACGGACCGAGCACGTGGATCTGTCGCTGGATCCCGACTTCCGTTGGGCTTTCGCCGAAGCGATGATCTTTCCTCAGTCGCCGACTTCCGCCGGCGCCGGTTCGCAGAGCATCGGCTGACGGCGCCGCTCCCGATGGTGCGATCCGGTAACCGGGAGCGGCGTTTGCAGAGGCTTTCGGTTGGAAAAGCGACGGCAGGCAGCGTCGTTCTTGTCAGTGCCCGCCGCAGCCCGGGCAACCGCCGCCGCGCGGATAGTTGGGATTATCGATCACAAAGCCGTTGCCCATCGGACCGCTCATGAAGTCGATCACCGTGCCGTCCAAATGCAAGGCGTATTTCTTTCGCGTGACCAAGGGCACGCCGTCGCACTCATAGCGGGCGTCGAGCTTGCTATCGTACTCCGTATCGAAGCCCAGGGTGTATTGAAGGCCGGAGCAGCCGCCGCCATTGATCCCCA
>FWPV01016509.1_pt1 | contig 10395 bp, 7 predicted proteins | sample 2228371 | NCBI WGS metagenome assembly FWPV01 (sample SAMEA103939776, study PRJEB20133) | metagenome
CAGCACGTCGCCTCCTTCGCCTCATGACCGGGTTCTCCTCGCAACCTTGAGCGACGAGGAGAACCCGGCCACCTGACTATGTTGCGCCGGCGGGTGGCCGGGCCGCCCGCCAGCGCGCCAACGACGGATCAGGGCGTGTAACCGATGGACTCCTGGTAGAGCTTGAGCAGCTCGTCCTTGCCCAGATCGTCCACGATCCGCTTCCAGTCGTTGTAGGTCCGATTGAGCGCTTCCTGCGCAGAGACCTGGCCGGTCACAGCCTCGGACAGGTGGACGTCCATGTTCTCGGACATCTCAGGCGTGCCGGGGATGCGCAGGTAGGACACGAAGAGCGGATAGTTGTAGAAGTTGTCCTGGTAGGCGCCGATGAACTGGACAGCGTCCTCGGCATTGAACCCGCCCTCCACGTACTCCTCGACAGTCGCCTTGCCGACCGGCTGGAGCCAGTCATAGGTGGTGCCGGGATCTACACCGGTCCAACCCCAGGCGACGTTCCAGTGGTTGATCTCCGGGGTTCCCTGCCAGAGCATGAAGTAAGCGGCCAGGTCGGGATTCTTGGCGTACTTCGACAGCACGGGATGCCACGAGCACCCTACCTGGTTGCCCACCAGGTTCGGCTTGTCCAGGTTCAGGAACTGCTTCGTCTCCAGGTCGTAGGGGCTCTTCGTGCCGGGGATGCCGCGTGCGCCCATCTTGCCCTGGATCACCGACTGGCTCGGGTCTTGTACCAGGGAGCCCACATCGCCCCAGGAGAAGGTCATGATGGCGTTGCCCGACAGGAAGTCAGCCCATGCCTCGCCGAGTTCCCAGCCCCACATGGCCGACGGGCCGGCCTTCGACAGCGCGATCAACATCTCCAGCGCCTTGACGTGGCCCGGCGAGTTGATCAACGGCTCCATCGTCTCCGGATCGAAGAAGTACACGTTGTGGTACCTGGTGACCTTGCGGGGGTTGTCGCCCGGAGCCGGGGTCACCACGTAGGGCGCCGACAGGGCCAGGAAGTGGAAGAAGCCCTGGCCGCCGACCTTCAGGTGCAGCGTGATGCCGTCGTCCGGGTCGCCGTCCTTGTTCCAGTCCTTGCCGTTGAAGAACTGGGCGATCTTGAGGACATCCTCCCAGGTATCCATGGCCACCGGCATATCCTCACCGGTCTCCGCCTTGTAGGCGGCCTGCCACTCGGGATCTTCGATGATGTCCTTGCGATAGTAGAGCACCTGGGCGTCATGGTCGTTGTTCGTGCCATACCATTGCCCGCCCCACTGCATCAGGTTGGCGACGGCCGGCGTGATGGACTCGAGATCGTTCTTGGGCATCCGGGGATCGGTGAAGTACTTGTCGATCGGCTGGATCCAGTCGTTGGAGATGGCGTCACCATACCAGTTGGAGCAGTTGATGATGACGTCATACTTGTAGGTGCCGGTCTGGAAGTCGGTGTAGATCTTCTCCCGCAGCTCGGCGAAGGGGATCTCCACGATGTCATACGTGGCGCCGGTGAGCTCCTCGAACTTGCCGCGCCAGAAGTAGAGTGGGCCGGAGATGGGGCCTCGCTGAGTGCCGGAGTAGACGCCGATGGTGAACTTCTGCCCCTTCCAGGCCGGGTCGGGCTGGCCCTTGTCGGCAGCATCGAAGGCTGCCTGGGCGGTCCTGGCCTCCAGTTCACTCATGGCGGGGAAGCCGCTGATGAGCTGGGGAGCAGGAGTCGGAGCAGGGGTCGGGGTGACCTCAACCACCACCTCGACCGGCTTCTCGACGATCTTCTCCTTCTCGACGACCTGGGTCACGACCTTCTCGACCTCGACCTTCTGCTCGACGACCTGGGTGACGACCTTCTCGATCACCTGGGGCTGTGGCGCAGCACAGGCCGGCAGCAGCATGGTCACGACGGTCAACAAGAGCATAAGAGTGGCGAAGCGTTTCATTGTTCATCCTCCTTGATCAACATGGGTGGTCGGCCCGCCCGGATTCGCCGTTCCGGAGGGCCGGCGGCCTTCACAGGCGCGCTGAAGCAACGCTGCAGCACCTCCGTTCCTTCCAGTTATGCCCCTGGTGCATCACCTCCTCCCCGCGCGTTACGGCCAGCCACCCCGGGGGGCAGGCCGGCGTTGAGGAACCGGTCGGCCGGCCCAATCGCCGGCCGATTCAATTGTGAGGAATCCTACGGAGACCATTCTAATACGGGATCGCCGGCCTGTCAAGAACCGTTTTCGTAGCGCCCATATTCCCGGAACGCCTGATACATCGCCCGGATGTTCTCCAGCGGCACATCGGGCCCGACCTCGCCGCAGGCAATCAGCCCGCCGTCCGGTGTGCCGCAGGCCTCGAAGGTGCGCTGGACTTCTTCCCGGACTTCCGCCGGCAAGCCGAAGGGCAGCACACGCTGGCGGTCTATGTCCGTGCGGATAGCCACCTTGCCGCGCACGTTGCGGGCGATCCAGTCATGGCCGACGACTGGCACCTGCACGTTGATCACATCCACGCCGACTTCGATCAGGTCTCCGAAGATGTCGTTGACGTATCCGTCGGTATGGTACCATACGTCCATGCCGGCGTCATGGACCCGCCGGAACATCTCCGCATAGCGCGGCTTGAACAGGCGGCGCCAGGTTGCCGGGCTGATCAGCAGGGCATGCTGCCCGCCCCAGTCGTCGGCGAAGTGCAGGCCATCGTACTCCAACGCCGTCCACTTGTCTATCCAGCGGAGGTTGAACGCCAACAGGTCATCCATCAGGCGACCAAGTTCGGGGGGTTCGGTGGCCAGGTCCATCATCAGGTTTTGCATGCCACGCAACTGCTGCAACTGCTCAAAATAGGTGATCCAGGCACCCCGCGCATACCACCGGTCGTCGTAACCGCACATGTGTCCGCTGTACAGGCGACCGTCCGGCGGGCCGGCGGTGAAGTCCTCCGGCCAGCGGTACTCATCATAGCGGCTCAGGTCTTTGATGGGCCAGTCCACCGGGATGCCGCAAATCCCCAGCCATTCGCCGTACCAGACCGTGCCGAAGTCATCGGTGTTACGGCCCTGTTTGTACAGCGCCGGATAGTCCTCCGGCGGCATGTCGGCCATATAGTCCCAACCGAAATCTTCGCGGTATTCGGCCAGGATCTCCGCCAGTTGTTGCCCGTACTTCAGGTAGGCTGCAGGCAGCACGGCATGCGAAATGGGGGCACGGTCGGGCTTCTGAAACCTGATGGCCCGCTTGACACGCTCTCGACTGTTCATGGCCTGTTGTCCTACTTCCTGATGGGCTTCTGCCACACGCTGATCAGCACGGCGAAGAGCACGATCAGGCCGCGGGCCACCTCTTGCCAGTAGGGATGCACGCCCATCAGCGTCATGCCGTTCGACAGCAGGCCGATGAACAACACCCCCAGGAAGGTGCCCATCATCGAGCCCGATCCGCCGGCCAGGCTCGTCCCACCGATGATGACCGCCGCGATGACCTCGAATTCGAGCCCCTCGCCCACGTTGTAGGCGCCCGCCATGATCCGTGACGAGATGATGATCCCGCCCAGCGCGGCCATCAGGCCCGTGAGGGCGAAGATCAGCACGCGCGTCCGCCCGACGGGGATGCCCGACAGCCGCGCCGCCTCCTCGTTCCCACCCACGCTGTAGACTGACCGCCCGTAAACCGTGCGCGTGCTCAGAAACTGGAAGACGGCAAATGAGGCCAACATGATCACGGCGGGCACCGGAATGACCTTAAGCAGGTATCCCTGGCCCCAGAAACTGAACGAGTCCGGGAAGGGCGTGATCGGGTAGGCGTTGGTGATCACCTTCGCCAGGCCCTTCAGGCTCATGTACATGGTCAGGGTCACGACAAAGGCCGGCACATTCCATTTCACCCGGATGGAGCCAGCCGTCGAGTGCAGGATGACCTGCTGCGCCATTACGAAGAGCGCCGCCAACCAGAGGGGCCAGTGGGCTTTGATCGCCAGGACGCCCAACAGCGATGAACACCACGCCACGGCCGAGCCGACGCTGACATCAATGTCGCCTGAGATAATGACGAATGTCATGGCGCAGGCAATCATGCCGTTGATCGCCACCGCCCTCAGCACGTTGAACAGGTTGCGCGCGGTGAGGAAGTTGGGGGCGAACTGCGCCAACAGGACGAACAGGATGATCACCGCCAGCAACAGCCCGGAACGAGAGGCCAGCTCGCGCCCTCTGGCCCACCAGGACAGTCGCGTCTTCGTTTCAGCGGTCGCCGTCATACGATCTCCTCCATAACCAGAGCCAGCAATTGCTCAAGGGTCACCTGTTCCGGAGTCACCTCTCCGGTAATCCGGCCCTGGTTCATGATCAGGATGCGGTCGGAGACATCGAGCACTTCCTCGATCTCCGACGAGATGAAGAGCACCGCCAGGCCGCGCTCCGCCAGATTGCGCACCAGGCGGAAGATCTGTTCTTTGGCCTGGATGTCGATGCCGCGCGTCGGCTCGTCCATCAACAGGATGTCCGGCTCGGTGTTCAGCCAGTTGCCGATGACCACCTTCTGCTGGTTGCCGCCGCTCAGGGTGCTCATCAGCGTGCCGAGATGGCGCGTCTTGATGTCCAGCGAGTTGACCATCTTCTGCGCCAGCGCCTGCTGGCGGGGGCGTTGCACGACGCCCCGGATGCTGACGCGTTGCAGGCTGGCCAGGGTCAGGTTGTCGCCCACCGTGAAGGGCATGATCAGCCCCTGGCGCTTGCGGTCCTCTGGCGTCAGGCCCACGCCGAGTTCTTTCATGGCATCCGGCGCCGGGTGGGCCACCAGTCTTCCGTGCGCCCAAATCTCGCCGCTGTCAATCGGGTCCAGGCCGAAGATGGCCCGCACCAGTTCAGTGCGGCCCGAACCCATCAGGCCCGCGATGCCCAGGACTTCCCCGCCTCTCAGGTCGAAAGAGATGTCATGGAGGACGCCGCGCCGCTCGAGGTGGCGCACCGACAACTTGACTTCGCCCCGCTCCGACGTCTTGCCCCACGCCGTTCGTTGCCAGTCCGCGCCGATCATCATGTTCGCAATGCGCGCGGGGGTGGCATCGGCCACCGGGATGGTGCCGATGTTCTTGCCGTCCCGCAGCACGGTCACGCTATCGGCGACGTAGGGGATCTCCTGCAGCCGGTGGGTCACATAGATGATGGCTCTGCCCTGCGCAGCCAGGCGGCGGACCACCCGGTGCAGAACGTCCACCTCGCCGGACGCCAGCGCACTGGTCGGTTCGTCAAGGACCAGAACGCGCGGATCAAATGAGATGGCCTTGGCGATCTCCACAAGCTGCTGCTGGGCCACGCTGAGGCGCGAGACGATTTCGTCCAGGTTGATCTTGACCTCGAGTTGGTCCAGGGCAGCCCGGGCAATCCTGCGGATCGCCCTGCGGTCAATGACTGACAGGCCCAGGATGCGTTGGCGCGGCCAGCGCCCCAGCAAGATGTTCTCGGCCACGGTCAGCCCCGGGACCAGGCTCAGTTCCTGGTAGACCGTGCAGATGCCCCGCTCGAAGGCGTCGCTCGGCTTGTCAATATGCACCGGCTGACCGTCCACGCGGATCTCGCCGCTGTCCTGGCGCACGGCGCCGCTCAGGACCTTGACCAGCGTGGATTTGCCCGCGCCGTTCTTGCCGACGAGCGCACGGACCTCACCCGCGTCCACCGAGAAATCAACCTGGTCCAGCGCCACCACACCGGGGTAGCGCTTCGTGATTGCTTCCAGTGCAAGAATCGAAGGCATGGAACACGCTCGATGGGAGTCTCTGGGACAGCGCCACTGGCGTCTCGCCCCTCGTGTAGCAGCGACCCGGGGATCAGGCTGCCCCGTCTCCGCCGGGTCGCCGCCATTGATCAGTGCGTGGGGGTCCCGCTCTTGCCGCGCAGGGCCCCCCACTGAAGCCCTAGAACAGGGTCTTGCCCTCCGTGTCCATGAACCGCTTGATCAGGGCTTCATCGCCGCGGCCGAAGAAGATCGTCGGCGTGTTGGTCAGCGGTTCGACCTTCTTCCCGGCCAGCACATCCAGGGCCGTCTTCAGGGCATCATAGCCCATCTGATAGGGCGCCTGCCCGGTGACCCCCTGCAGGATGTCGTCGGGCGCCAGCAGCATCTGCCCCATCTGGTTGTTCATGTCCGTCCCGAACACGAACACCTTGCCCGCCAGCCCCAACGTCTTCACCGCATTCGCCTCGCCTACCGTGCCCCCTTCATTCGCCGACCACAGCAGGTTGATGTCCGGGTTGGCTTGCAGCATCGCCTCCGCTACCGGCTGCGCCTTGTCCGCCAACCACCCCGCCTGATCCGCTACAACCTCCGCCCCAGGCACCTGCTTGATCTGCTCCAGAAAGCCCGTCTTCCGCGGCGGACACCCCTCAAACTGATCACAGTTCAGTATCCCAATCTTGGCCTTGCCCCCCAAACGCTCGTTGATGAACTTCACCGCCGCCGCACCCGTCTTCGTCCCCAGATCCTCGTTCTTCGTCACCAGGAACGCCGACGGTATCGTCGGATCATTCACGCACGTGTTGAAGCAGATCACCGCAATCCCGGCATCCTTCGCCTTCTTCAACGCCGCTATCGAACCGTCCGCCGATATCGGCGTGATCACGATGGCATCCACCTTGCGCGTGATGTAGTCCTCGATCATGCTGGCTTCTTTGTCCAGCTTGTTGTCCGTGTTGCCCATGATCATCTCAACGCCGGCCTTGTCGGCAGCGGCCTGCATGCCGGCCTGCACCGTCTGCATAAAGGTGTCGCTCTGGAAGACAACACCGGCGATCAGGGGCTTCGTCTTGGCCGGTGGCGCGGGTGGAGCCTCCGTCGGCGGCGCTTCGGGTGGCGCCGCTGTGGGCGCAACCGGCGGCGCGGGTGTGGCGGCTGGCGCGCAGGCAACCAGCACGACAGCCAGAATGGCCGCCAGAGACACGAGTTGGAGATACGTCCTTGCTTTCATCGCTTCCCTCCTTGGTAAGCATCACTGAATGGGTTCGATTGACGCGCTGGCTTCAGGCGCACCGGTCGAACGGCAACGCGCACACGCTCTTGATCGGCCTGCACAACCTCCTTTCCGCGCGTTACGGCCAGCCACCCCGAGGGGTAGGCGGGCCCTGAGGAACCGGTCGGCCGGGCCAATCGCCGGCCGATTCAATTGTGAGGAGTCTTACGAACGCTATTCTAGTACGGCATAGCCAGCCTGTCAAGAACCGTTTTCTGCGGTGGGTGTGCGCCTTGCGCCGTTCAGCGCCATCGCCCGGGTGGTGGGCGAGGGCCGGCGGCCCGCAGCCACCCGCCCGGAGTTGAGCAAAACGGGAATTGAGGTTATCATCGCCAGAGCCTGATTGAGGAGGGCCACTGACGATGACGAACGCAGCACAATCCGACCTGCCGGCCACCATGCTGGCCTGGCCCCTCTACGGCGCCGGGATCGAGAACCTGGGCGAGAACGGACAGCCGGCCCGCTGGCCCGTGCCGCAGCCCGCCGAGAGCGAGATCCTGGTGCGCTCCGATGCCGTCGGCCTGTGCTATTCCGATGTCAAGATCATCCGCCTGGGCGGCGACCATCCGCGCCTCTACGGACGCAACCTCAGAACCAGCCCGATCGTCCAGGGGCACGAACTGGCCCTGACGGTGGTTGCGGTCGGGAAGGCCTGGCAGGGCCGCTTTCACCCCGGGCAGCGGCTGGCCCTCCAGGCCGACGTCTACTACGGCGGCCGCAACCTGCCGGTCGGCTATATGTTCCACGGCGGCCTGGCTCAGTACATCCTGCTGGGGCCCGAGATCCTGGCCGGCGACGAGGGATGTTACGCCATCCCGGTGGACGACGACCTGGGCTACGCCGAGATCGCCCTCACCGAGCCGTGGGCCTGCGTGGAGGCGGCCTATATGCCGCGCCGCCGCACCTGCATCGAGCCGGGCGGCGTTCTGTGGGTCGTCGGGCGGCCGGGGCTGACCACCCCCTACCGCCTGGGCGATGCCTTCGCCTGTGAGTACCCTCGCAAGGCCGTCGTCACGGACGTCCCGGCGTCGCTGCTGCCCGACCTGCGCGTGCCCGAGATCGTCGTGCGGGATGGCCTGACCCCTGCGGAGTACGCCGCGCTGGCCGAGGCCGAGACCGTCGGCGGCTTCGACGACATCATCGTCCTGGACCCGCGCGCCGAGACCCTGGACGAACTGTCGCGGGTCGCCAGGACCGGCGGCACGATCACGCTGGTCGGCGAGCGCCCCCTGGAACGGCCCGTGCGCGTGGACGTGGGGCGCGTCCATTACGACTACGTGGCGTATCTCGGCGCGCCCGGCCCCGATATCGCGACCGCCTACAGCCCGGGGCGCAACCGTTCGGAACTGAGGCCGGGCGGCGTGGCCTGGGTGGTAGGCGGCGGCGGGCCGATGGGCCGCATGCACGTCCAGCGCATGATCGAGATGCCGGCCGGCCCGCGGCGCATCGTCGTCGCCGAGACCAACGTCCTCCGGGGCGGCGAACTGATCCATTCCTTCGCCGACGCAGCCGCCGCGCGGGGGATCGAGTTCCAGGTCCTCAACCCGAACCGCATGAGCCCGGAGGAGTTCGACTCGGCGCTACGCGCAGCCCATGGCGGCCGCGGCTTCGACGATATCGTGGTGATCGTCGCCAGCGTGCCCGCCATCGAGTCAGCCATGCCCTACCTGGCGCCTGACGGTATGCTGGTCGTCTTCGGGGGCCTGGCGCGCGGCACGATGGCGGCGCTCGACCTGAGTCCCATCTACCTGGGCAACGCCCAACTCACCGGCTCGGCGGGATCCACCATTCGCGACCAGGTGGCCGTGATCCGCAAGGTGGCGGCCGGTCACCTCGCCACAGCCAGCGCCGTGGCCGCCATCGGCGGGATCAACGCGGCCCGGGAGGGTATCCAGGGATTGATGGACCGCCGTTTCCCCGGCAAGGTGGTGATCTATCCCCAGGTGACCTCCTTCCCGCTCACCGCCCTGCCCGACCTGGAGGCCGCCGCGCCGTCGGTGTTCGCCAGGCTGGCGCCCGACGGCACATGGACGCGGGAGGCCGAGCGGGAGTTCCTGCATCTCTACGCGGGGGACATGTACCGATGAAAGAAGCGATCATCTTCGGGGCAGGCGCCATCGGGCGCGGCTTCCTGGGCCAGCTCTTCAGCGAATCGGGCTACCGCGTCACCTTCGTTGACGTGGACGAGCCGCTCCTGGAGAGCCTGAATCGCCGGGGAGCCTACACGATCCGCCTGGTTACCAATGAGGCCACAAATGAGGTCACAGTCGGGCCGGTGCGCGGGCTGCACTCGCGGGACGCGGACGCCGTCGCCGATGCGTTGGCCGGCTGCACCATCGGCGCGACGGCGGTGGGCGCGGGCAACTTGCAGCACATCGCCCCCGTGGTCGCGCAGGGCATAGCGCGGCGCGCGGTCAGGGGTGTGACCGAGCCGTTCAACCTGATCCTGTGCGAGAACCTGAAGAACGCCGCGGCGATCTTCCGCGACATGGTGCGGGCGGCCCTGCCGGCCGAGCACGCCGAGTACATGGCGCGGCACATCGGCTTCGTGGACACGGTGATCGCCCGCATGGTGCCGCCGCTCACCCCCGAGTTGCGCGCCCAGGATCCCAGCCTGGTCATCGTCGAGCCGTACAAGGAACTGCCCGTGGATCGGGCCGGTTTCGCGGGCGAGCCGCCGGAGATCGTCGGCATGATCCCCTGCTCGCCCTTCTCCTTCTTCACCGAGCGCAAACTCTACATCCACAACGCGGGCCATGCCGTGCTGGGCTATCTGGGCTACCTGCGCGGCCACGAGTACGGCTATCAGGCGCTGGCCGACGAGGATATCTACTTCCAGGCGCGCGGCGCCATGGAGGAATCGGCGCGGGCCCTGCACCGCAAATACCGGCCGCCGGCCGGCGCGCTGCTGGCCAACATCGAGGACCTGCTGCAACGCTTCGGCAACCGCGCCCTGGGCGACACGGTGCTGCGCCTGGGCCGCGATCCCCTGCGCAAGCTGGCGCGCACCGACCGGCTGGTGGGCGCGGCGCTCAACTGCCTGGCCGAGGGCGTGACGCCCACCAACCTGGTGACGGGGATCGCCGCGGGCCTGCTGTTCGACCATCCCGACGACCCCGTGGCGCAGGACTTGCAGGCCAGGCTCCACGGTTACGGCCTGGCCCGGACGCTGGCCGACGCCTGTGAGCTGGCCCCGGGCGAGCCGTTGTTCGCCATGGTTGTGGCCCGCTACCGCGAACTGGCGGAGAGCCGGACCCGCCGGTGACTGTAACGCTGTAACGCGGTTAACGGGGTGAAATATACCCCCCTCCCCCCGTGTCCGCGAATGAATTCACGGCCTGATACGGCGGAACCCGCTGGTGCAGGTTCGGGGCGACAACGCGCCTCGGCGCGTTTGGCGTCTCAGACGGCGAATTCATTGGGCGGGCT
>FWPV01016513.1_pt1 | contig 10391 bp, 8 predicted proteins | sample 2228371 | NCBI WGS metagenome assembly FWPV01 (sample SAMEA103939776, study PRJEB20133) | metagenome
CTCTGTGGTTAAAAGTTTTTTTGCCTTTGCGTTCTCTGCGTATGCTTTGCGTTCTCTGCGTATGGCTTTGCGTTCTCTGCGGTTTAAAATCTTTTTATCACTGAAAGGGAGAAAAACATTTAAGAGATGTTATACTCACATTAAATAGACCAGTAACGAAAAAAGTTGAGTCTTAAACTTGGGAAAACGTCCAAAATATATTAAATTACAGCTCTACTCCGAATACTCAGCTCTTAATTTTAGTATTTGTTTTATTTTACTTATTTAATTTTTCCATCAGTTGTGGCTTTTTATTTTAATAAATTTTGAAATAACAAAAAAATATTCATAAAAGAAAACAAACCCTATAAAATCTTGTTTATCAGTGCTACAATCAATGTAAATAAATGGATAATAAACGCTAACTTTGCAAGTAAAATAATTTAGGAAGTGGAAGGACAAACCTTAGCATTACAAAAGAAAAGAAAAGTTGCATTTCATACGCTGGGATGTAAGCTTAATTTTGCTGAATCGGCCATGCTTATGCAAAAGTTTAATCATAAAGGATATCAAATTGTTTCATTTGATGAGAAGGCCGATGTATATATCATCAACACATGTTCGGTGACTCATGTTGCCGATAAAAAGTGCAGACAAATAATAAAAAAAGCCACACAACACGGGGGACGTGTAGTGGTTATTGGATGTTATGCCCAGCTAAAGCCTGAAGAGATTGCCAACATTGAGGGAGTTGATATGGTTTTGGGCACCAGTGAAAAATTTAGGGTTTTGGATCATGTTGAAGCACTATTCTCGGGGAATACCCATAAGATACATTCCTGCGATATTTTTGATGTAGATACCTTTGATATCTCCTATTCCATTAGTGAACGAACTAGAGCTTTTCTCAAAGTTCAGGATGGATGCAACTATAATTGCACCTATTGTACTATACCTTTGGCCAGAGGAATAAGTCGTAATACATCAATTGAAAAAATTAAAAATCAGGCCATAGATATAGCTTTAAAAGGAATAAAAGAAATTGTTCTTACAGGAGTTAATATTGGAGATTTTGGACATTCCACAGGTGAAAGTTTTTTTAAACTTATAAATGCACTCGATACGGTAGAAGGTATTGAACGCTTTAGAATTTCCTCCATCGAACCCAATCTACTTTCCGATGAGATTATCGATTTTGTTGCTAATTCAAAACGATTTGTTCCACATTTTCATATTCCGTTACAATCGGGAAGTAATAAGATACTTTCTTTGATGGGTAGAAGGTATAAAAGAGAAGTATTTGCCTCAAGAATAAACTATATTAAAAAAGTTTTACCCATGGCCTGTATTGGTGCCGATGTAATTGTTGGTTTTCCGGGTGAATCCGATGAACTTTTTGAGGAAACATACCAATTTATTAATGGACTAGATATTACTTATCTGCATGTATTTCCATTCTCAGATCGCCCTAATACCAAGGCCTTCGACATGTCTAATAAAATACCTCCTTCCATAAAAGAAAAAAGAAGTAAAATGCTTATAAAGCTATCAATTGAAAAAAGAAAAAATTTTTACATACAAAATCTCGGCAGGGAAGAAAAAGTTATCTTTGAAGCAAGAATAAAACAAAATCAAATGTATGGATTTACTACAAACTATATAAAGGTTGAAGCACCCTTTGACAAAGCGATGATTGGAAAAATTTCGAAAGTTAAACTAATAGAATTAAAAGGGAATGATACTTGTACGGTAAAATTATTGTAAAAATAAAAAAATGGAACTCGAAAAGTTAACTCAACAAGTTTGTGAATTAGCGGTTGATACGGGTAAATGGATCAGGAAAGAATCGGAAAAGATTAAAGATGATGATATTGAAGTGAAAGGGGTAAATAATTTTGTAACGTATGTTGATAAAACTTCCGAGAAGAAGATAGTAGAAGGATTAAGAAAAATTTTACCAGATGCCGGATTTCTTACCGAGGAAGGTACAGCATCGGAAAACGGAAAATGGCAATGGATTATTGATCCACTTGATGGAACTACAAACTTTATTCATGGTGTACCACCCTATTCTATAAGTATAGGATTGGCCGACGAATTGAACGAAATAATATTGGGAGTTGTATATGAAGCCTTTACAGGCGAATGTTTTTATGCCTGGAAAAATGGGGGAGCATACATGAATGGTAAGCATATTCAAGTTTCAAAAGCCGAAAGTATACAAAATGCCCTGGTAGCTACAGGTTTTCCATATACGGCTTTCCAATATATGGAAAAGTTTATGAATTCTCTTAGCTATTTTTTTGTACATTCTCATGGTGTAAGGCGCCTGGGTTCGGCCGCTGTAGATATGGCTTACGTGGCCTGTGGTCGTTTTGATGTTTTTTATGAATATAACCTTAATCCATGGGATGTAGCTGCGGGTATAATTCTGGTTAAAGAAGCGGGTGGAAAAATAAGTGATTTTAAAGGAGGGAAAAATTTTCTTTTTGGAAAAGAAATCATTGCATCCAATGGAAAAATTCATGATAATTTTGTAGCCACTTTAAAGCAATTTTTTTGATGCATCTCATTGGTTTTTTATTTTCCTACCCTCTTCTCTGGCTGCTTTCTTTACTTTCGTTGAAGGCTCTTTATTTTATTTCCGATTATTTCTTATATCCTTTAATTTATTACCTTATTCAATACAGAAAAAAAGTAGTATTTCAGAATCTAAGGTCTGCATTCCCCGAAAAAAGTAACGAAGAAATTCTTACCATAGCCAAAAGGTTTTATCATTATTTTTGTGATATACTCGTTGAAACTATTAAATTAATACATATATCTGAAAAAGAATATAAAAAAAGAATAAAATTTAAAAACAGAGAAATAATTGATGAACTTTACCATAAGGGCTACAATATTATTGCGGTTACTGCTCATTTTGGGAACTGGGAATGGTTAAGTGGAGTATCGGATGCAACACCATATCAAAACATGTCATTATATAAACCATTAAGTAATAAATATTTTGAAAAAATACTAACGCGGATTCGGACTCGCTTTGGAGCACATTTAGTTCCCATCAATGAAACCATGAGAAGAATGGTTGAATATCGTAAAAAAGGAATAAGAATATTGTCTTGTTTCATAGCAGATCAAACTCCTTTACGTTCCCATATTCAGTATTGGACAAAATTCTTAAACCAGGACACTCCCATGTATCTTGGTGCTGAGAAATTAGCAAAACATTTTAATCAAGCTGTTATATTTCTTAAAATTTTACGTACCCAAAGGGGTTATTACGAAATAGAAATTGTTAAGCTTTTTGAGGATGTAAGTCAACTCAGAGAACATGAAATTACAGAGTCACATGTAAAAGAACTGGAGAAATTAATTCGTGAAAAACCAGAATACTGGCTATGGACTCATAGACGATGGAAATATAAAAAACCTGCTCATGCCTAAAGTAAGCATAGTTATCTTAAACTGGAATGGTTCGAATTTTCTGCAACAGTTTCTACCAGCACTTATTTCTCATACCACCATCCCCGATGCAGAGATTATTGTTGCTGATAATGCATCCACCGATAATTCAATAGAAATGCTAAGGCAAAATTTTCCATCGGTAAAAACCATTTTGTTGGATAAAAATTACGGTTTTGCCGGAGGTTACAATAAAGCATTAGCGCAACTAAACTCTGAGTATTTTGTTATACTTAATAGTGATGTGGAAGTTACCAAAGGATGGCTCGAACCTTTAATTGAATTTCTATCCCAGCATCCCGAGGTTGCAGCCGTAATGCCTACTATTCGTTCATACCATAAAAGAAATTTCTTCGAACATGCAGGTGCATCAGGTGGTTTTATCGATTACTTAGGTTATCCCTTCTGTCGTGGTCGAATATTCGATTCATTGGAAGAAGATAAGGGACAATATAGCTCCCCCACCGAAGTGTTTTGGACAACAGGAGCATGCATGGTTGTTCGTGCCAGTATTTTCAAACAGTTGGGAGGTTTCGATGAAATTTTTTTTGCTCATATGGAAGAAATTGATCTTTGCTGGCGTATGTTATGGAAAGGCTATAATTTGTATTGTATTCCTCAATCCATAGTATATCACGTAGGAGGTGGAGCTTTGCCCTCTAACAATCCCTTCAAAATTTATCTTAATTTTAGAAATAATCTTTACTTACTTTATAAAAACCTCGACCAGCAACATCTTTGGAAGGTTATTTTTATGCGTATCCTGCTGGATTATATAGCTGCTGGTGTATTTTTACTTAAAGGTAATATTGCTTTTGTTATATCAGTTTTTAAAGCTCATTTTCATTTTTACGGTTCTTTACACAAACTTTCAATTTATCGTAAAAAAAATGACTATTTAAAACAAAAATTTCCAGCCTTTCCCCTAGTATATAATAAAAGTATAGTCTGGCAATATTATATATGCAAACGAAAATTATATAGTCAACTTTTTGGTAGGTATCATAGATAAGGTAACTTTTTTATTGAATATAATTAATTTTGAATGAGGTATAAATATTACATAATCTACAAACCTTATCTAATGCATTGCAGGTTTACATACGAAAAAGACCAGCAATGTCTTTCTCACTTAAATTTTTGTTTCCCGAAAGATGTATATCCTGTAGGACGTTTAGATGCCGACAGTGAAGGTTTGCTAATACTTACTAACGATAAACGAGTTATAAGTTTCTTGTTCAACAATGTAAATCCTCATCATCGCACCTACTTAGTTCAAGTAGAAGGAGATATAACTCAACAAGCCTTAGACAACTTAGAGAAAGGAGTAGAAATAAATCTTAAAGGTAAAAAATATAAAACTTTGCCCTGCAAAGTTGAAAAATTAACTCTTACTCCGGATTTGCCACCACGTATCCCACCTATTAGAATTAGAAAAAATATCCCAACTTCCTGGATAAAAATGACATTATGGGAAGGGAAAAATCGACAAGTGCGCAAAATGACAGCAGCTGTTGGATTCCCTACTCTTCGTCTGGTTCGAATTGCAATAGGAAGTATTCTACTCCAGCATATGCAACCTGGTGATGTAAGAGAAATAAATCCTAAACTTATTTATCAATCAAAAGAATAATAACTTCAAATTAGAAAATTTTTTCGTACACACCCAATACAAAATCACTCTTATGTTCTTTTATATATTCGTCTTCGTACCTAAATAATTTTTCAAGAATATCTCTCTTTTTATCGTTTAAATAAATGAAATGGTGAGCAATGTCCTTTAAAACTGGCATCAGCAAGTTGCCTCCATAGCCTTTTTCTTCAAGTATTTTAAATTTACTGTGTATCAAGGGTAAAATTTTGTCTGATTCAATACATTCTGTAGGATCCGATATTATCATTCTTAAAATTCCCGAACCATAATATTTATTCTTATAAATCTTACTTTTATACATTTGTCTATAACTTTTGTCTACAAGCTTTAAACATTTATTAATTTCTTTTAGTTGTGTTTTATTATATTGCAATCTTCTTGCACCAACATATTCATTAATAACAAGTTTACCCAATGGTTTGAGAGCGTTATTAACTTTTTCAATAAAGGATTCGAGATTAGAAAAATGATGTAAAGAAGCATGAAATAAGATTAAATCATAATAATGAAAAGTTAATGGATAATGATAAATATTTTGGGCAATAAAATGAATATTTTTCAAATTTTCACTCCTTGCAATATTTTGTGCTTGCTGCAAAAGCTTCTCAGAAAAATCAATACAGGTTATAAACCAGTTAGGATTCAATCGGGCAAATTCCAGTTCATGGCTACAAACTCCCGAACCAATGGATAGCATCCTTACATTTTCTTTATTAGAAAAGTATTTTAAAGAAACATATTTTTCATATGACATTTCTGTATTTCCTGTTATCAAAAAATTCCATCTTTTTCTTACCTCAGGAATTATCCACCACTGAGAAACTTCTAAGGTGTTGTCATTAAAGCTACTTTTTACCCTATTTTCTTTTGAAAAACTTATTTTACTTAATACAAATTTTTCCCCTCTCTGCAGAACTTTAAGATACAAATCTCTTATATCCTCTAAAGTGATTAATCTCATATATTGCTAGTTTATTCAATTAAATAAGGCAATATAATAAATGAAAACTTAATATTCTTTCATATACACAAAGAAAAAATTTTAATAGTAATAAATAAACGATAAAGTATATTTTCATTTTAAAATTATTTTCGGTTAAAAAAAAATATTTAAGTTTGTTACAATATAGATTTAAAAAAGCAATGCCACAAATCTCTGCCGTAATAATAACCCTAAATGAAGAAAAAAATCTTGGTCGCTGCCTTGAATCGTTATTAGATGTGGTAGACGAGATTGTTGTTGTGGATAGCTTTTCTACCGACAAAACCGAAGAAATAGCCCGAAGTTATGGAGCACGGTTTATCCAGCATACCTTTGAGGGTTACATAGAGCAGAAGAATTGGGCTACCGATCAGGCTACTTATGATTATATTTTATCGCTCGATGCTGATGAAATGCTCTCAGATACTCTTAAAAATTCCATCCTGAAAGTAAAAAATAATTGGACACATGATGGTTACACATTTAATAGATTAACCAATTACTGTGGTCGCTGGATACGTTATACAAGCTGGTACCCATCACGAAAACTTCGTTTGTATGATCGTAGAAAAGGGCAATGGGAGGGAATTAACCCTCACGATGCTTTTGTCATGCAAAAAGGTTCAAAAATCAAACACTTAAAGGGCGATTTGTTGCATTATTCTTTTTATACCATTGGTCAACAAATAAATCAAATCAATAGATTTTCAGAATTACAATCCATGGCTTTTTTCCTTAAGGGTTATAAAGCCAATGCCTATTCAATTGTAATTAAACCATTGTGGCGCTTTTTTAGAGATTATTTTATTAAATTAGGTATATTAGACGGTTTCTATGGCTTTGTAATAAGTGTTAATGGGGCTTATGAAGTTTATTTAAAATACTTAAAACTAAAAAAAGTTATAGAAATAGAAAAAAACAAATCACCATACCGAGTTTGCTTCTTTACCTCACGAAGAAAAACCGCTCCTTTCGAATTGCAGTATTTACAAGACATTAAAGCTGCTGATATTCATAAAAGAGCTATAATTTTGTTTGCTCATCCCTGCTCTAATCTCATTCAAAAAAGTAAAAAAATAGGAATAAATTATATTACGCAAAGGTTAAGATTTTTCTTGTTTTTTAATCCATTTCTATTAATTAATTTAATTAGAATATTTACTCAGCTTAGAGTTCGTGCATTTGTTGTTAATAATAAATTCGATGCGCAATTTCTGAGTATCTGTTCGAGTATTGGATTGAAACAAGAAATATATTTTCATCTGGCTGATCATAATAATATTTCTCGTATATTAAATTTTTTAGAAAAAAATAGGAGAATTACAAAAGTATTTGTAAGTAGTGAGAATGTAATAGAAACCTCAATCCTTAACTATAAAGAAATTATATATTTAAAAGAAAATAAAATTACTTCAAAAGACCTACAACACCATCCAAAGGTAGCCATATTACTTGACAAACTTCACAATCCCAATTGTGGCCTGGGTCGGGTATCCATTGATTTTAGTAGGACGCTTACCGAATTCTCAAAACAAAATAATTCCCTGGAAATAAACTACTTAATCTATGGAAAAACCAATTATTCTCATTTAAAACTTGTAAAATTATATAAGATTAACGATTTATATCGAGTTATTCCTGCTTATTTTGGTCATTTCGATGTGATACATTTATTACATCAAACCCCATCCTTTCACATAGCAGGAGGAAATAAAAAAATTCTCACTATTCACGATTTAAATTTTTTGTTTACCAAAAATAAATATAAATCAAAACGTTACCTAAGAGCTGTCCAACACATGGTAAATAAAGCCGATGCCGTGGTATTTATTTCCAATTTTACACGTGAAATTTGTGAAAAATACTTAAGATTTTTTCCTCATCAAATACTACGAGTTATATATAATGGGGTGGATTTACCCTCTGAAGAACCCATTCGACCAACTTTTATTAACGAGAATACCCCTTTCTTATTTACCATAGGACAATGTTTACCTAAAAAGAATTTTCATGTATTATTACCTTTTTTAAAATTACTAGAAGGTAAATATAAGCTTATTATAGCAGGGGAAAATAATACCAGTTATGGTGCCCATTTAAGAGGCCTTATCCATCAGTATCAGTTAAAAAATGAGGTGATAATGCCAGGTCCCATCAGCGAATCGGAAAAAAGATACCTTTATCAACATTGTGCAGCTTTTGTATTTCCATCAGTAGCTGAAGGATTTGGACTACCTGTTATTGAAGCCATGCTTAATAAAAAACCTGTTTTCTGTTCCGACAAAACCAGCTTAAAGGAAATTGGCGATGGACATGTATTTTTCTGGCGAGATTTCGACCCACTTTATATGAGTGATGTTTTTGAAAAGGGTATGAATAGCCTAGATACAAACAAGCTCGAAGCTGCCTATAATTATGCCCAACAGTTTACCTGGCAAAAGAATGTAGAAGCCTACTATCAGCTTTATCAACAATTGATAGGATCTGATACGAATTAGTGGTTGTATTTATGTATTTTAATTTTTTAATGCTTCAATTTTTTTGATCATATTCCAAAAAAAATTGAAATTAAAGCATTTCTCCTTTTTCATTATCAAAAGGTATAACTTTACAACCTATAGCTTCATCAATTCTTTCAAAATCTATTTCACAAGAATTTTTATTAACATCGGTGTGAATTATTCTATAAAGATTAATCAAAAGGGTCTGAAAATTATATTCGTTTTTTATAACTGGCGTGTCTATAATTTGTTTAAAATACAAATGTTGTCTGTTGGATACATTGGCCTTGTAATTAGCATTTTTAGCATGTAAAATAATTTGTTTTACCCTTGCCATACGGGCACAAAAAAGAGGTATTCTTTCATTTGATTGATTATCTATAATTAAGGTGGCTATTTTATAAGTTTTAAGAAATTTTATAAATCGCAATGTTGTAAAAATATTTGTAAAATCAATTATATTTTTTCGTTTATTTAGCTTAAAAAAATGTATGTTAGATTGTTGAGCAAAATCTATTAAAAAAGAATTGCCTGGAGCAACTACAACTGTAGAAAATCCTTTTTCTTTTAGATGTAATATATAATCTTCCATCCAGCTATTTTGGGTATTTTTAAAAATACTATTACTATAAAAACAAATTTTATAAGGAGGTAATTTTTTTTGAGATTTAATTTTGTGATAGAGTTTTAGATATTTTAGGTAAACTTCAAACGCTCCATTTAAGCTTATAATAAATCCATAAAAGCCTCCCAGGAAACCTCGCTTAATGAAATAATCTCTAAAAAAACGCCAGAGAGGATGAAATAATACGTGCCAGTAAAAATTGGGTAATAAGCACCTTTTATAGTACGATTCTGCGAGAATATTGGTAAAATTATTAATCTGTTTTATTTGTTGATCAATAGAGTAATATGAGAAATGTAATAAATCGCCTTTTAAATGTTTTATTTTTGTATTCTCATTTATGATAAACTCATCATGAGGGTTTATACCCCCCCATTTACCTTTTCTTCTGTCAAATAAACGTAATTTACGTGAAGGATACCAGCTGGTATAATGTATCCAATGTCCGCAGTAATTAGTTAATCGGTTAAAAGTATATCCATCATACTTCCAATTTTTTTTTACTTCAAGAATTGAATTTTTGAGTTCCTCAGATAATGCTTCATCTGCATCAAGAAAAAGTATATGATCGTACGTTGCCTGACTGGTAGCCCAATTTTTCTGCTCTATATATCCCTCGAAAGTGTGCTGAATAAACCGTGCTCCATAACTTCGGGCTATTTCTTCGGTTTTGTCGGTAGACAAGCTGTCTACTACCACAATCTCGTCGGCTACATCCTGTATACTTCTCAAACAACGTCCTATATTACGTTCCTCATTATAGGTGATCACAACTACTGATAAACGAGGCATAATAAATAAATTTTATTGCTATATAGATGCTAAATTTGCCATACGTTGCTTGTCTTTATATTTAAACGTTAAAAATTGTGATTTATTTTAATTAATAACTCACAATTTTTTAAATATTGTAATAGAAATGTAGAAAAATTTTATAAATAAAAGGATATTCCATTCTTTTATAGAGAATTAATCATTATAGTTCGATATTAAAATTTTGATAAACTGGTAAATTTTTAACCCGTTATAAAGAGATTATTAAATAAATTCCCCCAAAACGTGGAAAGATTATTAAATATAAAAATTTTTACCTTATATCCAAAATCCTTTTTTAATATGTAATTTTAAAAAAAAGTACATACACATCCGTTTTAAATAAATTCAAATATTTATATTACTATAATA
>FWPV01016515.1_pt1 | contig 10390 bp, 10 predicted proteins | sample 2228371 | NCBI WGS metagenome assembly FWPV01 (sample SAMEA103939776, study PRJEB20133) | metagenome
ATAAGATATACACCTAATAACCAGATGAAACGCGTTTTGGTTAGCTTACCTGATGGGGCGTGGAAAATCATCGAAACAGACTTAAAAGGTAAGATTGGAGATAAAGATTCTGAAGTCATAAGAAACATAGTTATTGCTTATCTGTCTGAAAAAGAATACATAAGGTCGAAGAAACATGGCTAAAAAAGACATAATTATCAAAATCGATAATGTCTGGAAAACTTACGACATGGGTGAGATTAAAGTGCATGCTGTTCGCGGCCTTAATCTAGAGGTTGAAAGAGATGAATTCCTTGTCATCATGGGTAAGTCTGGGTCTGGCAAATCAACAACTATGAACATGGTCGGCTGTTTAGATGTTCCTACGCACGGCAACATCTATCTTGACAACCAAAATATTGCGCATATGCATGAATCAAAGCTTGCTGAAATAAGAGGTAAAAAAATAGGCTTTATTTTCCAGCAATTTAATTTAATTCCTGCTTTAACAGCATTGGAAAATGTTATGCTGCCGATGATGTTCCAAAATAAACCATACAAAGAAAGAAGAAAAAGAGCTGAAGAATTGCTAAGATTGGTTGAATTAGGCGATAGAATGCATCATAAGCCGAATGAGCTGTCTGGCGGACAGCAGCAAAGGGTCGCTATTGCAAGAGCATTGGCTAATGATCCTGAAGTTATTTTGGCTGATGAGCCGACTGGAAATTTGGACACAAGAACAAGCGAGCTTGTTTTGAGGTTTCTGAAAAAACTTCATGAAAAGGAAAGAAAAACCATCGTTGTTGTAACTCACGACGAAGATTTAATAAACTACGCTGACAGAGCCTGCATCTTGGAAGATGGCAGGATAGTTAAATGCATAAAAAGGAGGGCTGAACATGAAAAAAAATAAAATTTTAGTATATTTTGTTATAATAGTTATGTGCTTATCCAGCGTCATAGCATATCCTGTAAGCAGAGTGGATGATGCTGCGATTCTGGTGCAGGAGATTAAGTATGAGCCTTATCCTGCAAGTCCCGGCAGGTATGTTGATGTATGGCTAAAGATTGAAAATTTTGGCTCGCGTGATGCAACTGACTTTACGATAGAGCTTCTTCCAGAGTTCCCGTTCAGCCTTGACTCTAATGAAGATGCAGTCAAAACATTTGGAACAATTTTGGCGCATCAAACAGTTCTTGTAAAATATAAAGTAAGAATAGCTGAAAAAGCAGTTGAAGGAAGCAACTATCTGAAATTCAGATATAAAACAGCCCTTGGAGAAAAATGGAAAGATGGAGTTGTTGATATTTTTATAAGAACATCTGACGCAAACATTGCTGTAAGTTCTATTAAAGCAGAAAGAATAGCTCAAGGAGTTGCCACACCCATAGAAATAGAGCTCCAAAACCTGGCAGATTCGACATTAAATGACATTAATGTCAAGCTTGATTTGTCAGGAGATGTTCCTCTTGTACCTATAAGTTCTACAAATGAGCAAAAAATTTACAAGCTGTTCATTGGTGAAAGAAAGGCGGTTGTTTTCAACTTAATGGCTCTTCCTGATGCAAAATCAGGAGTTTACAAAGTACCTATAGAAATAACGTTTAAAGACGGAACTGGGTCAAACTATACAAAAAGTGGAATTATTGGCTTAGTTATAGGAGAAGAGCCTGACTTAAGCGTTATAGTTGACAAAGCAGGAATCTACAAAACAGGCGAAACTGGCAATATTGTAATAAAATTCACAAACAAAGGATTAAGTGACATAAAGCTTCTTAATGTAATAATGAAGCCTTCTGAAAATTATGACATCATTTCTCCTGCAGAGGTCTATATCGGCAACATAGATTCTGATGATTATGAAAGTGCTGAGTTTAGAATAAAAGCAAAAAGATCACAGAAAGGCATAGTTAATTTGGTTCTTGAACTGCAATATCTTGATTCAAATAACCAAAGATATGATAAAGAAATCAGTGTGCCTTTGAAAATAATAAGCGCGGATAAGCTCGGAGTAAAGCAAGGCAGCTCACTTGGCTTACTAATAACAGCAGCAGCAATTGTTGTTATTGGCTATTTCGCCTACAAAAAATGGGAGAAGAAGAGACAGCAGAAGAAAGCTAAGAAATAAAGGCTAGATGATAAAAGATTATTTTAATTTAGCTTTCATAAGCATCCGTAAGAGAGGTTTAAGAAGCTGGCTGACTATGATTGGTATTTTCATAGGAATTGCAGCCATTGTTTCTTTAATAGGCCTTGGTGAAGGATTAAAAGCAGCTATAAATTCCCAGCTCGGTTTTCTAGGAAAAGATGTTTTAGCAATTATGCCGAGCGGAGGTTTTGGTCCACCTGGAACAGGTGTTACAAATCCGCTGACAGACAAAGAACTTGATGCTGTAAAAAGAACAGCCGGTGTTAAAGGTGCTGTTGGTAGAATACAGGAACTTGTTAAGCTAAACTATAATAAAAAAACAATGTTCAACTATGCAATAAGCATACCTGACGGCGACGGCAGGGATGTTCTTGAAAAGATACTGAAATTGGAAACCCAAAAAGGAAGGCTTCTTGAAGACGGTGACAAAGGCTACGTTGTTTTAGGAGCGAATTTCATGAAAGATGATAACCTTTTTGGAAAAGCGATAACTGCAGGTTCAAAAATAAAAATACAGGACAAAGAATTCAAAGTAATGGGCATTCTTGAAAAAAAGGGCAGTATTGCGCTTGACAGGGCTGTTTTCATGAATGAAGAAGACTTAAGAAATCTTGTTGATAGGCCCGGAGATGATTACGATCTCATCGGTGCTTTAGTTGATGAAAATGCAGAAATATCAAAAATCAAATTTGATATTGAAAAAGAGCTAAGAAAAATAAGAAAAGTAAAAGAAGGTTATGAGGACTTTTCAGTTCAAACGCCGCAGTCAATAATTGCCAACGTTAATAATATTCTTCTTGGCGTTCAGATATTTATCTACATAATAGCAGGAATATCTATTTTAGTAGGAGGTATAGGAATAATGAATACAATGTATGCTTCTGTTGTGGAAAGAACTAAAGACATAGGAATAATGAAGTCAATAGGCGCAAAAAATAGCGCAATATTCTGGCTGTTTTTTATAGAATCTGGCTTGCTTGGCGCTGTCGGCGGTTTTGTTGGATCATTTTTTGGATATTTAATGGCCAATGGGCTGGCTTTTGCAGGCAGGTTTGCTCTCGGCTCATCACTCATATCTGCAAATGTAACATTGCCTCTGATATTAAGTGCGATATTGTTTTCATTTGTTGTAGGTTCGTTTTTTGGCACATTGCCTGCTGTTCAGGCAAGCAGACTTAATCCGGTTGATTCGTTGAGGAGAGCAAGATGAATCTTGAGCTGATCAAGTATTCAATTTTGAATTTATGGAGGAGAAAGTTAAGAAGCACTCTTACGATACTCTCAATATTAGTCGGCATAGCTGCAATTTTTGCATTAATAAGTTTTGGTTATGGATTAAACAGATATATGAATGAATTCGGCGAACAAATGGGAACAGATAAGATTTTCCTGATGACTGGGACAAGTTTCACAGGCTCTTTTGGCGCAGGAAATGTTTTTTTCACAGACAATGACTTGGATTTCATAAGAAAAATAAAAGGCGTTGATGAGATAACTGGTATGTATTTTACATCAGGTAAAGTTGAATTCAAAGACTATCTTGCAAAATATCCTTATGTCATTGGTCTTGCTACTGAATCAAAGGAAAGAAAACTTGTAGAAAGCATGTTTGGCGGAATAGATATAATAAAAGGCAGAGCTCTAAAAGACGGAGATGTTTTCAAAGCAACAGCAGGCTACAGCTATACAGTACCAAACAGGATGTTCAAAAAAGCCGCGAATGTTGGAGACAAGCTGAAAATAAACGACGTTGATGTTGAGATTGTCGGCTTTTACAAAGAAATAGGCAGCCCTACTGATGACGCACAAATATATATGCCTTTTGAAGGCTACAGACGAATATTTGAACCTAAGGGCTACGAATATGTTTATATTGATGCTGCAGACGGTGAAAATCCTGCGCAGCTTGCTGAAATCATAAAAGAAAAGCTGAGGAAACAAAGAGGTCAGAAAGAAGGTGAAGAAGATTTTGTTGTTCAGACTTATGAAGATATGATGAAAACATTTACAAACATGCTCAATATTCTTAACGGCATTTTAGTGCTTATTGCATTAATATCTGTTGTTGTTGCGGCCGTCAATACTGTTAACACAATGTATACTTCTATACTTGAAAGAACTCAAGAAATAGGGATTATGAAAGCAACAGGAGCTAAAAATAGAAGCATACTGAGCATATTTGTCTTTGAATCCGGTTTGCTTGGTCTGATAGGCGGCATACTGGGAGTTGTTTTAGGATTCATCATTGCTAAAACAGGAGGCTACATTGCCGCTGCATACGGATTAGGCATGCTAAGGCCTGCTTTTCCAATATGGCTGACATTTGGCTGCATAATTTTTGCTTTTTTAGTTGGTGCAATATCAGGGATCTTCCCTGCAAGGAGAGCTTCAAAATTAAATGCGGCTGATGCTTTGAGATACGAATAAAAGTTAATTCTGCATCTGTTTAATGTACTGTTTCAGCTTGATTTTTATTTTTTCTTTTAATTCTTTATCAAATTTTAATTTTTCAACTTCTTTTTCCCAGTCCATCTTAGGCAGTTTTGTTAAACTTCCGACAAATTTTCTGTTTGCTAGTTTCGCTTGCTTTTCTATTTTTCTTGCGAATTTTGAATTAAAGAGCTTCATTGCAGGAAATTTGGTTATTGCGTCTGCTCCTGCTTTTAAAAGTATTGAGATTTCATTTAACCTATTGACCCAGCTTCCCGCTATTATTTTAATTTTTGGAAATTCTTTTCTTATTGCTTTTATCCACTTAGCATAATGCTCTTTATCTGGACCTTTTTTGAAAATGGTTTCTTTGTGCGGATTGAGGGCGTAGAAAGTTACTCTTGAAATCTTGTTTTTTCTTATGAAATCAATTAAAAGCGGAATATCTTTTTCTGTTTCCCCTAAGCCAATTATGATTGTAATTGCTTTTTTGAGTTTGAGTTCATCGCATGCTTTGAACATTTTTAATATTTCAGAAACTGGCTTGCTTGGGCAGACAAAATCATGGATTTCTGGGTTTATACATTCTACAGCTCCGCAAACGCCTTCCAAGTAGGGCTTAAATTTTTCTAATTCCTCTTTTTTTATTGCTCCAATATTAAGCCATTGCTTTTGATTTGTTATTTCGTAGATTTTCTTTGTCAAATCAACTAATTCGTCCAAAGCATAACTTTCATATCCGCCCGATAAAAACTCAATTTTCCATCCGCAGGCTTTCGATATCATTGCTTCTGCAAGAATTGACTCTGGCCTTCTTTTAGCCAGACTTGGATTTTTTATTTTATTTTTCTGTGTAGACATGTAACAAAACTTGCAATCTCCTCTTGAGCAATACCAGGAAAAGAATATCGCCCTCTCGAACCAAGTTTTTTTCATAAGCCTCCGAGGGGAGTTGCACCCCTGACCTGCTGATTTTTCAAAGATACGAATCAGCTGCAATAGCTACTATGCTACGGAGGCAGAATTTAAATCTTTTCTAAAATTTTTTCCTTTGAGCCCAGTTTTTTCTGGCACTCATTGCAAACTAAGTGTTTCTTGCCTTTCTTGTCTTTTATATAAGTTCCAACTATTTTCTTCAAGAAAATTTCATTTATCATCTTGTTGCATATTTCGCATTTCATATTGTAAGCTAAAACGAAGTTGTATTTAAATTTATAGAAACAGCTAGTTATTTTGGTTATATAGCAGCTTCAACCTATTGATTAGCTTATTAATCTCTTTTATATCCTCATCAAGATTTATTAAATATCCATTTAACTTTTCTTCATCTCTTATCAACTCTATTTTATATAAAAGGTGCTCTAAAAATTCAATGTGGTCTTTTATCACTCTCTTGTCTTTGTAGAAACGATGGCTTATTGAGTTTTTAATGTCGCTTATGCTCTGCCTGTCGTAACTTTCCAATTCGTAAGGCTCGTATATCTCTTCCTCAATTTCCCACAACGATCTTGCATCCATATTTTCAACTCTTTGTTATGTATGTTTTAGCTGCATTTATATCTTCGGCATATACTTTATATAAAGCATAAATTTTATTAAGCAATAAGCAAGTTTTCAGTATATGAAAAGAATAGCTATTGTTGACAAGGTAAAATGCAAGAATCGTATAGACTGCCCTTTCATCTGCGGCGGAGTTTGCCCTGTTAATAGGACAGGCAAGGAGTGTATCGTTGTCGGCGCAGACAATAAGCCAAAAATAAATGAAGAGCTTTGTGTTGGATGCGGCATCTGTACAAAAAAATGCCCTCATGAAGCCATAAAGATTGTAAATCTGCCTGATGAGCTGAAAAGCGAGCCTATTCACAGATACGGAGAAAACCAGTTTGCTCTTTATTCTTTGCCAACACCGATATTTGGTAAAGTTGTAGGGATTCTTGGAAAAAACGGAATTGGCAAATCAACAGCAATAAAAATACTTGCAGGCGTTTTAAAACCTAATTTTGGCAGGGGCAAGGAAGCAAGCTATGACGAACTTATTGATTTTTTTAAAGGTACAGAAGCTCAGATTTTTTTTGAGAAAATAAAGAAAGGCGAGATAAAAATATCGTATAAGCCTCAGAATGTTGAAGTAATACCAAAACAATTTTCAGGAAAAGTCAGAGATTTACTGAAAAAAGTTGATGAAAAAGGTGAATTTGAATTAATAGTTAAAAAACTTGAGATTGACAACATACTTGATTCCGATATTAAAAACATTTCAGGAGGAGAGCTGCAGAAGGTAGCGATTGCTGCAACTGCGCTTAAAAAAGCAAACCTGTATTTATTTGATGAGCCGACTTCTTATCTTGACATAAAGCAGAGAATAAAAATATCTAAATTCATAAAGGAGCTTGCAAATCCTGAAACAGCGGTTTTGGTTATTGAGCACGACTTGATAATTTTAGATCACATAACAGATCTTGTCCATCTGATGTATGGAAAAGAAGGCGTTTTTGGTGTTGTTAGCCTCCCAAAAACAACAAGAGTTGGGATAAACATCTATCTTTCTGGTTTTTTGAGAGAAGAAAACATAAGATTCAGGGATTATGAAATAGGATTTGTTTCAAAACCTCCTTTTGAAAAGAAAAAAGAGTTCATACTTACATCATGGCAGAACATAAATAAAAGGCTTGACAATTTTTATCTTGAGGCGAAAGAAGGAGTTATTTATAGAAATGAAACGATAGGTGTTCTAGGTGAAAATGGTATTGGTAAAACAACGTTTGTGAAAATACTTGCAGATGCGATAAAAGCTGACAGCGGATCAATCAATAATCCTGTTAAAGTATCTTATAAACCTCAGTACATCGACACTGATTCTGAGGAGCTTGTAATAAACTTTTTATCAGACGCTGTAAAAAAATATGATGTTGATTTGATAAGGCCTCTTGATATTAAGCCCTTGCTGCTTAAAAAAATGAATGAGCTTTCTGGCGGCGAATTGCAGAGAGTGATGATTGCAAAATGCTTGTCTGAAAACTTTGATTTGGCTTTGCTTGATGAGCCATCTGCATATCTTGATGTTGAGCAAAGGCTAATTGTCTCTAAAGTTATCCGCGATATAATGGAAAAGAGGGGAAAAAGCTGCCTTGTTGTTGATCATGACCTTCTTTTTATTGACTATCTTTCAAATTCGCTGCTTGTTTTTGAAGGCCAGCCTGCTTTGAGAGGTAGCGCTAAGGGACCTTTTGGTATGGAAGAAGGCATGAATGTTTTTTTAAGTGATTTGGGCATAACAATGAGAAGAGATTTAGAATCTAAAAGGCCTAGAATCAATAAACTGGATTCTCAGCTTGACAGGCAGCAGAAAGCAGAAGGAAAATATTACTATGTATAAAGAGCGAGAAAAAACAGCAATGTTTGTAGGAATTTTTCTCGTAGTTATTGGCTTATTAAATATAATCTTTCATATCATTTATAACAGAAGCTTCTTTTTGATATGGTATTGCAATCACATTGCATTAGTTGCAGGAATTTTAATTTTACTTAAGAATAGATATTGGCTTAATGCAATAATAAATGTTGGCATGTTCCCTATTTTGATCTGGATTGCTGACTATTTAGGTTATTTTATTAATGGAAAAACCTTATTCGGAGCATCTGATTATGTTTTTGAAGAAACAAACAGGGCAATGTTCTGGCTTTTTCACCAGCACTTGTTTGTAGTTCCTTTTATGATTCTCGCTTTATGGCTTTTAGGTGGCGCTGTTAAGAATTCATGGAGTGGTTCTGTTTTATATGGCCTCTTTCTTTTTTTGATTTCTCTGCCTACTGATCCTGCTTACAATGCAAACTGCGCGCATAAAAGCTGCATATTGCTGCCAGAAGGCATTGCTTTTCTTATAATTCAGCAGATTGCTTTTGTTTTCTTCTTTTTTGTATCGAACTGGCTGCTGATTAAGTTCTTGAATAGAAAATAGCTATTTTCTTATTTTTCTTGCAAAAGATAAAAAACCAGTATGCATTATTTTTGATTTTGGCCTGCACTTTCTTTCTATGACTTCATATTCCTGTTCAACAATTTCTGCTGTTTTTATCATGTAAAAATTTTTATTCTGAACTAAAGTGTTGTTGAAATTCAACATTGAAGTCAAATTAGGGCAGTAGGCAACTAAAAAGCCTCCTACTTTCAATGCTTTGTCAGCATTGTTTATAGCTCTCCAAGGCTCAGCTAAATCTAAAATTATCAAATCAGCATTCTTTTCGTCTATTTTTTCATAAACATCTTGTTTTTTTAATTCTATATTTCGGAATCCTAGCCTTTGTATGTTGTATTTTGCAACCTCTATGTTTTTATCATCAATTTCATAAGAAATTACTTTTTTAACATATCTTGCCAAAAAAGTGGATACTGCGCCAGATCCTGCGCCTGCCTCAATAACTTTTGAGTCTTTTCCAACGCCTGTTACAGATATAATGTAGCATATGTCTTTTAAAGTCATTATCTGAGCCAAGCGCTTCATGCGCTTGTACTCATCAATGAAACTCGGGCTATAAACATAGCACTCCTCATGCCTGTTTGAGTAAACAATTCCGCCTTCTTTTGCCTTTTTGATGTCTTCAGCTTTGACTAAGCCGAATTTGGTGTGGACGTCTTTATCTAAATCTTCAACATAAAATCTGTTTCCTTGTTTTGTCTGCAAAATTCTCTTTATCATAGTTTTTTCAGCACTTCATCAACTATTGATGCGGGCCATCCTTTATCTATTAGTTTTAATCTTACTTCTGACTTTGTAAAGCCATGAGCAAGAGCATGAGCAACATATTTCTCAAGCTCTTTCAATTTCAAATAAGCTTCTGTTCTTCTCTTGATTTCTTCCTCTTTTGCTATTTCAGGTCTTAGCTCAATTCCTGCTGAAGTTTTTATTCTCGCATGTCTTGAAATTGCTACTATTGTCGATATCAATAATACTAAAATAACAACAGCTGCTGCTCCGTAGCCAATTGTTTTTGCATTCTGCTGCAATAAATCCATTATTTCCTGCCACCAGCTCTTTTCAACTGTAGGCAATGGTTTTGGAATTTCTACTTTCGGTAGTTCAGGTTGAAGTGGTGCAGGTGCAACATAAACGCAAGATTCTTCTTCAACAGGCTTTTTGTATGCTGTTCCGCAGGCCATCTGGTCTGTGCATGTCCTTGTTCTTTTTCCTTCTGGTTTGCATTCTGACCATGCCGTGCATGTCCAGTCCTCGAAACAGACATATTGAGCGCCAACACTTACTTTCTTTTCTTCTTTTGTTACTCCACCACCTCCGCTTGGCGGACGATATGGTGGCACATAATCTGCGATTACATAAGTTGAGAACCCAGTTACATTAAATTTCAATGTTCCTGATGAGTATGTAATATCTTGACAATAGTTTGATTCATCGCATTCATAACCATTTGCTAAAGCCAAGCTTCTGTTTGTAGTGAATCCATCATATCTATAGATTGTCGGTGTTGATGGGTTGCTTAATCCTGCGAATGTTATTTCAGCTGAGACGTTCATCTGCGGCTCCGCCGAGGAATTTAATGCTGCGATTTTGGTGTTGACATATATGTTTTTCATTTGCGATACGTTCAATATTTTATAATAAAACAGTACGCCACTGTTATTAATTAAAAGACTTAAGGTATTATTTGAATTTACGTTTGACCATATGTCAACAATGTTTTCATAAAACTTATTGTTATTTACATAATTGTCGTTCGATGAAGGATTGAAAATTATTGCGTTTTGGTTGTTCTTGAAATCATTATACGATATATTATTATGGCTTGCATAAGTTGTGTTTATTCCTTCTAAATTA
>FWPV01016517.1_pt1 | contig 10389 bp, 7 predicted proteins | sample 2228371 | NCBI WGS metagenome assembly FWPV01 (sample SAMEA103939776, study PRJEB20133) | metagenome
AAATAAGGACTGGGAAGTAAAAAAGAGAAAACCCCAAAAATAAAGGGATTATAAGGGATTCTTTGAAAGACCTTCCAAAGGAGGAAATTAGTTTATAAATAAAGAAGAAAGATAGGGCTAAATAAAAAAGGGACAAAAAAATTATAAAAAAAATTGGATTTATTTTTAAAATTTCTGGCAAATGGGTGGATTCCTCTCCTCCAATGGCAAGTATTGTTTCCAAAAATCCCCCTAAAAAAGCAAAATAAAAGGAGGCGGAGTTTTTTAAAATCATATCCGTTATTCCCACTCCCGTTGGAATGACTAAAATAAATAGGATAATTAAAAAAATAAAGATATGTCCTCCAAGCCAATAAAAGATAGATTCCTTTGTTCCAGAAAAATAACTACTTGGATAATTTAAGACAGCATTAGAATGTTTATCTAAAGGGAGATAAATACCTATGAATTTTGCTCCCGAAAGGGCACCAAAAATTCCATGTCCTAAACTGTGAAATAGGAAACTTATAGGAATAAAAATAATTCCTGCAAGCAAGCCAATTATCAAAAAATATAAAAAATATTTGAAATTTAAACATTCTTCAAAAAAATCTTGCATATTTATAAATTAACATTGAAAGTTGAAAAAATCAAATTTTCCTTTAATTATAAATATCTAACAGCCCCTTTAAGATAAGGAAAGACCGCTTCTTTTGATGGTAAGGATCTATGAAGAAAGGTTATTTTAAATTCCCCTTCAATATTTTCGACAATTATTGTAATAATAAAAATGTTACTGTGAATTTCTGATAATGTTTTAACAGTGACTTCATTTTCTTCCACAAAAATATAAACCTTATCTTTTAAAATTTCTTTTTCCCATAACCTTTTTCTTTTTGCTTTAAAACGTTCAAAGGTCTCCATTTGTTTTTTTAAAAACTTTGAAACCAAATCCCAACCTTTCCAGACCTCTCCTTCATCAGAACCAATGTAAAAAAGGTTTTCATCCTGCCAAAAACAATTGGACATTAAATAAAAATTATTTTCTTCTTTTGCCTTAAAATACTCATCTATTACTTTTCTTGCCAATTCTAACATAAATACTCCTCATATATTATTATCAAATTTTAAAAAAAAAATCAATAAGTTAAAAATTTATAGCTTAGCTTCAGAAAAAACAAATTTTAATCCTTATTAATTCTATAAAGTTTAAAGTTAATTTGTGTTATGCCTCAAACCTTAATGCTTCAATGGGATTTAAAAAAGCAGCTTTTTTGGCTGGATAATATCCAAATATAATTCCTACAGATAAAGAAATTCCAAAGGATAAAAAGATTGCCCAAAAGGGAATGTGGGTTGTCCATTTTGCAAAAAAGGATACGCTATATGCAATGAAAACACCTAAGATAATACCCAATACCCCTCCAATTCCAGAAATAAAGGATGCCTCAATTAAAAATTGTAATAGTATATCCCTTCTTTTAGCTCCTACAGCTCTTCTGATACCAATTTCCCTTATCCTTTCAAAAACGGAAGCAAGCATAATATTCATAATTCCAATACCACCAACTAAAAGGGAAATTCCTGCAATACAACCCATTACAATATTAAAAATTCTTTGGGTTTCTTGCTTTTGTTTTAAGAGGAGCAAGGGGACTATAACTTCAACATCTTCTGCCTTTTGATGTGTTCTTTTTAGCATTTTTTCTAAATATAACTTCTTTTCTTTTAAATTGCTTGTATTATTTAAGGATATAAATATTTCATCAAAAAGAGATTCAGATTTAGGAACCCCTTCTTTTAAAATGAAGGTTCTTAAAGGTAAATAAATGCCTTTATCATATTCTTCTACCTCAACTCCTTTTAATTCTCCTCTTTTGACCTTTATATTTTCAACTATTCCTATTACCCTATACCATTGGCTTAAAATTTTTATCTCTTTTCCTTCTGGATTTTCACTTCCAAAAAGTTGAAGGGCAAGCATTTTTCCAATTACACAAACTTGATTACAATTGTCTTCATCAAATTTATCAAAAAACCTCCCCCTTTTTAAAGGCAGATTAACTAAACTTTTATATTCCCTTTCCACAGCATAAACATTTCCCTTTGCCTTATTTCCTTTTGTGGAATAAATTTCAAGGTTTTCAAATTTCTTAGAAGGGGAAAGGGATTTTAAATGAGGGAGCCCTTCTTTTATATTTTTTAAATCCAAAAAGTTAAGTCCATAAAAAATTTTTTTTTCTTCTTTATTTTTTTCCTCAAAACTTTTAGAAACCTTTAAAATTATATGTTTTTCTCCCATCATTTTTATTAAATTTAAGACCTCTTGCTTTGCCCCTTCTCCTATGGAAAGCATTCCAATTACTGCACCTACTCCAAAAAATACACCTAAGGCAGATAAAAAACTTCTCAATTTATGGGTTTTAAAGGATTTTATACAAATATGGAAAATTTCTTGAAGCATTTAACTATCTTTTTCTTCTTCTGCTGGAATTAAATAAATTTTATCCCCTTCTTTTAAGCCCTCTTCAATTATTACATGTGTAGAATTTCTTTTACCTAACTTTACAGGAACTTTTTTAGAGCCAAGTTTAGTTTTCAAATAAACAAAGTACTTGCCTTCTTTTTCTTCAATTGATTCTATTGGAACCTTAATAACATTTTTTATTTCTTCTATAATTATTTCTCCATGGGAAGTCATTCCTGGCCTTAATCTCTCATCAATTTTTGAAAGATTTAATATAACTTCAAACTCCTTTTTTGTGGTTTCATAAGATCTCCTTGATCCAACTTGAGCAACACTTTCCACTTCTCCGGAGATTTTTAAATCAGGAAAAGCATCTATAAAAATATTTGCTTTTTGACCCTTTTGAAGTTTTCCAGCATCTATTTCTGATGCCCAAACCTTTGCTTTTAAAGTGGAAAAATCAGGAAGAGAAATTAAAGAATAACCAGGCCAAACGGAATCCCCAACTTGAATTTTCCCTTCTTCTCCGCCTCTCCATATTTCATTGAAGACCACCAGTCCCTTTGAAGGAGACCTAACAATTAGTTTTTCTAAGGATTCCTTTGCAAAGTTATAATTGTTTAAAGCATTTTTGATTTTAACTTTTATAATTTCAATATTTGCCAGTGCTTCCCTTTTGGCTGATTCTAACTTTTCCTTTGTCTTTTGAAACCTTTCTTCAGCTGCTTTTAATTTTAATTTTGCTTCTTCAAGGTTTTTTCTTGGGAGTAAACCCTCATCTTCCACTACCTGAACCTTTGAAATTTCATAATCCAATTTTGCAGAGTTCATTTGCATCTCATAATCCAATTCCATTGATTTTAAATTTTCTTCCCTTTGTTTTAACTCTGCTTGTAAGCTTTTAAGCTCCGATTCCCTTTCATTTAATTCTTTTTGCAATTCTGCTGGGTCAAATTTTATTAAAATATCCCCTTCTTTTACTTCAGATCCTTCCTTTACAAGCCATATTATTTGAAGACGCCATCTCAAAGGAGGAGCAGAGACGGATATGGACTTTTCTGCAAAGATTTCTCCTGTTGTTTCAACAATTGAAGAAAAATCTTCCTTTTTTATTATTAAATAAAGCCCCTTTTCTTTTTTTGGAATGAGAAAAAATATTATTACTATCAAAATAAGGGTTAAAATAAGAAATCCAATTTTTTTCTTGTATTTTAAAAACATAAATATATTTTATCATAGAGTATTTTAAATAAAAAAGAATTGATTTAAAATAAAGGATTTGTTAAAATATATTGGTAAAAAATAAGGGAGGTAAGATGAAATTTTATAGATTTTTAATTATCCTTTTTTTGTTTTCATCTTTTGCTTTTCCTCAAGCTCTTTCAAGAGTTATGGGTTATGTTTATGATTCAAGTGGTAAACCTATAGAAGGGGTAAAGATTGTAGTAACTTGTTCTGAATTGGGGGATTTTAAAAAAGAGACAAAAACTAATAAAAAAGGAATGTATGAAATTGCTGTAACTGATGGAACAAAGGTATATTTATTTACTTTATCAAAAGAAGGTTATCAAGAATATAAGGAAAATGTAAAGCCCCAAATTATGACTTCAATTCAAAAGGACTTCACATTAAAAACAAAAAAAGAATGGGATGAAGAGTTAAGAAAAAAAGAATTAGAAGAAAATCCCCATATTAAAGAATTTGAAGAAGGAAGAATTGCCTTAGAAAAAAAGGATTTTAAAAAGGCAAGATTACATTTTGAAAAGGTAGTTGAGTTGAAACCTGATTATATAAAAGCATGGGTAATATTGGCAGCAATTGATGAAGAAGAAGGAAAATTGGATCAAGCAATTGAAAAAGCACAAAAGGGTTTATCTTCTCCAGAAGATACCCCAGCAGCACTTAAGGTGTTGATTTCCGTTTATAATAAAAAAGGCGATAAGGCAAAGGTGTTGGAATACCAGCAAAAATTTTCTGAGTTACAACCTGAATCCCCTGAAGCCCTTTTTAATAAAGCAGCAGAGTATTTAAATGCAAAGGATGATGAAAAAGCCAAGCCCCTTTTGGAAAAAGCAATTTCTATAAATCCTAATTTTTCAAGTGCCTATTATGAACTGGGTTTTATTTATTTGAGGGAAGGAAATATGGAAAAATGCAAGGAAATTTTTAATGAATTTTTGAAATTAGAACCCTCTGGTTCGAGAGCAGACCTTGTAAAAGAGACATTAAAATATTTATAAAATGGATTATTTAAAAAGAAAAGAAAAACTTTTAAGGAATTTTAAAGAAGGGGTGATGTTTTTATGGGGAAGCCCTTCTGTTTTAAGTATTGGTGGAAGTGAAAGGTTTTATCAAGAAAGAAAATTTTATTATTTAACGGGTTTTAATGAACCAGATGCAGGATTAATTGTAAAGCCATCTTCAAAAAATCCCTACATATTCTTTTGTCTTCCTAAAAATGAAGAAGAAGAAAGGTGGACAGGTAAAAGATTAGGACCTAAAAATGCTTTAAAAAAACTTCCCATAGATGAAGCTTATCCTATTGATAAGTGGCAGGAAAAATTATATGAATGTCTTGTAGGTGAAAAGATATTTTATTACCAATGGGGACAATTTCCCTCTTTGGATTTTAAGGTTTTAGATGTTTTGCAAAAATTAAAGAAAGAGCAAAGGGCTGATAAAATTCCCCATACAATAATTGATTCTGGAAATATTATAAATCCTTTAAGGTTAGTTAAAGAAGACGAAGAAATTGAAAAGATTAAAGGGGCAATTGAAATTACAAAAAGGGCATATGAAAGGGTTTATGAAAAAGCAAGTTATGGGATGTGGGAGTATCAAGTTGAAGCAATTTTAAAGGAAAGTTATAGATTTTATGGGGCAGAAGGGGAGTCCTTTCCTTCTATAATTGCATCAGGAAAAAATGCCACATATTTACACTATCAAAGCAATAATTGTAAAATTAAAAAAGGGGATTTTTTGCTTGTGGATAGTGGTTGCCTTTATGATGGATATGCCTCTGATGTAACGAGGACTTTTATTCCAAAGGGAAAACCAAAGGCAGAGCAAAGGGAAATTTATGATGCAGTTTTAAAAGTTCAAGAAGAAATGATAAATTTAATTTCTTTAAAATATTCCCTTTGTGAATTAAATCAAATTTGTCAAAGAAAAGTGGCAGAAGTTTTAATTGAATTAAAAATATTAAAAGCCCCCATAGAAGAAGTCTTGGAAAAAAACTTACATAAAAGATATTTCCCCCATAGGTTAGGACATTGGTTAGGTTTAGATGTCCATGATGCAGATGGTTTTGGAATGGAAGATCCAAATATAAAATTAAAGCCAGGGATGGTTTTAACAATTGAACCAGGTATCTACATTCCAGAAGATGAAAAAAGTCCTTTTAAAGGAATAGGTGTAAGATTAGAAGAAGATGTACTTGTAAAAGAAAAGGGTATTGAGGTTTTAACTCAAGAAATCCCCAAAAATATTTGTTGAATTTTTATAAAATTTGATTTAAAATTAATTTGTGCAAGATAAAATAGGGAAGTATGAGATTGAAGAAAAAATTGGAGTTGGGGGCTTTGGAGTTGTCTTCAAAGGAAGAGATCCTTACATAAAAAGACCTGTTGCAATAAAGACATGTCAAGTAGATGAAGAAGAAATAAGAAAAAGATTTTTTAGGGAAGCAGAATTTGCAGGAAATTTAAGGCATCCAAATATCACTACAATTTACGATTTTGGAATACATGAAGGTATTCCCTATATTGTCTTGGAATTTTTAACAGGTGAAGATTTAGACAAAAAAATAAAAAGGGGGGATTCCTTTTCCCTTGAAGAAAAATTAAGGATTTTAATTGAAGTTTGTAAAGGACTCCACTATGCCCATGAAAATAATATTATTCATAGGGATATAAAACCAGCAAATATTAGAATTCAAGAGGATGGTTCAATTAAAATAATGGATTTTGGAATAGCCAAATCCACACATATGGAAAGTCACCTAACCCAGACAGGTATGACTTTGGGAACTGCTGCATATCTTGCACCTGAGCAAATAAAAGGGGAACCCTTGGATAGAAGGACAGACATCTTTTCCTTTGGTGTTTTAATGTACGAATTTTTTACTTATAGAAAGCCCTTTCAAGGGGAAATTGTAACAAACTTAATTTATAATATTTTAAATTCTGAACCCCCTCCTATTGAAAATTTAATTATAGATTTTCCAAAGGAACTCCAAAAAGTAGTTTTTAAATGTCTTGAAAAAGATAAAGAAAAAAGGTATGAAACTGTTCAAAAGCTTCAAGAGGATTTGGAAAATATTTTAAAAAAAATAAAAAGTGGGGAAATTTCTGAAGGAGAAGTAGTAAGTGAAACAAAACCAATCCAAAGAATATATGAAGAAAAAACAGAAAAGACACCAACCTTAGGTTTTGATTTAAAAAAGAAGAAAAAATTTTCAATATTTATACCCCTTTTTGTAGTGGCAATCTTTTTAGTCCTCTTTTCAATAAATTACACTTCTAAAAAGCCAGAAAAAAAAGTTCAAAATTTAAAAAAGATAAAAGTTTTAAATCCCTTAAAACTTCCAAAAATTGAAGAAAAATTTGACTTTGAGTTTTTCATTCCTCCCTTGGAGGAGCAAACTAAAAGTGAAGAACAAAAAGAAGAAAAAAAGATAACACCAAAAAATTTGGTTCCTGTAAGCTTTTATTCAAATATAAGTTGTAAGATTTATGTTGATGGAAAATATATAGGAAGTTTTCCTCCTGAAATTAGGACAGAATTACCCCAGGGAAGTTATGAGGTTTTATTTAAAACGGACTTTTCAGAAGAAAAAAAATATATAAATTTATCCTTTGGAGGACAAAATAGGTTTGGCCATATATTTCCCCAAGCAGGGCGTCTTTCTGTTTTTGCTCAAATGGGTTCACCCTATGGTTCTGTTTATGTAGATGGAAAGTATATTGGGGATACGCCTCAATCTATAATTTTACCCATAGGGATCCATAAAGTTGAGGTAAAAAGACCAGGTTATATTACAAAAGAAAAAGAAATTGAAATAATAGAAGGGAAGGAGGCAAGATGGGGTGTTACCTTAGTTCCAGAAAATCCATAATATTAATTTTTTTAATTCCAATTTTTCTATTTTCTGATGATTGGGAAAGTGCAAAAAAAGCATATTCCATTGGAGAGTTTCAAAGAGCTTACGAAGTATATATAAAAATAGCAGAAAATTCAGAAAGTTTTCAAGAAAAAGCCCAAGCATACATTTATGCTGCTTGGTGTAAATATACTATGGGTGAAAAAGAAAATATGAATGAACTCTTTTCAAAGGCATTGGAAAATTGGCCAGATATACGCTTAGAAGAAGAACTTTTTAATGAAGAATTTAATGATTTTTTTAAACAAGCAAAGGGTTCAAAAATTCCTGAAGTTCTGCCAGAAGACAAAGATTTAATTTTATCTAAGATTGATGAATTAAACCTTTTACTTCAAAGTAGAAAATATAAGGACTGCATAAACAGTGCAAAGCAAATTCTTGCACAATTTAAGTATAAACAAATATATAAGACAATGGGGGATTGTTATCTTGCACAAAATGATTTAGAGGATGCCTTAGAAACCTATAAAATGGGAGCAAAAGCACCCCTTTTTGTTAAAGAAGATACAATTTTAACCCCTGAAGCTCAGTTAAAAAAAGCTCGTTCATTGTATAGAAGGGGAGAAAAAAAACAAGCCCTCCAAATCTTAAATTCCCTTTTATTCTCTTACAATCCACAGCCAGAGGTCTTTGGATTTGCAGGGCTTGTTTTTATGGAAGATAAACTTTACTTTGAAGCAGAAAAGGTTTTAAGTCAAGGACTTTTATTAAATAGTGGAAATGCAAATTACTATAATTTATATGGGGTTTCCTTATATGCACAAGGCAAATACAATGAAGCCATAAAACTATTTCAACAAGCGGTTTCCATTGATAGATTTTTAGCTCCTGCTATTGCAAATTTGGCTTCTTCCTATGCCAAATTTAAAGAATTTACTACAGCAGAGACCTATTTTTCTCAAGCAATTTTATTAGATCCCACAAATGAATTTTATTTATCAGAATATGGGAAAGCCCTTCTTTTTTTGGGTAAATACAAAGAAGCAGTAGCAAAATTTTCAGAGACAATAAGATATGCAAAGGATCCAACCCCTTATCTATTTTATAGAGGCATTGCCAATCTTTTTGATAAAAATTTAGAGGAGTCCTTTAAGGACTTAGATGCTTACATTTCAAAAAATAAAGAAGATATAAAAGCAATAGAAATATATGGTTTGCTTTTAAAGGAACAAAAACAATGTTCAAAGGCAATTGAATATTTAAAGAAATGTAATTCTGAAACTTCAAAAAGAGCTTTGGCTCAGTGCTATTTGTCAGAAAAGAAACCCCAAGAGGCAATAGAAATTTTAAAAAATCTTCCTCAGGAAGTTCCAATTTTAAATGATTTGGCTTCTGCATATTTAATGTTGGGGGAATACAAACAGGCATACGAAACGATTAACCAAATTCCTAAGGAAAGGAGAGTGGGGTCCATATTAGAAAATATAGAAAAAGTTAAAAAAATATATAATGCCTATTCTTCCTTTTCTATACAATAATTGATTTTTTGAGATAAGTATTTATTTTTTATCCTTTCTTTTAAAAGTTCAATTTATGGGATAATTTAATTCTTTTTCTTTTTAAGGGATCTTCCTCCATCTCAAATTCAATGGTGTTTCCCCTTAATTTTATTAAAATACTAAAGTCCTGATCTCCACAATTTCCTATCCATATTCCATTTGAATTTATGGGTGATTCCGATAAGTTTTTTTCATAAACTTTTATTTTTTTTTCTTTTTTTTTGAATTTGTCCCTTTATTTCTTTGAGAGATACTTCCCAGCCCTTTTTAGCATTTTTTTCTTTTCTGTTAAACTTAATTTAAGTTAAATTTTCTTTTGCTCTATTTTTTCTTTTTTCCTTTGTCTCTTTCAAATATTTTGCCCTTTCATACTCCTTTTAAAAATCCTCTGTCATTTTTTTAAATTTTTCTTTATATTTTTTCGAGGTCTCCCACCAGTTTTATTCTTGGCAGAAAAGATTATAGGGAAATATTAAAGCAAGTAACATTATAAAAGAGAAAAATTTTTTGTAAACCATCTTTTCCCCTTTTCAATAAATATCTGGAGGCAATTTTCTGTTTGTTTCCAAAACTATTCCGCCATAAGAATGAAAATTATCTGTTGCCCATCTATGTAAATTATTAATTAAATTATAGATTTTAGAATTACCTAAGTTTTCACAAGAAATTTCTCTTCCTACACTTTTTCCACCAAAAAGCAAACCTATTTTTATTTGCTCTTTTTTACCTATGGAATCAGCATATTTTAAATAGGGTTCAAGCCAAATTTTTTGTTCTTCAAAATTACAGGAAAAATAGCTCATAAGTATTGTTTCATCAGATTCCCTTATGACATCAAACCTTGTTTTATCACTTACCCCACTATTTCCTTCTTTTTCAAGAGTTATAAAAGAAGAATATTTTATGCCATTATTTTTTACATCTTGTAAATTTTTTTTATATTTCTCCAAGTCCTTATCTGTAAATTCAGAGTCATCTATTATTTTATCAATTTTAAATTGAGGATTTTCTTTTAAAAACTTAGCATAATTTTCTATTTTGTAATTTAATTCTGCATAAAGTAAATTTATTTTTTTTAATTTGGAACTATAAATATTTGATAGTAAATTTTCCAAAAGCTTTTTTGCCCTTTCCCAAGTTTCTTTGTTTTCTGTCATTTCTTTTCCAATGTTTAAATTTATTTCATAAATTTTATTTTTGTTAATATAATCTATTAAAAGTTTTAAATCTTTAAAATCTCCCCATGCACTCTGCCAGATGTTTAATACAATATATGGGAAATT
>FWPV01016518.1_pt1 | contig 10389 bp, 9 predicted proteins | sample 2228371 | NCBI WGS metagenome assembly FWPV01 (sample SAMEA103939776, study PRJEB20133) | metagenome
TTTGGCTACGGGTTTGGTGGCGCATTTCGCTTCGCTTCATGCGCCCTACGGGTTTGGCTACGGGTTTGGTGGCGCATTTCGCTTCGCTTCATGCGCCCTACGGGTTTGGCTACGGGTTTGGCGGCGCATTTCGCTTCGCTTCATGCGCCCTACGGGTTTGGCTACGGGTTTGGCTACGGGTTTGGTGGCGCATTTCGCTTCGCTTCATGCGCCCTACGGGGCTAGTCAAAGTTCATGGCGGCATGGAGGCTTATACCCGATGACGGCGTAGTCTTCTTCCGCCAAAAGAATTTTCTGGAGCAACTTAGGAAGATTCCTGATTTCTTCGCTTTCAGGCGGGGGTGTTCGAGGGGGTCTCAGCACGGCTACGTCGCAGAACCCTGCCGATTCCAAAAGAAAAACGGCTACGGGAGGGGGAATCGGATGCTTGTGGGTGGGATCGAGGTAAAATGAGTAGGACGAAACCAGCAGGTTTTCCGGATTCGGTGTCTCGCAAAGGAGCATCCCCCCGGGCACAAGACATTCAAAGGCCGCATCGAGAAAGCGCACCAGGTCCTGCAGATCCAGGTGTTCGATCAACTGAAAGGCCGTGACCGCTCCCACGCATCCCGGCCCCACTCGTCGGAGATACTCAACGGCATCCGCTTCCACGGCATGGAGCCCTTTTTCACGGCACCGCGCCACCATCAGCCGATTCATGTCCACCCCGACGGCCTCGTAGCCTTCCGATCGAAGCAGATCCAGCCATTCTCCACGCCCGCACCCCGCGTCGATCACGGGAACGGGAGCGAGATCCAAAGATAGCTTTTGGACATAGGGAAGGTAGAATCGAAGCCTTTCCCTGATTTCCATGGAATCACCGCGGAAAGCTTCTTCCAGCGAGGTATAGAAAGCATCCAAGAGACGTTCCCGTGCATCGGCAGCAAAGGCCAGATGGGCGGGGGTATGTGGTTCCTTGGCATCGGCGGAATTCGCGCACGCCGAATCGGAAGACGCTTGGGGTTGCGTTTGCTGAGATGCAGAGAGAGGGAGGGGGGGAGGCCAGCACTGCGTCCAGAAGGCCAGACGGCGTTGATGATCGGCGAGTGCTTCCCTCAGCTGGGCAATGGCCCGGGCATGGTTTTGAAGGTGGCCAAGGGGTTCCTTGGACAGGAGTTCATGGAAGCGTTGCTGGAGATCCTGAATGGCAGGAAACAGGGCCTGTCGAAGGTTTTCAAGCCCGTTTTGAAGGGCATCCAAGCGTGGATGGACCACTTCTTGAAGGTGGGAAGCCAACATGTGGTGGCTTTCTCGAATGGCCTCCTGAATGTCGGAATGGATGGCCTTTATCTGAGCGGCCTTTTCTTCAGCCTGCCTGGCGGCGGCATTGTGGATGGACTCTATCCGGGCGGCCGTTTCTTCAGCCTGCCTGGCGGCGGCATTGTGGATGGACTCTATCTGAGCGGCCGTTTCTTCAGCCTGCCTGGCGCCGGCGTGCTCAAGGGCATCCAGACGGCGCAGCAGGCCTCCTAAAAGGGGGATCTTGCGGAAAGCCGACAACGCTAAGGCGTGCCATAGACCTCGAACGCGCACACCGTGCGCTCGGCCTTCGGGACTCCAGCGCAGATGGGCCACCAGTTCCGCCTTGGTAACCCGCCCGGAACAAAGAGCATCCACCAAGTGGGCAAAACCGTCCGAATCCGGGGCTCGACCGAGCACGGCGCGATAGGCATGGTCCACGAAACGCCCTGCAGCATAGACGTTAAGCGACCGAAAATCCACTTCGGCTCCGGGTGGTGTGACCGGTGGTGCCTCAGGTGGAGCCGGGGAGGACTCATTCGGGGGCTGATGAGAAGCTGGGGGCACGTTAGAGCTTTCGACAGGCAAAGGCATGGGACCATCTAGAGAGGCACTCTCGGGATGAGGAGCTTGAGGCATGTTAACGCTTTCCACAGGAGGTGCTTCGCAGGGCTGCGTAGGTGTCAAAAATCGCTCTATCGAAAAGGGCATCTCCTGCTTGAGACGATCCAGTTCTTCCCGAACACGTTTGGTAAGGGTTTCCAGGTCGATCTCGGAAATCTGCGTCTCGATCAATGCCGAATCCTTATGTTCAACGATTGGAACCTTGCTGGCGTCAACGGATACCGCAACACGCGGCGGTAAGCCTTCTGTCCCACCATGCCGGGGTCGGCGACAAGGTTCTCTTCAGAATCGTAAATTCTGTAAAATGCCTCGAGCCGCCCGGTCCATGTCCGCCCGCACCATGCGTTCGACCAGCTCGTCAAAGGCCACTTCCGGATGCCATCCTAAAACGCGGCGTGCTTTGGAGGCGTCACCGCAGAGTTGGTCCACTTCCGCCGGGCGGAAAAACTCGGGTTTCACCTGAACGATGGTTTTCCCGGAATGTCGGTCGATGCCGCGAGTGTGCACCCCTTCGCCTTCCCACTGCAGTTCGAAACCGGCGCATCGAGCCGCCTTTTCGCAAAACTCCCGCACGGAGTGGCTTTCACCAGTTGCCAAAACGTAATCGTCACCTTGAGGCTGTTGCAGCATCATCCACATGCCTCGCACATAATCTTCGGCATAGCCCCAATCCCGACAAGCGTCCAGGTTGCCGAGTTCCAGCACGATCTGTTGACCGTAACGAATTTTGGCCAAAGAAGCCGTGATTTTCCGTGTCACAAATTCCCGGCCTCGTAAAGGGGACTCATGGTTGAACAGAATGCCGCAGGAAGCATGCAACCCAAAGGCTTCGCGGTAGTTGACCGTCATGTAATGACCGTAGACCTTGGCGACGGCGTAAGGACTTCGTGGTCGAAACGGCGTGTTTTCGTTTTGAGGTGTTTCGTGTACCCTGCCGAACATTTCGGAAGTGGATGCCTGGTAAAATCGAATGGAAGGATCCGTGGTGCGAATGGCTTCAAGAAGATAACACACCCCGATGGCGTTGACCTGGCTTGTGTATACCGATTGCTCAAAGGAAACCCCAACGAAGCTTTGGGCCGCCAGATTGTAGACTTCTGTCGGGCGCACCTTTCGCACCACCCTGACAATGTTGGTCAGTTCGAGAAGATCCATGGGCACCAATTCAAGCCTTTCCAGAATGCTCAACTCTTCAAGCCGCCACATGTTAGATGAGGCGGTCCGTCGATAGGTGCCGATGACTTCATAGTCGTGGTCCAAGAGAAACTTGGCAAGATAGGCGGCATCCTGTCCCGTGATGCCCGTAATCAGGGCCCGAGGGTGACTCATTTTGTCCTCCTAAACTGGAAAAACACGCGGTTTCACTGCAGCCGAGCAAGGCATGCTAGAAACAGATTGTGACTGAGTCAAGGAGAAACAAGTCTTGGGCCATAGCTGCAAGGAGACTTTGCTTGATTTCGCCGAAGAGGCTCGATATGGTCAAAAAGCTTCGTGTTGAGGGTTCAGGCATCTTTTCAAAAAGAGGACAAGCCATGAATAAGCAGCAACGCATCCTGAGCTGGCTGGTCTCGGCCGTCATGGCCGTCTTGATCATGACCTCGGCTGAGGTCGTTTCAGCAGCGGCCGTCGAAGACGGCGAAGAGATCCTCCTTCGATTCCATGATCCCTGGGTGACCCATGATGACCAAGGGAAAGTGGTCTTCGATGTGTCTCTTCAGCACAGCATAGAATCCTTGGGCTTACGATTGGGGCGCTGGTACCCGTCGGCTCGGGTGTTTCGGGCTCGAGTGCTCCCCGGTCGTTCCTTGCCCCAGGTTTTAAAGGCCGTACGCTGTCCTGTACGCCGAACCCAATTACCGGCGAGACCCCTTAGGTGTGGTTCCCAACGATCCTCGTTACTCCGAACAATGGGCTTTGGAAAAAATTCGCATGCCCGAGGCCTGGCCGGTCAGTACAGGCAAGGCCGGAACACTTTTGGCCGTGGTGGATACGGGCATCGACAGAACCCATCAGGACCTTGCCGTCAACATATGGAAAAATCCTGGAGAAATCTGCGGCAACTTCCTAGACGATGATGCCGACGGGTATGTGGATAATTGCTACGGGATCAATGTGATCGATGGGTCTGGGGACATTGTTGACGAAGAGGGACACGGAACATTTGTCAGTAGTGTCGCGGCAGCGGCCGGCAACAACGGTGTGGGCATGGCCGGAGTCACATGGCAGGCCTCGCTGATGAGCATCAAGTTTTTGGGACCTTCGGGGGGCACGGTGGCCGATTTCTTGGAAGCTGTTGAGTTTGCTCGATCCCGTGGGGTGCGCGTGATGAATCTGAGCTTCGGCAGCTACAGTTATTCCCAGGCTGAAAAAGACGCCATTGGGTCCAGCACGGACACTCTTTTCTTGGCGGCGGCCGGAAATAATCGATTCAACAACGACATCTATCCTCTTTACCCTGCGGGCTACGATCTGCCGAACCTTGTGGCCGTAGCGGCTTCGAATGAATCCGACCAGTTGGCTTCCTTCAGCAATTACGGCATAACAAGTGTCCATCTTGCCGCACCAGGAACCAACATTCTCGGGGCGTCTCCCAGAAACATCTACGATACAAGTTCCGGAACCTCGGCGGCGACGGCCGTGGTCAGTGGAGCTGCAGCTTTGGTTTTAAGTGTTTACCCAAGCTTGAAACCTCCAGATCTCAAAGAACGCCTTTTACGCACCGTGGATGTAACAGACCCTCCTCTTAAAGTGATCACGGGGGGACGGTTAAATGTCGAAAGGGCTTTAAAGGAAAAAATCGCTGGCCCGTATATTTACCGTATCATCCCGAGCACGGCTCCTCAGGGTTTGGTGATCACTCTGTATGGGGCGTCTTTTACAAGCACACCCGGTGTGGTGCGGTTTTCCGGAGGTGTTCCTGGGGAAGTGGTCCAGTGGAGTGATGAGAAAATAGCGGTTCGTGTGCCAGAGGGAGCGGTGAGCGGCCCGGTCTATGTGGAAACGGCCGATGGGGCCAGTCCTCCTGCCCTTTTGACCGTAAGCGGGGTGCGTTTGCGGGTGTGGTTGAAATTCACCGAAGTGAAAGCACATCCGGATCACAAGTCGGTCCTGGTTCTCTCCAATCCCTTACCTCAGCCCACTTTGGTGACAGTTACCCTCATGGACTCGGCTTCAGGCCAAGTCACCTGGAAGTATATTCTTCTCACCTCCTTTGAAAAGCGCTTTCTGTGGATTGAGGACATGGTGCCCGCCCAACCTCCTCCGTCGCTTATGGTGGAGGTTTTTTCAGACACCTTTGTGGTGGCTGCTGTGGTGAGCGCCAAGGATGATTTTTCCGAAATCAAAGTGATGCCTCCGCTTGTGGATTGGTAAGCCTAGAATGCGACGTTATCCTGTAGAGTCTTCTTTGGTTTTGGCGGCAATTCTGGTTGCCCTGGTGGCATCCTGCTCGTCCCTTCCATCGGGGTCTGGGGCCGATATCGAAAAGTCCCTTCGACAAAGGGTTGATGCCTACTGGCTGGCTCAACAGAACGGGGACACCAAGATGCTGCGGGAACTCGTGGATCCCGACTTGCGAGAGGCTCTCTCTCAGACCATTGAACGCATGGGAAAGCCAAATGAAATGTCCCGTATTGTTTCGTGGAAGATCAAAGCCTTAGAAAGCGACGGGACGAAAGCCTCGGTCCACACCTCTGTCACGTCCCTTCTTCGCCATCCACTTCTCGGTCCCTCAGAAAAGCTGGTGGAATCGACGGTGACCACGTCCTGGGTGAGGAAAAAAGGGACATGGTTCGTGGTCTTGGAGGAACCCAACCTTGACAAGTTGTTGAAGAAATATGAGGAGAGGCTAAAGCATCCTTGAATGATGGCGTGCGCGAATACGGGAACGGACGCAGGCGAGGGTGATAGTCTCTTGGTAACGCACTGGGGAAACGGAAGAAAAAGGTATGAGCCTGTACGAAGGGACAGAGTGTAGGGTTGCCTGGACAGTTTCGCGAGAGCGACCGCCTATTCGTGGGCCACCTTGAGACAAGACCAGGGGGATCATTCGGTTTGGAAGGCACCTCTCCTGTCCATGTGTCAAGAGAATGTCAGGGGTGCATACACTTGAAAGCAGTCGAAACGATGGAGAAAGCCATGATAAAAAAACTTCTTCTGTCGGTGCTTATCAGCATGTTTGTTGTTGGAGGGTACTGCGACGCCGCCGAAAACCGCATTCCTCAGCATTTTCAAACCCAGTACGAGGAAGCGACCGGTTCTTCGGCCCAGTTGGTGAACGAGATTTGGTTTCCCATTGTGCCGGAATGGAGCCCTTTTAAGTGGGACAATATCTTGATCATCTCAAATTTCAACGACTTCACCATTAACGTTTCGTGCTGGTTCACCACGTATTCTCAAGAACAGACCCAAAAGGTGTACACACTTCGGTTTTTTGAGAAGAAAATCTTGGAATTGGATCAGAACGGCTTCGGCGATGAACTTTATGACATCTATTGTGCCAGTCCGGATCGTTTCGGAGCGGCGGTGCTTTTGTTGGAAAACGGTAAAATCGTCACCGCATGGCCGCCTATTTACTAGTAGGTAAGAAGAGTGGACCGAGTTTTTTCCAACGAGTAATTTCGGCCCGTTTTTTGACGGACGGCTTGCATGAAGCAGAGGATCGGAATCGACTCATGAAGATGCCTCCTTGGCGACGGCTTCTGGCACGATGGCCGTTTTTGTCCAAAGGATCTGAAGCGGCTAGCGGCGGCGATGAGGCTGCGGATCACATCCTTCAGGACATGCCGTCCGTCCCTTTTATGGAAGAAACGGATTTTCCGGATACGCCTCCTTCCTTGAATCCATTGCCCTTGGCGTACATGAAACACTACGGCGTGGTGCCCTTTGAGGAAAGGGAGGATCACGTCAAGGTGGCCATGGCGGATCCTTCGGACTGGGCGGCTCGAGAAGCCGTGCAGCATGCCTATGGAAAGCCCCTTCGAGTCTATCGGGCGGAGGCCGGGGTCATCCTTCGGTTCTTGTACCAATGGTACGAAGCGGATGTGGTTTTGGAAGAGGCGGAGGATGAGGAAGAGGGGCCCGCCGATTTGGACGAGACCCTTTGGGATAATCCGGAACAGCTTCGAGACATGGCTTCCGAAGCTCCCATTGTGCGGCTGGTGAACCGAATCATCAATCGGGCCGTGGAATCGGACGCTTCGGACATTCATGTGGAACCCACCCGTCAAGTGGTCAAGGTGCGCTATCGCATCGACGGCGTCTTGCACGATCAGGAGGACATACCGAAACGATTTCAGGCCGCCATCGCTTCCCGCATCAAACTTATGGCCCGTATGAACATCGCCGAAATGCGGCTGCCTCAAGACGGCCGAATCAAATTTAAGCTGGCGAAGAAAGACATTGACATTCGTGTCTCCAGCCTTCCCACCATCTTTGGTGAAAGCCTGGTCCTGAGGCTCCTTCAGAAAGAGGACATCCTTTTGGATTTGGACAAACTGGGTTTTCCCGAGGACTTACTAGCGCAATTCAAGCGTACGGTGGCACTTCCGTACGGCATCATTCTGGTGACCGGTCCTACAGGATCCGGAAAGACAACCACGCTCTATGCAGCCCTGCAGTACATCAACACGCCCGATCGAAAAATCGTGACGGTGGAAGATCCTGTGGAGTATCAGTTGGACGGCGTCAATCAGGTCCAGGTCCAGCCTAAAATCGGCCTGACATTTGCGTATTGTTTGCGTTCCTTTTTGCGACAAGACCCTGACGTCATGCTTGTGGGAGAAATTCGGGACCTGGAAACCGCAGAGATTGCCATCCAGGCGGCTTTGACGGGTCACATGGTTTTTTCCACCTTACACACCAATGATGCCGCCGGGGCCATCACACGATTGGAAGACATGGGGGTGGAACCTTTTATGATCACGTCCGCGGTGGTGGCCGTGTTGGCGCAGCGTCTGGTGCGAAAGGTATGCCGTGCTTGTGCGCAGGAAATTGTTCTTGGGGAAACCGAGCGGCGAAACCTTGCCGCGGAATTTCAAGTCCAGCCTGAAGCGGTTCCCGATCGATACTTCAAGGGTTCCGGGTGTCCTGAATGTGCCGGAACCGGGTACCGAGGGCGGATCGGTATCTTTGAATTCCTGCCCATGGAAGACGCCTTGGTACGCGAAATCCTGAAAGGTTCTGACCGCACCGCCTTGGTTCGTACAGCCACGGCCCTGGGCATGCGCACTCTGCGACAGGCCGGCTTGGAAAAGGTCCGTATGGGGCTGACGACCCTGGAAGAAGTGCTGAGGGTAACGCGCTGATGCCGCGGTTCTACTACCAGGCTGTGGATCGAACGGGACGGCGTGTGAACGGATCGGAGGAAGCTCAGGATCAGGCTTCCCTGGTCGTTTCCTTGCAGGCCAAAGGCCTCTTTGTGGTGCGCTGGCTGGATGAACCGGCGCCGCCGCGACGGCTCTGGGGACGGACCTCTCGAGGCATCGGCACAACCCAGCGACGTGAATTCATCACGGAATTGGCGCAGTTGCTCAAAGCCGGTGTTCCGGTCGATCGAGCGCTGCGCATTCTGGCAGATTCCACCCGGTTTGCGGCGGTGCGACGCTTGGCTTCGGATATTCGGGAAGCCGTGCGCGCCGGGGCAAGTCTTTCGGAGGCGGTGGCACAAAGGGCGCCGGAGTTTGGTGAATTGACGGTGAGCATGATCCGTGCCGGCGAGGTGGGTGGCGTCCTGGACGAGGTTTTGGAAAAGCTCGGAAACTTTCTCACGCGCAGCGAAGAAATCCGCAAATTCATTCTGACCTCATCGCTTTATCCCATGCTTCTTCTCCTCATGGGGATCGGATCGGCGGCCGCTCTTCTGGGGTTTGTGATTCCCAAGTTCGCGGTGGTTTTTCAGGATCTGGGGTCCAATGTGCCCTGGGCGACGCGGGCTTTGATGGGGCTGAGCGAGGTCTTTCGAAAAACCTGGTGGTTGGGGCCCTTGGGAGGTGTGGCGGCGTTTGTGGCGGCAAGAGCCCTGCTGAAGCGCCCTGCCTATCGGGCCTTCTGTGACCGATGGCTTTTGCAGATGCCTGCCTTGGGGTCCCTGATCCGTGATGTGGAACTGGGCCGATGGGCGCGCACGCTGGGGACCCTGCTGGTCAGTGGCGTTCCCCTTTTGAAAGCTTTGGCTGTGGCTCGGGATGTGGTTCGAAACCGCCTCATTCAAGAGGCTCTGACGGTGGTCTACCAAAAGGTGCAGCAGGGGAAATCCATGAGCTCCCTTCTCATGGAAACCAAGGTTTTTCCGGCACGATTGGTGCACCTGTCGGCCATTGGTGAAGAAACGGGGCGATTGGGGGAGATGCTCTTGGCTGCAGCCGACGATCTGGATAGTGTCGTCCAGGTCAAAACCCGCGCCTATTTGGGGTTGCTGGAGCCGGTCATCATTGTGGGGATGGGGATTCTCATCGGCGCCATGGTCATCTCCATGCTCGTGGCGGTCATGGGCATTCAAGAAATATCCTTCTGATCGAATCCGGACGGCGCGGCGCGGGGGTAAAGGCAAGGTGACACAGGATTTCGATGGCTTTACGCTCTTTGAGCTTCTGGTGGTTCTGGTCATCATCAGCATCGGCGCGGCCTTGACCGTTGTGGGAGTGGGGCGCGGTGTGGGTGGAGACCCGGTGCGGCGTTTTGCCGTGGAACTGTCACAACTGGTTCGGGCTTCCAAACTCAAGGCCATGAGGGATGGAGTGCCCGCCGCCTTGTGTTTGGATCCCGTGCAAAGGCTGGCTTATGTGACGGGGGAAACCGAAGCGCTCGTGCAGATTCCTGAAAATGTCCGCATGGATGCGGAAGGAATGCTTCAAAACGCCCAGGGACATGCCTGTGTCTTTTTTTATGCGGATGGCAGCTCCAGCGGCGCCAGACTCAAAGTCGTTCGAGAAAACGTTGTGGCGGCACGCTTGCAGATCGATGCCGTCACCGGGACGGTGATGCGCTACAGTGTGGGTGGAGAAGGGCGTGAGAAACGCTGATGGCTTCACTCTCATGGAAGTGCTGGTGGCTTTGCTGATATCGGGCATCTGCCTGGCGGTGGTCTTTCAGGCCTTTTCCCAGTCGACCCGTTTAAGGGCAAAAGCCGAAAACGTCATGGACGCGGCGCACCTTCTTCATGAACTGATGAACGACCCGGGTTTTATGGGTCACGTGCTGCAAAGTCGAGGAGGATTCGGACCGGTTCCTGGAGCGGAAGGATGGGTCTATGAAGCGACGCTGGATCCGATCCGCTATGTGCCGGCAGGGACGACCCAGGAACAAGAAGTCCCCGACATGGTGTCTGTAACTCTATGTGTCAAAAGCCGTTTCGGTGCCGGAAGATGCCTCACCGGTTGGCACCCTTTTTTCGTGAAGTCGTGAAGTCGTAAATCGTGAAGTCGTGAAAGAGGGAAGTGGGAAGTTGTGAAGAGAGGGGTGCTGCAGAGGGGAATCGGGTGATGGTCG
>FWPV01016519.1_pt1 | contig 10388 bp, 8 predicted proteins | sample 2228371 | NCBI WGS metagenome assembly FWPV01 (sample SAMEA103939776, study PRJEB20133) | metagenome
AAATTCTTCAATCATAATGCGGATATGTTCGATGGTAGATAGCGCGTGGTATTCCGCTACCGCCTCCACCCCCACGCGAATGCCTTTTTGCTCCGCCGCTTTTACCAGGCGATGCAAACCTTGCAACGCAATACGAAAGGCGATGTCGCGGCCGTCAGCCTGTTCAAGATAAGGAATGGGTGAACCGGTTTCGGTGCCGATAACATTGCAACCCAGTGCGGCGGCAGCATCGATATGGGCTTCAAAACGTTTGAACGAAAATTCGCGGGCGCTTTCATCCAGCGCAACGGTATCTATGTAACAGCCAATCACCGCGACACTAATGCCATTCACTGCAAACGCAGTGCGAATTTCCGCCAAGCCGGCATCACCAAATTCTGCTGGCATTCACTGCCCACTAGATGCAAGTGGCTGCGGTTTCCCAGCTCGTGAAAGGCCACTCATGAGTTGTGTTTGTGCATGTATCCGCAAGTTGCGCCGGAACTGGCAATACGCGCTGCCAATTCAGCGGGAGGATAGGTGCCAAAATCATGTGCCCGCAGGCCAAAAAAAGGTTTCATTCAGAAATACCGCTCAGCTGGTTGGTTGTTTGCTTAATCAACTTTTTGATTGCTTATGATATTAACTGATTGAATTTGACCGTTCAAACTCAAAGCAACAAGCCAGGGTTAAGCTTCCCTTGATGGGCGGAAAAATCGAGCGCGATATAACTAGTTATTGGCAGCAAATCACTCTATAAGCCGCTTTATAAATCGTTTTATAAAAATAGTTTCGTAAGCAGCTTTAAACGCCAAAGCGCAAAATTGCACTTTTTTGGCGCATCAATCCTCACAGGCAAATGGTCAATGAGACACAGTCAACAGATGTGACCCGGTTATTGCCGTATAAATACGAGTTGTCCTACACAGCGGCCATAAGTATCAATAAAGAATACCGCTACTTTCCCGATAGTTTGTGTTCAACCAACGGATTACAGCATCGGGCAAGCCATTATCAATACAACAATGTGGTGACTACGGAGAACGTGAGAAGAGTTTTGGAGGCAGGTGACTAGATGTCTAATGCGTCCAGAAACGGTGATCGCAACTTGATTGCGGTCTTTTCTCGGCTGTTTTACGCAAGCTCGTCCAAGCAAGCAGCGGACTACAGTCACCATAATAATTGAGGCTTGAATAATGGGACATGTCACTTCTCCCTCCAACCGCTTTGCTGCGCCGTTAAAACGGGCGATTAGCCTTTTTGGTGTCAGCATTGCGCTGGCTTCGTTTTCGAACGTTGCCGCCGCCGGTTGTGAGTATGTAGTAACCAATAGCTGGGGCTCTGGTTTTACTGCAGCCATCCGTATTTCCAATACCGGCTCCACTGCTATTACCGGCTGGAATGTTAACTGGCAATACAACACCAACCGCATAACTAATTTGTGGAATGCCAACCTGACCGGTAGCAACCCCTACGCTGCCACCAACCTGGGTTGGAATGGCAACATACAACCGGGTCAAACCGTAGAATTCGGCTTTCAAGGTGTCACCAATGGTGGGGCCGTTGAGCGCCCTACCGTAAACGGTGCAGCCTGTACCGGCGGTACACCTTCCAGCTCGTCCAGCGTGAGCAGCTCAGTGCGCCCATCCAGCAGTGCTGTTTCTATTTCCAGCGCTATAAGTTCATCGTCCATTACCAACGCGGCGCAGTGTAATTGGTACGGCACCCTTTACCCCCTGTGCAACAGAACCACCTCGGGTTGGGGTTATGAAAACAACCGCAGCTGTATCTCCTACTCTACTTGCGATGGCCAGCCAGACCCTTGGGGCCCGGTGAACCCTGGTTCATCCAGCAGCCCATCGTCGATACCGGCAAGCTCATCCAGCAGCCTGCTGACCAGCTCTTCATCCAGCATAAGAAGCAGCTCTTCATTCAGCACTTCATCGCTAAGCTGTCCACAGGGTAATAGCTGGCCGGATTGCCCACCGAGCACCTGGAGCGACGAATACTGCGCCATGCATCCGCAGATCTGTATAAGAAGCTCCTCAAGCAGCTCAATGAGATCACTCAGCAGCTCCTCGCTGTCATCTTCCAGCGTTTCTTCGGTAACACCACCAGGTAGCGGCGTGTTCCGCGTCAATACCAAGGGCAACCTGACCAAAGATGGCACCTTGTTGCCAGCGCGTTGTGGTAACTGGTTCGGCCTTGAAGGTCGCCATGAACCATCAAATGACGCTAACAACCCCAGCGGTGCACCTATGGAGTTGTATGTGGGCAATATGTGGTGGGTGAACAACAGCCAGGGTTCTGGCCGCACCATCCAGCAGACTATGACCGAACTGAAACAGCAAGGTATTACCATGCTGCGCTTGCCAATTGCGCCGCAAACATTGGAAGCAAACAACCCGCAAGGTATGGACCCCAACCTGAAAAACCATCCATCTGTGCGTCAAACGACTGCGCGTCAGGCACTGGAGGATTTCATCAAGCTGGCTGACCAAAACGACATCCAACTGTTTGTGGATATCCACTCCTGCTCCAACTTCGTCGGCTGGCGCGCCGGCCGTTTGGATGCACGCCCACCTTATGTGGATGCCAATCGCGTAGGTTATGACTTTACCCGTGAAGAGTACTCCTGTTCTGCCACCGGTAACCCCAGCTCAGTCACCAAGATCCATGCTTATGACAAGCAAAAATGGCTGGCTAACCTGAAAGAAATTGCAGGCCTGCCGGCGCTGTTGGGTGTAGATAACATTATCGGTATCGATGTATTTAACGAGCCCTATGACTACACCTGGGCAGAGTGGAAAGGTCTGGTTGAGGATGCCTATCAAGCGATAAACGAAGTAAACCCCAACATGATCATTATTGTTGAGGGCATTTCCGGCAACGCCAACACCCAGGACGGAACCCCGGACACCAAAGTTCCTGTGCCGCACGGCAACCCTGACCTGAACCCCAACTGGGGCGAAAACCTTTACGAAGCCGGCACTAATCCGCTGAACATTCCGAAAGATCGCCTCTTGTTCTCGCCACATACCTATGGCCCATCAGTGTTTGTACAGAAGCACTTTATGGACCCAACCCAAACCGAGTGTGAGGGTCTGGAAGGTGATGAAGCCGGCCATGCCGACTGCCGCATAGTGATCAACCCGGAAATCCTTGAGCAGGGCTGGGAAGAGCACTTTGGTTATCTGCGTGAATTGGGTTACGGCATTTTGATTGGTGAATTTGGCGGCAATATGGATTGGCCAGCGGCAAAATCCAGCCCTGCAGATCGCGCCCTGTGGAGCCACATCACTACCAATGTGGATCAACAATGGCAGCAAACAGCGGCTAATTACTTCAAGAAAAAGGGTATCAATGCCTGCTACTGGTCGATCAACCCAGAGTCTGCCGACACCATGGGCTGGTACCTGACCCCATGGGATCCTGTCTCTGCCAACACCAGTTGGGGCCAGTGGACCGGGTTTGACCCACGCAAAACCCAGCTGTTGAATGACCTATGGGGGCGTTAATTTCCTGTTTGCAGGAATAACCACAATTCCCAAGGCGTAACAACAAAACCCGAGGCCGCAAGGTCTCGGGTTTTTGTTTTCTATTTGCCCCTGTTCTAGCGGGTACTTACTTCACAGTTTTTCACTTTCACATCCCCAACGACTCACCATCTATGTGTTTTGACGCCGTTGAGTAGCCTAACTCCCCAGTTTTATTAGTATTTGGCCTTGTCTGGTCGCAACGCTGGCAGTAATCCGGCCGGACAAGTAACCGATTGCACAAAAAACCATATAAATAATGTAATCAATTTCACAACAGGGAGTGGCATAAGCAAAACCTGACGCCCGTGCACCTCCACATCAACCATAACAATAATTTTTGAGGTATTTATGCATAAGCACATTTTCAGGACAGAAATGAAAACATAAGTACAAGTGACGTTCTTTGTAGGGCCTTTTGTAGTCATGGACACTACAACTGAAATTTCTGAGCCCCTCAGCCTCCCCTACAAAAGCGCCGTTCGAAATTAACAATCATCCTTAAATTACTCAACGCTTTATTAATATTTATCCGCTGCTCTTTCGTTAGTAGGATTGATGAATTGAATAATAAATCTTGTAATATTTCTTAGCAGAATAAGCATTACCTAGATTGGAGTTATCACCTGCATTGGCGATAAGCTCCCTAATTTTATCGTTATCTAGTCTTAACATGTGGATTCATCCTTAGCTTCATCGCCACACAATATTCTGCGCAATGGCACGCAAGCAAGCAATGGCATTCTGAACTGCCGCCGACGAATCACTATCGCGATAGATCACATATATTGGATAGGTAAATTCAGGAGCATTGGGAACAGAAAATAATTTCTTCTCTTCAATGTAACGTTGCACCACTCGTGCACGGAAATAACCCGTCCCAGAATGTTGCAGCAAATATTCCAACGCTAGTAGTCCAAAATCGATTGAAAGCTCTGCTCGACGCTTACCTGGAAAAGCAGAATCATGCTGTTGTTCATACACCGGCCCCCAATCCACATAGATATAAGGATCAGGTGATGCAGCTGACACCATAATTAGCTTCTCTTCCAACAATAATTCGATCTTGAGCCCAGGCAGATATTCCGGACGATAGACCACCGCTATATCCAGAAGCCCTTTGTGTACACATTGGATAAGTGAATCAGCATTTCCTGTTTCAACATGAATCGCCAACGATTCGAATGAGGTTCGTAGATCCGTAATCCAGTTGAATAACAACGGGCTCCATAAAGCCATCTCCCCTCCAATAGCGATAGCATCAGTCGTTGCTGCAGGTAGAGGCACATCGTATTTCGCGTTTTCCCATAGTTGAACAATTTGCGTCGCATAAGTCACAAAACGCTCACCTTCGGGGGTCAACGAGGCACCCGCCCGGTTTCGCACAAATAACTGACACCCTAACTGGGATTCCAGGTTTTTTACCCGAGCCGTTACGGTAGTTTGGGTGACATGTAATCGTTCAGCAGTCGCGACAAGGCTCCCAGAACGCACAATATCCAAAAACGTCTTTGCTAGTTCAATGTCCATCGTTTAATACCAATTTTTTTGATATTAAAGTTCATTTAAATTCATTATTCAATATAGATGAGAGTCAATAAGATAAGGCCTGTAGCGAAGCTCAATGCTTTAAATCGTCAGCCTTATTAAGGTAATAGCAATCACAAGATTATGTACCACCCTACTCTGTATACCCCGTTAACCGATTTATTAGGCTGTAAATATCCTGTTCTTTGTGCAGGTATGGGTGGTGTAGCCCGACATCAACTCGCAGCGGCCGTGAGTAATGCCGGCGGCTTTGGTTGCTTGGGAATGGTGAGAGAACAACCGGAATTTATCCGCGAAGAAATTAACCGCTACCGTTCACTCAGCAAAAAATCTTTTGCCGTCAACTTGATTCCCGCAGCAACACCACCGGCATTATTGGATCGTCAAATCACCGAGTGCATCGCGCTAGGTGTACGTTATCTCGTGCTCTTTTGGGATGTTAATAGAGAGGTTATCCATCGCTGTATTGATAATGGGATAACGGTAATCCATCAGGTGGGCAGTAAAAAAGATGCCGACGCAGCACTTGAAGCCGGTGCCCAAATTTTAATTGCACAAGGCATTGAAGCCGGTGGCCATGTGCGCGGCGATACTTCATTGTTTGGCCTATTGCCGGAAATCAGCGCATTGAGTCCTGTTCCAGTTGTCGCGTCCGGCGGAATCACTACAGGAAAAGGTCTGGTGGCTGCACTCGCACTCGGTGCGCAAGGTGTAAGTTGCGGCACGCTTTTTTTAGCAACGGAGGAATCCAACGCACATGATTTTCACAAAGAGAAAATTATCCGCGCAACAGCAGCTGATACCCGACTCTGCTATGACTTTCATCGCAATTGGCCTGTTAAAGCCGCTGTCCGCGTGTTGAAAAATATCATCACCGAAAATCCTTACCACGATTACAAACACTTTCCTGATCGCGCTATTGGCGAACAGGATGGTGCGCCTATTTACCCATTTTCTACTGACTCCCCACTCAGAAACGCCACCGGTGATCTGGCATCCATGGCGCTGTACGCTGGTCAAGGATGCGGAAGTGTAAAACAAATAAAACCAGCTGCTGTGGTGATTAAAGATCTCATGACTCAAGCCAATCGCTATTTGGATCGGGTTTAATCATTTATTCAACCAGATATAACGTAGAGGGTTAAATAACACTTATGAATCCAAAAGCAATGTTGACATATGCACACTGCACAATGGCGACAACGTTATGTTTTTCGTTGTTGATTGTGTACGTCATGTATGGAACTAACTTCACTTTCACTATACCAGTTCAGGCGTTATTACATGTTTGCCTGATTATATTTCCGACCTTTTTTAAAATCAGTTATATCGTGCGCCTGAATGCCTTAAAACAATTAGGTAAACCTGTGAATTAGTCCAGCAGCACACAACTTTTTATCGAAATACCATTGAATTTTAACAATGCTTTAATCACTCACCTGGAGATAATTTATGAACCTAAAATCGATTGCTTTATCACTTTTATTGTCCGCAGCAGCAGGGACAGCAATAGCGGGGGAATGCAGTGTTTCGATTACATCAAATGATGCTATGCAATTTGATACCAAATCAATTGTGGTCAACTCAGCTTGCAAAGAGTTTACAGTCAAATTGACCCACGGCGGAAAACTGGCAAAAAATGTGATGGGACATAATTGGGTACTTAGCAAAGCAGACGACAAGCAAGCTATTGCATCAGATGGTATGACCGCTGGATTAGACAACAACTACCTTAAGCCTGGTGATGAACGCGTAATTGCATCAACCTCCCTCATTGGCGGAGGTGAAAACACATCGGTGACATTTTCAGTAAGTAAACTAACTGCTGGAGTTTCCTATACATTTTTCTGTTCTTATCCAGGCCACAACGCGATTATGCAAGGTAGCCTGACACTACAGTAGTCATCAAACCAGATGCGAGCCTACCCAGAAGTGCCGGTACAGCCGGCACCTCTATACTGCAATATCCAGAATCTGAATTAATTCACGCCGGGACGATGACGGCAGCAAATCCCCCAAGGTGTAGTCATCAAGCACCATAAAAAATGCATCCAGCGCTTTATGCAATATTCCTTTTAACCGACACGCGGGCGATAAATTACATCCATCACCGTTAAAACATTCCACCAATGCAAAATCCTGTTCAATATCACGCACCAGTTTTCCGATATTGATATCTTCTGGTTTCCCGTTTAAACGCAGCCCTCCATTTTTACCACGCACCGCCTGCAAATAGCCTTTACTGTTCAGCTCTTGCACCACTTTCATCAAATGGCTTTTTGAAATGTTGTAGCGCTCCGCGATTTCGCGAATCGTAGAAATTTCTTCACCTTTAAGTGCTACATAAATGAGTGTTCGCAATGAATAATCGGTATAGCGGGTAATGCGCATGTATTTTTCCTACAAAACTATTTTTAACCTGGACGGCCATCAACTCTCGGCCGACTCAAAATAGGCCAATAGATAAACACAAATAAACTGAACGCAAAACACCATCCAGCCGCTGCGATCATCACACCAAGACGATAATCCAACCATCCCAAGGCTGCACCAACTCGGCATATAGCTGCCAGACTAATACCCGCGTATATCAGCCACCCGAATGCAGGCAGTGTGAGCGGGCGGCCGGTATGCCCAAGTGCAACACGGGTCATCACACCCACAATCAATGTTCCCATGGCACCTGCACCCAGCGCATGTTGCCAACTCGCCGGAGCAACCCACTCAAATGCACTTAAGCCTTTGAGTAAGAGCGCAATCACAACCCAAGTGTAACCAAGGTGCAACACCCACAATAAGGGCTCACGCCAGGTATGCCAGCCTTTCCAGCCAGATAAGCGCCATCCGTTAAGTACGGCAGCCATTAATGCTAATACGCCGGTTAACCAAGGGTATGCAATCCACTCCGCCGGAATCAACAGCGCCGTTAGCACAATGGCTGCTCGATCCAGTATCGGACGCGCGGTAACAGTGACGGGTATGCCGTGATTGCGGAACCAATTGCCAGTAAATAGCGGGATAATGCGCCCGCCAATCACCAACATCATTAATGTGAGCAACCCCATCGCCAAGGCTTGTCCATGCTGTAACCAAGCCGTCCTGCCCGTATTAAACCCGATATGCATGAGCAGGTTAGACACTGCAAGCAGCAAGATCATCCCACCCAGTGGTACATTGCGGCGATTGCCATGGCGAATCAATATCTGCAACACCAACGCGGCCAACGCCAATAAAAACAACATATCCAAGGCTGCAACTACCGGCAATGGTAAATAGCCGGCCAACCACATCGCGACTCGCCCGAATGACCAAGCCGCTACCAATAACAACAATGCCTTGCCCTGTACTGGCGGAGCACCTGTCCAATTACATATAGCGGTGAGAATGAACCCTGCAATCGCCGCTGCCGTAAACCCGAAGAGCATTTCATGGCTGTGCCAATGCAACGGTGACCAGCCTACCGGTAATCCCAGCCCACCAAATAGAAATGCCATCCAGGCAAGCACAATGGCAAAACCATAAAGCCCAACCAACAAGAAAAACACGCGAAATGGATATGCAAATAATGTTTTGGTCACAAGCTTCCTCTCTCAGAACATAGGGGCAATACCCCATGGTTGTAACGTTTATATAACCCCTCACCTCACGGTGTTAAGAGGCTCGAGCCGTCATCATCAGGTCATTTGATCCAGATCAGAATAAAGATTCATTTATTTTGCATCTTTTAAAGATGTATTTACAATGAATCTTTAAAAGATTGAGTCACCCCCTATCCAGGAGCCGTGTTATGAGCGAGTACCGCAAACTTTGGTGGCTGTTGATTGCCATCCTGATCGTCACCTTTTCCCTCTTGGGCTACTTCGGTCGGGAGGTCTATCGGCAAGCACCTCCCATTCCGAATGAAGTTGTGAGCGAGACAGGCGAACACCTTATGACACGAGATTCCATTCTCGATGGCCAAACAGCCTGGCAGTCAGTGGGTGGGATGCAACTAGGGTCAATTTGGGGCCATGGAGCCTACCAAGCCCCGGATTGGACAGCGGATTGGCTACATCGCGAATTGCTCAATTGGCTGGATCTGGCTGCACACGCAGAGCTCGGTAAAAGTTACACCGAGCTAACCAATCTGCAGCAACAACAACTGCAGTTGGAGCTCAAGCAGGCCTACCGAACCAATACCTATGACTCTGCTACCGGAAAATTACAGATCAGCGAACGCCGCGCTCAAGCCATCCGCTTGACCGCCGACTATTACAGCCGGCTGTTTAGCAACGCACCGGAACTTCAAAGCACACGCGAAAGCTATGCAATGAAAGAAAATACCCTCCCTTCCGCTGAGCGACGCGAACGCCTTACAGAGTTTTTCTTTTGGACTGCCTGGGCAGCCGCGACCGAACGCCCGGGCACTCAAGCCACCTATACTAATAATTGGCCACACGAGCCTTTGATTGGAAATCACCCCACACCGAAAAACATCGTCTGGTCTGTGATGAGTATTGTATTGCTCATCGCCGGTGTTGGTGGCTTGATCTGGATCTGGGCGTTTCTGCGTAAAGAGGAAGCTGCACCCGCTGCACCCGCTGCAGATCCCATTACAGGTTTTGCCCTCACCCCCTCCCAACAGGCACTGGGAAAATATCTATTTCTGGTGGTTGCCCTGTTCACTTTTCAGATTTTTCTGGGTGGTTTTACTGCGCACTACACCGTTGAAGGACAAACCTTTTATGGCATCGACGTCTCTCAATACTTCCCCTATTCGTTAACACGCACCTGGCATATCCAGGCAGCACTTTTCTGGATCGCCACCGGCTTCCTTGCGGCCGGTTTGTTTTTGGCACCGGTTATCAATGGCGGTAAAGATCCAGCCTTCCAAAAACTGGGGGTCGATATATTGTTTTGGGCATTGGTCGCCGTGGTTGTCGGTTCATTTATCGGAAACTATTTGGCTATCGCGCAAATCATGCCCGCTGAATGGAATTTCTGGTTGGGTCATCAGGGTTATGAATATGTAGACCTTGGTCGCCTTTGGCAGATTGGTAAATTTACCGGCATAGTGCTCTGGCTGGTCTTGATGTTACGCGGAATCGTGCCTGCATTACGTCAACCGGGAGATAAAAACCTGTTGGCGTTATTGACTGCATCCGTCGGCGCGATTGGCTTGTTCTATGGAGCAGGATTTTTTTATGGCGAGCGCACTGTTTTATCGGTAATGGAATATTGGCGCTGGTGGGTTGTGCACTTGTGGGTAGAGGGATTCTTTGAAGTATTTGCCACCACCGCACTGGCTTTCATTTTTTTCAATATGGGCTTGGTATCACGAACCCA
>FWPV01016512.1_pt1 | contig 10387 bp, 7 predicted proteins | sample 2228371 | NCBI WGS metagenome assembly FWPV01 (sample SAMEA103939776, study PRJEB20133) | metagenome
TCCCACGGTCGGAGGAGAAGTATACTTCCATCCCTGCTATTCTCAAAATCCCCTGGTTAATGTTTTTTGTCTTGGGTTAGCCCAGAAAGACAAGATTTTTTATGCTCGAGCCGGCAGCCCGGGTAATGCGGTGATTTATGTCGGAGCCAAGACTGGTCGTGACGGAATCCATGGCGCGACGATGGCCTCGGCTGAATTCGGCAAGGAAACAGAGCACAAAAGACCCAACGTTCAGGTGGGCGACCCGTTTAAAGAAAAGCTGCTTCTCGAGGCTTGCTTGGAAGCGATGGCCAAGGGTCTGATTGTTGGTATTCAGGATATGGGAGCTGCTGGCCTTACCTGCTCGACAACCGAAATAGCAGCTAAGTCGGGCACAGGCATAACGATTAATCTGGACCTTGTTCCCCAGCGGGAAGAAGGTATGTCGCCTTATGAGATCATGCTCTCCGAATCACAGGAAAGAATGCTGCTCATCACTCAACCTGAACGAGTAAAGGAAGTCCAGGAAATCTTCGCCAAATGGGACCTGGAGGCAGTGGTGGTGGGCGAAGTGACAGAAGGGGGAAAACTCGAAGTCTTTTTCCATGGGAACAAAGTCGTGGATGTGCCGGTGGCGGCGGTGGTCGACCTTTGCCCGGTTTATGAACGGCCAAAAAGAAGGCCATCCTATCAGGACGCTTTGAACGAGCTCAACCTGGCCTCATTAGCCCTCCCGGCGGATTTTAACCAAGCTTTCCTTTCTCTTCTCTCCCACTCTTCACTCGCCGATAAAGAATGGGTCTTTCGGCAGTATGACCATATGGTCCAGACCAACACTGTCGTTCTTCCTGGTGCTGATGCCGCTATCCTTCGCCTTAAAGGAACTAACAAATTTCTGGCGGCCACTCTGGACGGAAATGGTTTTTATTGCTATCTCCAACCGCAAACAGGCGGAAAGATTGCCGTAGCTGAAGCAATGCGGAACTTAGCCTGCGTGGGTGCTTATCCGCTTGGCTTAACCAACTGCCTTAATTTTGGCAACCCGGAAAAACCGGAAATCATGTGGCAATTCGCCGAGGTTATTTCCGGCATGGCCGAAGCTTGTCAGTTATTGGAAGTGCCGGTAACTGGCGGAAACGTAAGCTTTTATAATGAAACAGAGGGCCAACCGATTCACCCTACGCCGGTAATAGGAGCTGTGGGTCTCATCCCAGACCAGAGCTTTATCTGCTGGCCCGGTTTTGCCGAAGAAGGGGCGCTCATTGTCCTCCTCGGAGAAAACAAAGAAGAGCTGGGGGGGAGCATTTATCTTCAATCCCAGTTTGGCTTGGAAAAAGGTCCTCCTCCCTTCATCGACCTCCGGTACGAAAAGAAAGTGCAGGAATTATGCCGGGAAGCAATAAGCGAAGGCCTGTTCCATTCAGCTCATGATATTTCAGAAGGAGGACTGGCTATTTGTCTTGCCGAATGCTCCTTTTTAAGTCCTGATAAATTAGGGTTTGAGGTCGACCTGGATGAGCCTATCAGGCCAGATGCTCTTCTTTTCGGCGAAACCCAATCCCGCATCATCGTCTCCCTTCCCGAAAAGAACTTCTCCCGTTTTATTTTCTTGGCTGAAAGAAAAGGTGTGCCGGTGAAGATTATCGGACGCGTCAAGGGCCGCCGTTTTAAAATTAGCCATCAGAAGCAACCTATTATCGACCTCGATGTTGGCGAAGCTTATTCTCTTTGGAAAAGGGCTCTGGAGAAAGCTATTTCTCTTGGCTAAAATTCGAGGGAGAAAAATGCGTCTTAGAGGAAAGCAGAAGGTCTTATTTTCCCTTATCTTATTTGGGGGTTGGTTACTCTTTTTTCCCTTATCTGCTTTCGGTTTAGAAATCTCTCTCCTCCTTTCCGTCGGGCTGAGCCAATCCTCTTTCTCTTTAATCAACCGCAGCCTTGATGCCTGGGCCGAGATGCTCCGCCAGGAAGCACTAAGCCAGGATTGGTCGCTGAGCTCACTACCCGTCCCTCACTTAAAAACAGGGCTAAACCTGGAAACAGGCATCCAGTTGGCTCTTAGTTCTCGATTAGCTCTAAGCCTTTGCGTCGGGGTGGACCACTATGAGGTAGACGAAAAGGACACTTCTTTAATTATAGCTAAAGGGGAAGAGAATTATGTTTATGCCCGGCCCACCAAAACAAGCGCCCGGCTCATTTCATTAAACATAGTTTATTATTTTCCCCTTTCTTTTCGGCTCCAGCCATATCTTAAGGCAGGAGGTGGTTTATGCTTCGGCCGCTATATCGACCGTGAAGCTAACCGGAAAGAAAAGGAAACAAAATTTGTTTATCCCATTTATCAAAATGCGACGGCCGGAGGCCCATTTTTTGTTTTGAGCTCAGGCCTTCGCTGGCAGCCGGCCGCCTTTACCGGCTTCTTTCTGGAACTAAGCTATCGCCACGCTAAGCTCAATGATTTTGAGGGCGAAAACAAGGCTGGGTTAAGAGGTCCCCTCGAATATTACGAAGAGTATTTGCCCCATTTAGACTTCTGGAGGGCCAAAGTATCCATAGTCACGACTGAATTAGACCCGGCCATAACCCGCATGCGACAGCCGGCGGCGGTTGATTTCAGCTCATTTTCCGTTAAAATGGGCCTGATGGTTAGGTTTTAAGGAAAGGAGAGCGTATGGCGGAAGAGGTTTTTATCAGCCCTCGTAAGAAAGGCCGCATAGCTGTCTTTATCTCTGGCCGCGGCTCTAATTTCCGCGCCATTTATGAGGCCACTCAGGATGGCCGCATCAACGCCTCGGTCGTACTTGTTTTTAGCAACCGGGAAGAGGCAGCTGGCCTGAGCTTTGCCCGAGAAAAAGGTTTGGAAACCTTGGTTCTCAACCCCAAGCTATTTCCTAACCGCGAGGAATACGACCGCGAAATTCTCAAGGAATTGCTCAAAAGACAGGTTGACCTCGTTTGTCTGGCTGGTTATATGCGCGTCGTCACGCCGCTTCTTTGTCAGGCTTATCGCCACCGGATGATGAACATCCATCCTGCCCTTCTCCCTTCTTTTCCTGGCCTTCATGCGCAAAGGCAGGCGCTCGAATGGGGAGTAAAAGTTTCTGGGGCTACCGTCCATTTTGTCTCCGAAGAGGTAGATATGGGCCCGATTATTCTCCAGGCAGCCGTACCTGTCTTACAGAATGACACGGAAGAGAGCCTGGCGGAACGCATTCTAAAAGAAGAGCATCGGATTTATCCGGAAGCGGTGAAGCTTTTTTTCGAGGGCCGGCTGGAAGTAAGAGGCCGGCGAGTTTTTATCCGTGACCTGTAAGGCCGTTTAATGATGAGAAAGAGAAACCAACGGAGGAAAATATGAACCCAGCGGACCTGGCCCGCAAAGCTCGGGAGCAATTTGACTATCTCAAGAAAGGGGCAGTGGAAATTATCCAGGAGGAGGAACTCCTCAGCCGGCTGGAACAGTCGATCAGCCAGAAAAAACCTCTCCGCGTGAAGGCTGGTTTTGACCCGACAGCGCCTGATATTCATCTCGGTCATACTGTTCTTCTGAGAAAAATGAAACATTTCCAGGACCTGGGACATGAGGTGATTTTTCTGATCGGCGATTTTACTGGGTTAATCGGTGACCCTTCTGGACGCTCAGCCACCCGTCCCCCGATGACCCGTGAAGAAATACAACGGAACGCCGAAACCTACCGGCAACAAATTTTTAAGATTCTTGACCCGCAGAAGACGGTGATTGATTTTAATTCCCGCTGGCTGGGCGCTCTGACGAGTTTCGATATTATTAATTTAACAGCTAAATATACCGTAGCCCGTCTACTCGAAAGAGACGATTTTGCCGAACGCCTCAAGGAGGGAACACCCATTTCCGTGCACGAAATTCTCTACCCATTAATGCAAGCTTATGATTCCGTAGCTCTTCGAGCTGACGTGGAATTGGGAGGCACGGACCAGAAATTTAACCTTCTCGTCGGACGGGATATTCAGCGTGAATTCGGCCAGCCACCCCAAATTGTTATGACCATGCCCTTGCTCGAAGGGTTGGATGGGGTGGAAAAAATGAGTAAATCGCTGGGTAACTACGTGGGCATCACTGAGCCACCGCAGGAGATTTACGGGAAAATAATGTCCATCTCCGACCCGCTCATGTTTCGCTACTATGAGTTATTGACGGATATAAAACTGGACCAAATCGAGACATGGAAGCGACAGGTAGCCCACGGCGAAATTAACCCGCGTGACCTCAAAGCCAGGCTGGCCTGGAGGCTGGCGGCTGATTTCTGGGGGCAGGAGGCGGCTGACCTGGCAGCCCAAGAGTTTGACCGGGTTTTTCGGCGTAAGGAGTTTCCGGAAGAAATGACGGAAATTACGGTTACTTTCTCCGCCGCAGCGACCGAAGTTCAACACTCGCAGTTTTCAATTAATATTATTGATTTAATCGTCAATCACGGCCTGCTGCCTTCGCGGGGAGAAGCAAAAAGACTTCTTCGGCAGGGAGGGGTTGACCTCGACGGCTCGAAAGTGGAAGACATCAACTTCACCGTTGATTTTAGTCAGGCCCGGGAACATATCCTGAGAATAGGCAAGAAAAAGTTTTTCCGGCTCAAGCGCCAGGATTAATTGGCCCTTTTTCTTGGCTCAGCCTCAGGCCATTTTTTTATCTTTAGCCAAGACCAGAGCCAAAGGCGTAGCCTAGCTTGCTGCTTAAAAATATAGCTCAGCCATTTTTGACGAGCCATGCCGGCGGCATGACCTGGGGCTCGTGGCCAAATATTTGGCGGTAAATCATAGGGTAAGCATCTTTCCCGCCGATCATCATGAAGGTAAGAGGCATGACCTTTTTAGCCAGGCGCGTGATTTTACCGACGAGTTGGCGAATATCCCACTGCGCCGAAGCATCTTCTCTGAGCCGGGAAATATGATAGAGTTCTCTGGCATTCGTTTTAAGCAGCAAGCGCCGCCGGTGAGCATTAGTCAATACATAGGAGGCAGCTTCGCCTATCTCTGGCCAAAGCGACTGGTAAAGAGAGTTAGCTTTTTTCATGACCCCAAGAAATTCCTTCCGGCCGCCAATCTCCAGAATGGAAGGAGGGATGGTCACTCCCAAAGTCGGGTCATACCCCTGGGCTGTAATGGTGGCCAGGCGATGGCGTTTAAGTTGGGCAAAACAGGAAGCAGAAACAATCAGTTCATAGGTAAGGTCGACGTGTTCAAACTCGCGCAACAAGCTGTCATAAAACTCGAGATGGCGAAAACAGGCCAGGAAAAAACGACGTTTCTTGGCGCGAGAAAGATTCTGGACAATTTTCTGGCAAGAGGAAAAAGATAAACTAAAAACCCGGTGTAAAACTGCCGCTAAAAGAAAATCATCTCCGCGGGGAGTAAAATTAACCAGCTCCACTGGTCTCAGCTCCGGCTGGCCCGGCCTTAAATCTTTTTTCTCGATGAGACGAGTCCCCTCTTGAGCCAATTCATCATAAGTCCGAGCATCATATGGACTGGCTTCCGTGAAAAGAAGAAGTGAAGGAGCTACTTGACTCGCCTGCGTAAAAAGTTTCTGGCCTAACTCTCTTAACTCGGCCAATTTGGCCGAAGCAAACCGACGAATCATTAATTCTAAGGTTCGGGCGTTGACCGTCATTCCTAACTGACCCAGAGTCGCCAGACTAAGCACATAACGAGCATCTTCCTTGGCCAAATTGTCGAGGACCACCTGGTTTTTGGGATGACCGGCCCATTCCTGGAAGCGGTTAAAAAAATATGGTCTTAGTCTTTTATATAAAGACTGATAAAGCTCATGTTGTTCCTGGGTCAGTTCGATAAATTCTTTTTCCTTTCCCGCGCTTCTGATTTCTTCCGGCACAGCCACCTCGCCTCCCAGCTTGATGTAACGCTGCGATTTTTCAGTGTAAGAAGCCAGCCGAAAATGCTCGATGCTCTCGATGGCTAAGCGGCTGACGCCGATTAAATCAAAATTAAAAACAGCGTGCTCCGCCACCGAATGGTGACCCATCTTAAAAATAATCGTCTGGTTGGAGCGGCGAGCTCGCTCCACTTCCTCCCTGGCTTCGGCCCGCAACTCATCTACGGGACGAGGGTCGCGGGAAATACGAGCATAAGCGGCAGAAAGCGTCTCCGGCGTGAGGTCAAGCCGCGGAGGACTGTTCTTAGCTAGAGCCTCAATCACGTTCGTATCTAAATTATATCCAGCCAGAATAACCTTCATTTTTCCTCCCGTTTCCTCTGAATATCTTACACCTCTCAGGAAAAGTCAACGCCGCGCTCGCTTCCCTTTTTCTTAAATGGCCTTTATTCAGCTCAAATCAAACTAAACCGCCGCGCCACTTTCTCTCAGTCACCAGTGATCATCACCGTCTTTCTTTCGTCTTAGTTTTCGCCAAGGCAGAAGAAAATCGCCAGGAGCAACTCATTCCTGTTTTTGAATCTCAAATCGTCTGGCTAACACCCGCTCCAGATATTATCATATTAAAAACCAGGATAATTTGATTTCTTTTTAGGTAGGCTTATTTCTTGGCTGATTAACCAACATAATTATCTACCCGAATTACACCCGCGGTTAAAAAAATGAATTTTAAATTCTATTTTAAGGCTAACCCTGGCATTTTCCCCCTGCTTAATTCATTGAACCTTCCGCTCTTGCAGCCAAAAAGAGTTTGAAGGAAAATAATATTAAGAAAAGGCCAAGCGTGTCCATGAGCAAAAATAAGGAATTAGCCTCTATTTTTCATCGCATCGCGGATGCCCTGGAGATCAAGGGAGAGATGGCCTTCAAAGTCCAGGCATATCGCAAAGCAGCCAGAGTTATCGAAGAACTGGCTGATGACGTGGCATCTTTAGCGCAGGAAAAGAAGCTCCAGAATATCCCGGGAATAGGAAGCGGCATGGCCGCCAAGATTGAAGAATATCTGAAGACTGGTCGGATGCAAAAATACGAAGAAGCCCTCTCGGGTATTCCTCTGAGTTTGCTTACTCTGCTGGAGATCCCGGGTTTAGGACCCAAGACGATTCATCTGGCGCAGAAAGAACTCGGTGTTCAAAACCTGGACGATCTCAAAAGAGTAATTAAAGACGGCTCGCTGGCCAAGCTTCCTGGCCTGGGAACCAAGCGCGTGGAGAACATCCAGAAGGGAATTGAAACCTTTGAAAAAGCCCGCGAAAGAATCTCTATTTTTGAGGCTCTAAACATCGTGGAACAAGTGCGACAACACCTGGAGAAGGCGCCAGGAATAAAGAGGATAGACCCGGCTGGCTCCCTCCGCCGGATGAAAGAAACAGTGGGCGACATTGATATCCTGGCTACAGGGAAAGATGCGAGCGCCATTATTCGACATTTCACCCACCATCCTTCGGTCACGAGGGTTTTAGCCGAAGGTTCAACCAAAGGATCGGTTATGCTGCAGATTGACTACGGGGAGAGACAGGTTGACCTCCGGATTGTCGACGCTTCAGAATATGGCGCCGCCCTCCAGTATTTTACAGGCTCAAAAGCGCATAACATCCGGCTTCGTAGCCTGGCCCGAGAGCTGGGCCTGAAGATTTCTGAATACGGGGTTTTTGCTGGCGAAAAAAAGGTCGCGGGCCAAGAAGAAGAAGAGGTTTATCGCTCCCTTGGTTTGCCCTGGATACCGCCTGAACTACGTGAAGACCGAGGCGAAATTGAGGCCGCCCTGGAAGGCCGTCTGCCTCTTCTTCTCGAGATTAATGATATCCAGGGCGACCTTCATGTTCATTCCAACTGGAGCGACGGCAGCCTTTCCCTCCAGGAGATAGCTGAATTGGGCGAGCGGATGGGCTACTCTTATATTGCTGTCTGTGACCATTCTCCATCAGCCAAATATGCCCGCGGCCTAACAGCCGAGCAGCTCCTGGAGCAAATAAAAGAAATTGACCAGATAAATAAAAAAAACAAGAACTTCACCTTGCTGAATGGGATTGAGGTGGATATTCTGGCCGATGGCTCCTTGGATTTACCCGATAAAATCCTGGAAAAACTCGACGTCGTGGTGGCCTCGATCCATGCCGGCTTCCGGAAAAAGGTGACCGAAAGAATCATCCGCGCGATGAAAAACCCTTTTGTCCAGGTGATAGGCCACCCTTCTGGCCGTCTGATCTCTGGCCGCGAAGGCTATGAGGTCAATTTAGAAGAAGTAATGGCGGCAGCCAAAGAATGCGGTAAAGTCCTGGAACTCAACGCTTATTATGACCGGCTCGACTTGAATGAAATCTATCTAAGGAAAGCCAAGGAGATGGGCATCCTGGTAGCCATAGGGACAGATACCCATGGTCATGGCGGCTTAGCCATGATGCGCTTCGGCGTGGCTATAGCTCGTCGGGCCTGGCTCGGAAAAAAGGATGTTCTCAATTCTCTCGAGACCAGGGAATTACGGCGAAAGCTTGCCCAAATCCGGACAAAATCCTGAAAGGAGATAAATAATATGATTAGTCTGGCTCGAACTTCTTTAAAGATTCTTTTCGGCATGGCAGTGCGCGCAGAAATCGAGGCGCAGCGCATATATAAGCGCCTGGCGCGAAGACTAAAAAATCCTCTGTTACGGGAAAAAATTATTATCCTGGCCCACGAAGAAAAAAAGCATGAAAAAGCCTTGCGCTATCTATTCCTGGCCTCCTTCCCCAAGGCGGAGCTGGTCATTCCGGCCAAAACAGACGAAAATTTGCTCCCTTCAGTCATCATCAAGCCTTCCAGCTCGCTGGTAGATATACTGCATCAAGCAATGAAAGCAGAGAAGGCGGCCGAAGCTTTTTACATGAAATTAAGCCGAAGAACTAAGGGGGACAAAAAAAAGCTCCTCCAATACCTCAGCCGGGTAGAGAAAAGTCATGCGCTCATGCTCCAGAACGAATATCTTCTAGCACAACAATTTGAAGATTATGCGGAAAAAGATATCGACAAAGTTGTTACTTAACTCCCCGGTTCTTCCTCCACCCGAGGAAAGGCAGCGCGGCGGAGAATTAACCTTTCATCACGCCCAACGGCACAACTTTCGCTACCAGACGGCCAAGGCCTACTTCGTGGGAAGTGCGAACAACCTCGTCCACATCTTTATAAGCCGCGGCTGCTTCTTCGGCCACGCCTTTTAAGCTGGTTGATTGGAGCTCGATTCCCCTGGCTTGAAGCTGGTCTCGAATCTGCTCCCCGCGAAAACGCCGTAGCGCTTCATGCCGGCTCATGACCCGGCCAGCTCCATGAGCCGTAGAACTGAAGCTTAACTCCTCTGCTTCTTTTGTGCCCACCAAAATATAAGAAGCTGTTCCCATACTGCCAGGAATGATCACCGGCTGACCATAAGGGCGGTAAACGGCCGGGATTTCAGGCCGTCCTGGGCCGAAGCTTCTCGTGGCTCCCTTGCGGTGGACACAGACCAATTTTTCCTGGCCGTTGATTTTATGTTTTTCTATCTTGGCCACGTTATGACAGACATCGTAGATTTGCCTCATGCCCGCCGAACTTCCCAGGACGCGGGCAAAAACTTCTCTCACCCAATGAGCAATCATCTGGCGATTAGCAAAAGCGTAGTTAACCGCCGCACACATAGATTTATAATACTGCTCGCCCAAAGGCGACTTAATCGGAGCATTGATTAACTCCCGGTCAGGAAGCCCTTTAGTGCCTAACTTATTCTCCATTAATTCAATAAAATCCGTGGCGACCTGATGGCCCAACCCTCGGCTCCCACAATGAATCATCACCAAAATCTGACCCTCTTCTTCGATGCCAAAAACGCGCGCTACTTCTGCCTCATAAATAGTTACCACCTTCTGCAGTTCAAGGAAATGATTGCCCGAGCCCAAGGTCCCGAGCTGCGGAATACCTCTTTCCAGAGCGCGGGAGGAAAGATAACTGGGGTCGGCCTCCTTCATTCTTCCGTTTTCTTCGGTCAGGAGCAAATCCTCTTTTGTGCCGTAACCATTCTCCACGGCCCATTCAGCTCCCTTAGTAAGAATCTCGAGAAGCACGTTGCGGCTAAGCTTAGTGACACCTCCTTTTCCCACGCCGGCTGGTACTTCTTTAAAGATTTCCGCCAGAAGGCTGCGGCGTTTATCAGCAATATCCTTTTCTCGATAATCAGTGCGAAGCAACCTGACACCGCAGTTGATGTCGTATCCGACGCCGCCGGGTGAAATAATCCCTTCCTCTAAGTCAAAGGCAGCTACACCGCCAATAGGAAAACCATAGCCTTGATGGCCGTCAGGCATCACGTAAGAGAATCTTTGAATACCAGGGAGACAAGCCACATTCATAGCCTGCTCAAGGGTTTTATCTTTTTTGACTGTCTCCAGAAGCCGGGCCGAAGCATAAATGATGGCCGGCACCCGCATCGAGCCCTGTTTCTTTATTTCCCAGGTATAATCATTTATTCTTCGT
>FWPV01016523.1_pt1 | contig 10387 bp, 6 predicted proteins | sample 2228371 | NCBI WGS metagenome assembly FWPV01 (sample SAMEA103939776, study PRJEB20133) | metagenome
ATAAATTTGCCTGCAATAACAAAAATACTCCATTCCGCAATATTTGTTTTTTCATGGTTATTTTTAATAAGAATAATAAGATTCCTTTCCCGATCGGAAACCAAATAAAATCCTTGTGTGTTGGGCGTTTTATTATTTACAATATTGTAAAGCGCTTGCCTGCCTTTTTCATCTTTATAACCGTACTGGTTTATAATATCTTTTTGCTTTACTTTCCATACCCCTCTATTAAAAGTAAAAAGAGTTATTAAAGAATTTACTTTCTTTCTAGTTGCTTTAAGTTCAACTCTACCCCCAATATCTGGAACGACAATATTAGTCTCTGTTAGGCCGAGTTCATATTCAAGAAGATGGCCTATACCTGTTGGGCCTTTTCTCAACGTTTTGATAAATCCCTTGTTTTTAAGATTTTCTAAACTAACTATAAACTCTTTTAATCGCATGCTAATTCTTCCTACAAATCACAATATATTCATTTTTCATTGTCGGTGAGGTTTCACCTGTAATATTTGAAGGACTGTTCCTAAGCGGCATTCGTTTGTTGGGAATATTTCTAACTATTGTCTCTATATGACTAAAGCCGTTTTCTTTAAAAAGTTGCGCGGTAATCTCATCTGTCGGTATATTGATTCCTTTAACTATTCTATTGCCTACAACATAACAAGCAAAACCACCTTTCTTTAATGTTTTTGAGACATTATTGATAGATTTTTCGTAATCTTCATAAAAAGACATAACATCTCTTGCTCTTTCACTATCAAGCCTTTTTATTGAATCAATAACATCGTTTAAAAGATCAATTTTAAACTTATGCGAAATTTTTCGTCTTTCACCTCCCATCAACTTTCTATCTAATTGATTCGCTTCTTTATAGCCTAACCATTCATTTGCAAAACGTGAATATTGGCCGTATGCAACCGTAGTTCGAGAATCTCCATAAGGAGGCGACGTTACTATTAGATCGATACTATTAGGTTTTATTTTTTCCTCAGGTATAGAATTTACGGTATTGAAGTCATAAACCATAGTAAATACATTAGATTTACATGAGTTAATAAAATCCAAAAGCCCTTGTCTATTCCTTGTAAGTTTAGAAATCATTAACCCGAAAACATCAATGTCTTCCTTATCTCCGATATCTTTATTTTTTACTAACTTGAATTCTCCATTTTTAACAAATGAAGCTTCCCTCACAGTTTCACTAAAGGCTACTTTAAAAAAGTTATTTATTGAAATGTCGTTTATTTTTTCAATATAACCAAGGATTATTCCCAATTTTTCTTGATTGCTCTTAGAAAACCAGAAATCAATATTTATAACTTCCGGGATAATTATTGATTTTATATTTTCCGGTCTAAAGTTGATTGAAAAAATAAAATTATTGAAATCATAAAGGAATAAATCCAATACTTGAATGTCGATTTTAGTAGTTTTCGCTTTTGCAATTAAGCGTGCTAATGGATTGATATCCGTCCCGACGGCATTAATTCCTAAAAGATTAGCCTCAACCATTGACGTACCGGTTCCGCAATAGGGGTCAAATAAGACATTCGCCTTTTTACCGAAATTCTCAATGATGCGTCTGGCTACCTGGGGAATCATCATTGCAGGGTATGCATGAAAGCAATGAGTATATTCTTTAGTGTTTGCTTTACGGAAATCCCAGCTATCGTCGATTGTTTTGGCGGAAATCGTTTGATAGGCGACTTCAGGTTCATTGACAAACGACGTTAACCGTTTTTTGCCTGATTTATTTCTTATTTTCCCTGCTATTTGATTTAAAAAGACTTTTTTAGATAATTTCTTCTTATTTTTCACTTCCATAATATAAAATATAAATATCCGAATTGATTGTAGGTTAGTCAAGTATTAATCGGGATATTTTTTGAAAAAAGATGACTACAGATCACATCTAATTCTTATAGGTAAAATTAACCGGACTTGACTGATTTATCTTTTTTAAATGCAAAACTAGTTCTAAGATATTAATTTTAATAGAATATTATCGATTTAAGCAACAGTCTCAAAAATGCAAAGAAACAATCATTTCGACATTCTGCTGACATGGCCTTGCGACGGACTACGTTTATTTGAATCTATGATACCACTCGGTCTGGCAAGCCTGGCGGCCGTTTTAAGAAATGAAGGATATTCAGTAAGAATTATTGATTTCAACCGTTACCGCTCCGACTTTCGTCTTGAATTATCAGAAATGAAACCTTGTCTTATTGGTATTGGCGGTACAACGCAGACACGAAAAAGCAGTTTTCTTACGGCTAAAATCGCAAAAGAGGTGCTTCCTTCAGTTCCAATCGTTTATGGTGGTCCTCATGCAACGTTTGCGTGGAAAGATACATTGGAACATGTTCCGGAAATAGATTTTGTTATCAGAGGTGAAGGTGAATTTAGTCTTTTGAAACTGGCGAGGAAATTGGTTTCTAAAGAAGCAATAGATTTGTCGTCAATCCCCGGTATTGCGTTTCGGGACAACGGACAAATAAAAGCAATACCTCCTGAACGAATTAATGATCTGTCGATTCTACCCATGCCTGCAAGAGATCTTTTTGAACACAAATATCCTATGAAGATCGACCACACCGATTATATTGCCGATTTTATAATAACTTCCCGCGGCTGCCCGGTCACTTGCGATTTTTGTTCGGCGACACGCTTATTTCCAGGAGGAGTTCGTTTAAGGCCAATATCTGCAGTTAAAGAAGAACTTGAATGGATTTGCGCTCGCAATCCCTCTGTTCAAGGCGTCAAGGTTTTTGATAGTACCTTTACCGCCAACAGGGAACATGTTCTAAGTTTTTGCAACCTAATGACTGAGTTGAAGTTGAAGTGGGAGTGTGAATTACGAGTCGACACCGTTGACTATGAGTTATTAAAAGTAATGCGTGAATCCGGTTGTGTTCTGGTTTCAATCGGCGCCGAAACTACAAATGATTCGATCTTAAAAAACATAGGAAAGAAAATTACAAAAAAACAGATCGAACAGGTTCTGCAATGGTGTAAAGACCTGTCCATTATAACAAAAGTGTTTTTTACTTTCGGGCATTTTAACCAAAGTTTCAAAGAATGTCTCGAGGATGTAGCTTATCTCAGAAAACATCGTTCATATATTGACTTTTTTGCAACGACCATAGGAATCCGTGTTTATCCCGGCACGGTTCTGGAACATAAGATGATAAAACATGGTATTATTCCGGATAAATTCAGCTGGGTAAAATACCGTGCTCCAATAAAAAACTATTGGGTTATGGAACCGGCGGATGTAATGATTCTAGAGCGGCCACATCTTAAGTTATATAAATTGTCAATAATTCTATTTCTTCTCATAGCTCAGGGGACGGCGCTTTCACCGAAATATTTACTTAAAATGGTTCCATTGAATATATCCATACTTTACAATGGATTGTATATGAAAACGTTATATACAATACACCGGATACGACGACTATTTGTTTATAAACCGCCAAATATAAAACAGGAATCGGCTGGCCATTACCGGCTCATCAGCAATACGCCGCCGGAAAGCATAGAATAAAAAGACGGTTACCGGCGTCTCTCACAACAATGGCATTGGGGTTGTGAGAGGAAAGAATACCTATCACACATTTCAATATTTTATATAATTCACCTTGACAAAATATTAGTTTATGATTTACAAACATTATCGCTATGAGTATACCGAGATAGATTTTATATATGGAAAAGATTCGCGAAAAACAGGAGTAATGACATAAAGCTTAAAGTTATTATCCGTCGGGCTGAAGAAGGCGGTTTTTGGGCTGAAATACCCGCAATTCCTGGCTGCGCCACCCAGGGCGAAACCTTTGAAGAACTCTTAGGCAATATCTATGAGGCGGTCGAAGCATGCCTATCGGTTGACATGAAAGATATCAACATCACCGGTAAAGACGAAATTTTAGAGATCGCCGTATGAAAGCCGTTTCCGGTAAAGAGTCAGCGGGATTGCTCGAAAAAAAATGCTGGGATTTAAAAAGGATCCACGGTAGTCATTATGTTTATGCAAAATCCGGCAACCCTGCAAGAATCTCTGTGCCTGTCCATAAAAATATACCGCTAAAAATCGGATTATTGAAGCACTTAATGAAAATTGCAGAAATAGGCGAAGAAGAATTATAATTCTAATTTAACCATTTCATGCACTCGACCGATTTCGCAGTTAGAGCCGATCCATCGGTGGAAGATTTAATTCTTCCCCAACCTCTCCCGCAGACCTCCTGCAAACATTCACTCTCACTATTCTGCCCAACGGTTTGGTAATAATATCATCGGAAGCGCTGCTGTCGGCCGGGATTTATAAAGTGTATTTGTTTGATATCAACGGTAAACTGGTATACCGGCACGAAGGCAGGGGCGGAGCAAGCCGAACCGTCTCGCTTAAGCTTCCTCGTATGTGCAAAGGCGTCTATCTGCTCAGGCTCCATACCGATAAAGGCATATTGCAACGAAGTATAATTTTAAAATAACTCTAAAGCTGCACCATTCCAGGTGCAGCTATTTATATTTCCGTAAAAACCTCTACCCTAAGGGCAATCGCACTCATTATTTTAGTTTAATATTAGATCATATTATTAATATTTTTCGACCCACACAAACATCTTGAAAGGGGTAGGTTCGATGAAATTACGTGTTTTTTTTGCCGGCGCCATTGCTTTATCGTTTTTTTGCGCACCCTACAAACAACTAAAACCCAAACCTGCGCTCTCACCCGCGGAGCAGGGATACATTGAACTCAAGAACAATAAAAAAGATTTCGTACTGAAAAAACAGAAGAAATACTTTATCGTATTTCCGGCCGCCACGGAGGATAATTTCTATCTTGTAATTTCGAACAAACGAAAAAAGGATTTTACGAGCTATCTTGTAAAGGACCTTGTCGAGAAGAAAACGCCGGGAGAAAAGATTGTTGACGAGTCGGAAAACGACACTCAGAGCGTGTTTGCCTTGACAAAAGGAGGATTGGGTTATTATTTCTTAATGGAGGACATCAAATCCGAAATGCCTCTTACGATAAATTACCGTTACACTCCGCAATGGCGTTTCAAATTCGAGAACAAGCATAAAACCTATAATGAAATTCTTGCGCAGAACCGGGTAGACCGTACGATTTATCAGTCCATAGGCCCTGGAAAACATATAGAAGGAATTGATTTCAACGCCGCGATAGAAAAGGTTTCAGGGCACAGGGCGGCGCTAAAAGAGGTATACGGCCAACTGCTTGCAATCGAAAGCATTTTTCCGGCCTCAATAATCAACTCGTCCGACGAGGCATATCTTAATTATAAAAAACTCAAGTCCGAAATCGAAGAGGAAATGAAATTTCAGGACGCTTACCTTGCGACCCTGAAATTTTTCAACGCGGAGTTCGCCTGCCGCGGAAATCCTTTGGAGCTTGTAAAGAAGGTCGATGATTTCATTTCCTTTTTCGAAGGTAAAGAGAATATCTCTCCGGCCGTGGTCACGGAAGCCAAAGGCGTGATTGCAAAACGGCTTACCGAAGTAGTTCCTTTCTACAACCAGCGTCTAAAAGGGAAAAACGACTCGAAGCCTTTCGAGCAGGAGACTTTCTTCGTCGACGAATTGTTACGTATAGCGGATCTTTACAAAACGGCAGGCTTAACGCCGCAGCCTGAATATACCGCGCTTGCCGCATTCGTAAGAGATTACAACACACGCAGCTCCGTTATGATTGCTCTTCAGGATTCGCTCGGAAAAATTCATGCGGCGGTGGAATCCGAGAAGTCGATGCCCTCGGATGATTTTTTCAGGTCGATCGCATCGCGGGCGCAGGCTGTCAGAAACGGCGTCCCGCCGAAACTAGGCGACGAATACGGCGACTTCAGTGATTATAACTGTGCCGAAAACCTGAATAACGAGATAGCCTCCTTTACAAAGCAGATTGACGGCGATCTGTCGGGTTACCGTGAGGCTGAAGTACTTGTTCCCAGCCTGAATGTCCTTAAGGCTCAGAAGGATTACAGCTCGATGTTGGGGCTTCTTAAACAGAAATCCCATCTTACTTTTCTTCTAAATAAATACGCCGCACTCGATAAAATGTCGGTGGAAGAACAGGGCAGACGCATCGGCGAAGCGTTGGCGGAAAAGAACTGGCCGCTTTCCGAACAGCTTCTGCGTAAGCTTCATGCTGACGTCAATTTTCTTTACCCGGCCGAAATCATGCCGATAAAAAAGGCCGTCGTAGAAGAATACGAAGATTCGCTGTACACAATGGTCGACCGGTATACCCGTGCCCGTATCAACAAGTTCGTAGAGGAAAATTATAAAACCGTTGAAAATGTTGATTCGCTCTACTCAGATTCCGTATTTCTTCCGGCATACGATATATCCTTTTCGTCGGGTTCGAAAAGCGAACTAATCCAGAGAAAAAACGAACTTATCGCACATCTTGCAAAAATGAAGGACGACGAATTTCCTTCAAAGGCTATCACGCTTTTATATAAGGATTTTCTCAATAATCCCGACGACAACGGCGTGCTCAAGGCGAGAGCCGTAGTTACTCACGGTAAATATTATAAAGGCAACGACAAGCAGATCAAAATACGGATTGCCGAATGCGATCCTACCGCAATGAAATGGATAGTAAAACCTAAGGAATACAGACGGATATTCGCTCTTCCCGTGACGTCGGCTAAAAAAGGAACCAATAAATATATGGTAAAAATAAACGTCGACATCGAAACAGAGGCGGAGTTTCCGGTTTACGACGTAAATATCAAACTTCCTAAGGAAATCGCCGCAAACGCCGCGCAACAGCAATGGTACGACCGCATTACTCTCAATAACAGGGAACTTAAAAACGAAGGCCGGTTCACCATATCCGCGCCTACGGCCGAAAACGGTTACGAATGTCAGATTACGCCGGTACAGATGACAAAAGGGAAAAACAACATTCTCGAAATCACATTCTCTCACCCCTCATTCAAAGCGCATCCCATAAGCGTTATGGTGCAGAAACCGATCATAAAGAAAAACTGACTACAAAAACACAACTTAATCTCCAAGGAGAAATTTATGAAAAAAACAATAATAATCTCGGTAATAATCGGAATTGCAGCCACAGCCGGAATAGTCTATTATTTTCTGTTCGGTAAGAACCTCAAGGGAAGAATAGTAATTCCCTATATTGCACATCAGAAACCCCGTATCGACCCTCATATTCCGAGCGCTGTTCCAATTGCCGATAAAATGGACGAAGTCCTTTTCGACGGTCTTTTCAACGTATCGGCTAACCCGAGCGGCATAACTTACGAAGACGGGCTCGGAGAGTTTATGGGTATAGACGAAAAAAGCGTAGTCTCCATCAGGCTCAAACCTTCAAAAAAATGGCATTCGAGTTACAATGCGGCGATGGAAAAAGAAAAAATATCAATTAGTGAAAGGCAGGGGGTGCTTTTTACGGCAAGCGACCTTAGGTTTACCTTACGCCGTATTCAGTCGCTCGGCAGTATCTCCCCTGATTATATTCTGGTTTCCCAGGCTATTCCCGATTTCGATTTTACCGGTCCAGATGAAAACAATGAAATAAAATTTCATTTCCGCGGCGACCGGCAATGGGTAGAACCGGATATAAAAGAGGTGCTTTCATTTAAGATCATTCCAGCTACATCTGATATGAATTCCCCTTCATATACAATAGGAAGCGGTCCATATCTTTACGTAGGTGAGAAAGAGGATAAACTGTTTTTTCACAAAACCCCCGACGGACCGGCAATGATACCTCTCTTGCATCTGAAACCTTTTATCGACAACAGCACCTACTCGACGGAACTTAAGAACCGAAACATCAACGTTATGTTGAGCACTCCTTTCGGCGCGATCTCTCCTATAGTTCGCGATACATCCAAATTCTTTTACAAATCAAGCATAAGCACCTGCTTTTTTGCAATACTATTTAATGTTAAGCGGCTCTCCCTGTCTCAGCGTATTGCGGTAAGGGCTATTATCGACAACCAGAAAGTTATGGGACGTTTTTTCAGAATAGGCACTCCCCAGCAGCGCCATATAGCCAACTACCGTGGGGAAGGCGATAATTACGACGAATATCTCAATTTCAGTGTTTTCCCCTCCACCTCCTATTACATCGAAGAAGAAATTATTACGCCTCTTACAGATTACGGTAGTCCGGATCTGTCGGTACTCACCGATACGGTTCGTATTCAAACCTGTCTGACCGCGGATTTCAGGGAAGAACTGGCGGAACTCGTGGAAATTCTAAACGACCCGGTGGTTACTGGAGGAAAAATAAAGGTAACTGTGGTTCAGAATGAGGACGTCAGGCGCGGGGATTACGACGCCGTTCTGGTTCCGTTCAGCGGATACCGCAGCAATTTTCTGTTCGACCTTTACAACGTCTTTTTACGCGAACCGGATTTCGAGGTCTATAAAGTCAATCTGATCACATCGGTCAATTCAAAGGGTAAGCAGGTAGTATCGGAGCAATCTTTTTCGGCGGATAAAAACTTTTTCCGAATCGATCTTAGCGATGACTTACTGGAAAGAGACGATTTTCGTTTATTATTAGAGTATGTATTTAATTTCATGTCGACGCGTGAAATAGGCGACAAACAGGTTTACGCCCAATATGTAGACCGTATAGACCAGAAACTGGCTCTCGGCAAATGGCTTTTTTCGCTGCCGTCGCTTGCCTATTTCAGTTCGCAATTCGAAAGCAGAAGTATAGATATGTACGGTACCGCATCACAGCTCTCGACAATAGAGAAATGGAGAGAAAGAGGAAAGTGAAATAACATAGCCGAAGGTGGGTTTCTGTTCAGAGAATTCATATCTCATGAACAAGAAACTCTTCTTAAGCAACAGAATGTCGGACGTAAGAAAAAGACCGGTTTTATTCTTATTAATCTTAAGCTGGGCGGCGGCGGAGATAAATGCGTCGCCGACCCGTGACTTTATTATTCTAGCCGATCCTTCAGCTTGCAGACTTCTCGATCATTACGAACAGCCCCTGCCGGATGCTGAAAAAAAAGCATTGCCGCCTAACTTGCCGTTCGAAATAGTAAAAGAACGTCAGTATATGGGGGACCAGATAACGCAGGCGATGCGGGTCTCTTTACTATCTACAGATTATTATATTCTACTTGACGAATCAGGAAAGATAAGCGGGCTTAACGCAAAATCCTCTCCAATCCGTTATAAAGGATGCACATCCCTCAATGATACTGTAGTCGTTGCAGTTTCGTCACTGAAACTTACCTCAAAATATCCTTCAGGAGGTGAAATAACAACAGTAAAGAAGGGCGAGACTGTTATAAGAATCTTTTTATATAAAGGATATTATTATTTATTTCGACCAGGCCCCACACCTTTTTTCGGATGGTCGGATGCTCCGAAAAGTGCATTTATGATTCCTTTAACAAAAGATGCTTCTGTGACCAAAGATGACTATTCTATTATTCATTCCCGCATAATGAGACGTCTTGAAGATGCCAATCAATGTTACGACTCCATGTTTCTGTTTTTCAACAGAAGACTGCATCAGGAAAAAGCGATTCCTAAATGGCAATATTCGGTTAAGGGAAACCTTCATTTATACGTTTTAAAAGGCCCCGAAGGAACCGTTCGTCAACTTGAAGAAAGCACAAAAACGCTTATCGGCAATATCGAATATATTCTTTTGGGAAAGCCCTATAGCATAGATTATAAGGACGGTATAATAAAAGTCAGACCACAATAAGGCAATGAAAAAAAAATTATTCGAACACTTTCTCGGTATTGTACTTGTCACCATTCTAATGGCGGGGGGGATTGTCTATTCTGTAAATAGTGAATCCGGGTCGCTTACCCGTCAAAAGAACAAAAAGATCGCAATACTTATAGACGTACCGATCTCGAGAATAAACGACCCCTTTGAACGGGCACTGCTTGCAGACTGTATGAATATCTATTTCCCCGGCCAGAAAGACTCAAACTCGGTGATTGTAGCCGAACTTCTGCGTATTAAAGAAGATGCTTTCAACAAATCATTGCAGTCTTCCTATCGTACAAAGAGGCTAGACAAAACTACTTTTATCCAGATAATCGTTATGTATTTTAAATTTTTATTGATTTACTTAATCGTCATGTTTCTTACGTACTACGGCGTTCAGACTCTCGGAACACTGCGTTTTGTTATAAAGCAACAGCGCCTGCAGAATAACGTATCGGGCCGACGGCAATCCAATCCTTTAAAAACTATCATTATATCTATTGTAAAAACAGTAGCCTACGCTGTTCTTTTTTCTCCTGTCTATGTTATTGCTTATTCTATCCGTACTGAATTCAATACCGATTCGGTATTTTTCATGATACTTCTAGGAATTATTTCGAACGGTCTTCT
>FWPV01016524.1_pt1 | contig 10387 bp, 7 predicted proteins | sample 2228371 | NCBI WGS metagenome assembly FWPV01 (sample SAMEA103939776, study PRJEB20133) | metagenome
TGGCCAAAACGCTGATGCAGACCGTCAAACAGTATCGGATCAATTAGCGAGTGGCGAGTGGCGAATGGCGAGTAACCGGTAACGAGTAACGAGTAACGAGTAACCAGTAACCAGTTACCAGTAACGAGTAACCAGTAACCAATTACCGATTACCAATTACCGATTACCAATTACCGATTACCAATTACCAATTACCGATTACCATCCAGGAGGAACAATGAAAATCAAATCAATTCAACTCAAAATCGCTTTGTGGGCAGGGTTATGTCTTTTCCTGGCGGCGGGCATCATCATCACTTATGCCGCGGTCTCACTCAACAAAACGGCCACAAAGGACGCCGAAAATCAAGCGCAAGCGGAGGCCGAATCGCAGGCCGCGATCATCAAAGCCCAGATCGAGGTGGGTATGGATACCGCGCGCGCGTTAGCACAGGCATTCAGCGTCGTTACTGTGGATGATATGAGGTTAAGCCGCGATCAAGTCAACGCCATGCTGAGGCAGGTGCTGATCGACAACCCCGATTTCCTCGGCACCTATACGCTATGGGAGCCAAATGCTTTCGATGGCCTGGATGCCGAATATGCCAATACCGATCTGCACGATGAGACCGGACGCTTCATCCCCTATTGGGTCCGCGACGAGCAAGGGCAAATCCACGGTGAAGCCATCGTTGACTACGAGGTCGAAGGCATCGGCGACTGGTATCTCCGTCCTAAGCGCACACACAATGAAGTTGTCATGGACCCTTACGTTTACGAGATACAAGGAGAAGAGGTGCTGATGACCTCACTCGTCGTACCGGTGGTGACCAATGGCCGCTTCTACGGTGTCGCGGGCGTGGATTTCCGACTAGACTTCCTGCAACGCCTGGCCGATAATGCCAGTGTCTACGGGGGCACGGGCGAACTGTTACTTCTCAGTTACAACGGGACACTTATGGGCGTTACTGGGCAACCGGAACTGGTCGGGCAACAGGTACTCGACATCCGGCCCGATTTCGCCGATGAGCTGGCGCGTTTGCAGAAAGGGGAAATCATCAATGAGTATCAGGACGAAAACCTGCAAATCTTCGTCCCCATCAAGATTGGTAAAACTGATACGCCCTGGACGGTCATCGTTCTTGTACCCACACGGGTCATTACAGAGGATGCAGACCGCTTGACACAGCGCATGATCGGCATCGGCGTTGGCCTGCTGCTCTTAAGCCTGGCATTGTTGTGGTTTGCCGCGCGGCAACTCGCCACCCCCATCAAGAAGATCACCCACGTCGCCTTGGCGGTGGCGCGCGGTGACTTGCGCCAACAAATCAACGTCCAGCAGGCCGATGAGATCGGACAACTGGCCGACGCCCTGCGCACGATGTCCAACAGCTTGCAGGCCAAAGCCGCTCTCGCCGAACAGATTGCCGTCGGCGACCTGAGCATGGAGGTGCCCGTCACCTCCGAAGCGGACATCCTGGGCGCATCTATGGTCACGATGAAAAACAGTATCAACGCGCTCATTACCGATGTCCGTACACTCATCCACGCCGCCATGGAAGGCCGCCTGGCGACCCGTGCCGATGCCGGCCGTCACCAGGGCGCCTATCGTGAGATTATCACGGGCGTCAATGCTACCCTCGACGCGCTGCTCGCCCCGTTGAATATGGCGGCGGAATACATCGAACGTATCGCCCGGGGCGACATCCCCGCTCCCATCAGCGATGAGTATCGCGGTGACTTCAACGAGATCAAGAACAACCTCAACACCTGCATCGCCGCCATCAACGCCCTCATCACCGATGTGCATCTCCTCGCTCAAGCCGGCGTCGAAGGCCGCCTCGCCATCCGTGCCGATGCCACCCGCCACCAGGGCGACTTCCGCCGCATCGTCGAGGGCGTCAACGCCACCCTCGATGCCGTCATCGGCCCGCTCAACACCGCCGCCGACTATGTCGAACGCATCGCCCAGGGCAACATCCCCGCCCCCATCTCCGCCGACTTCAAGGGTGATTTCAACCTCCTCAAGAACAACCTCAACACCCTCAGCGCCCGCCTGCGTGAGATGCTCTCCGCCCTCAATGAGGCCGCCACCAACCTCAGCAGCGCCGCCGCCGAAATCCTCTCCGCCACCACCCAACAGGCCGCCGGCGCCACCGAACAATCCGCCGCCATCTCCCAAACCACCACCACCGTGGATGAGGTCAAGACCATCGCCGAACAAGCCGCTACCCGCGCCCAGGAAGTCGCTTCCGCCTCCCAACGCACCGTCGAGGTCTCCCGCAGCGGTCAGCAGGCCGTCCAGGAAACCATCGACGGCATGAACCGCATCAAGGAGCGCGTCGAGGGCATCGCCGAAAACATCCTCGCCCTCTCCGAGCAAACCCAGCAGATCGGCGAGATCATCGCTACCGTCAACGAGATCGCCGCCCAGTCCAATATGCTCGCCCTCAATGCCTCCATCGAGGCCGCCCGCGCTGGCGAGTACGGCAAGGGCTTCGCCGTCGTCGCTATGGAAGTCCGTACCCTCGCCGAACAATCCCGCCAGGCCACCGCCCAGGTCAAGACCATCCTCTCCGAAATCCAGAAGGCCACCAACGCCACCGTCATGGCCACCGAGGAAGGCACCAAGGGCGTGGATGAGGGCGTGCAACTCGCCGCACAGGCCCACCGCGCCATCAACCAAATGTATCAGGTGATCACCGAGTCGGCCCAGGCCGCCGCCCAGGTCCTCGCCGGCGCACGTCAGCAGGTCACCGGCATCGAGCAGGTCGCCGTGGCCATGCAGAACATCAACCAGGCCACCGTCCAGAGCCTCGCCAGCACCCGCCAATCTGAACGCGCCGCCCAGGACCTCAACGCCCTGGCCAAAACGCTGATGCAGACCGTCAAACAGTATCGGATCAATTAGCGAGTGGCGAGTGGCGAATGGCGAGTAACCGGTAACCAGTAACGAGTAACCAGTAACGAGTAACCAGTTACCAGTAACCAGCTTTGAAGGGGGATATTATGCCAATCAGTGAACAGATCCGCCAACAACTTATCGCCAGCTTTCATGCCGAAGTGGCCGAGCATATCCAGACGATGACAGATGGCTTGCTGGCTCTAGAACAAAACCGGGTGGCGGGTGAACAAAAAGCCGAAATGCTACGGACGATTTTCCGTGCTGCACATAGCCTGAAAGGCGCCGCGCGGGCGGTAGGCGTCAATGTGATAGCACAAATGGCCCATGCCTTAGAAGATGTGCTTGATGGAGTCAACAAACAAACCGTCGAACCGATGCCCGATCTCTTCACGGCCTGCTACAAGGTACTGGATGCCATTCAAGAAGTCGAAAAAGCATTTGCGGCCGGTGCAACCACGCCACCACCGCAAGCCCTTCAAGCCATCAGCGCACTGGACCCTTTCCGCAGCTCCAAATCACCGGCTGCGGAGTCGGCGCCTATCCCCGTGGCAACCCCCACACCGGCGAAAGTAACCGCCGTACCGCTACAAATCATGGCGGATACCCCTTCGGCCGGCGAAGAAGCCCCTGCCCTGCGGATCGAACGTGGCGGCACAGAGACCATCCGTGTTGACGCGACGAAACTCGATGCCCTGATGGATCAACTCAGCGAACTACACATCACCCGCATCCGCGCCGAACAACGCCTGGCGCAGGTAAAGCGCGTCCAAGAAGCTATCAATGACTGGCAAAAAGAATGGTTGGCCGTGCGCGAAGTCTACGGGCGACTGAACCGCCGCCTCTTCCGTGACCCCGGCTATGATCGCCTGAGCCGCGATGCTATGCCGCTGCTCGCCTACCTAACCACCAGTCAGGAAAATCTGCGTGATATGGTGGCCCTGGTCAATGAATTGGAACGTGAGTATTCAAACGATACAATGCAGCTCTCTCTGACCATTGACACACTGGAAAACGAGATCAAACGCACGCGCATGCTGCCACTCAGTACGATTACGGCCACGTTTGGGCGCATGGTGCGCGACCTGGCGTATTCGGCAAGCAAGGAGGTGGCACTCACCGTCATCGGTGGAGATGTCGAACTGGACAAGCGCGTGCTGGAACAAATCAAAGATCCGCTCATTCACCTTTTGCGCAACGCCGTTGACCACGGTATAGAAATGCCTCAAGTCCGCCTGAGTCAGGGCAAACCGCGCGTCGGCACAATCGTCCTCAAAGCCGAACAGGTGGGGAAAAATGTGGTGATCACCGTCGGCGATGATGGCCAGGGGCTAGATTTCGCGGCGATCCGCCATGCCCTCGCCCGCCGCAGCACCACCGATACCTTAACGCTGAGCGATGACGAACTCATCGCGGCCATCTTCAACCTGGGCATCTCCACCAGTCCCACGGTAACAGATGTGTCCGGGCGGGGCGTTGGGCTAGACGTGGTGCGCCGCAATGTGGAAGGGTTGAACGGAAGCGTCCATGTGACCACCGAACAAGGCAAGGGGACTACGTTTACCCTGACCTTACCCCTCGCTTTGAGCAGCTCCCGCGCGCTTGTCGTGCAGGTCTCCAACCAAACCTATGCTATTCCCCTGATGTCCATCGAACGCATCCTGGAAGTCTCACCGCAAGAAATCTATCCGGTAGGGGGGCGTGAGACGTTGCGGTATAACGGCGCCATTTTCAATGTGGTCCATCTCGGCGATGTGCTCGGCCTGCCGCGCCATGCCACCGATCGGACCTCCTCACCCACCGAACATCTCACCGTCCTTCTGCTCACCTCGGCACAACGGCGCATGGCCTTCCTCGTTGATGCGCTCCACGGCGAACAAGAAGTAGTCATCAAGGGATTAGGCCGTCAGGTACAACGCCTGGGTGGCATTGCCGGCGCCACAATCACCGGCGACGGCACGGTCTTGCTGGTGCTCAACGTTGGAGATTTGTTCAAGCTGGCCATGCACAAGGAAGCTCAAGGTATCACCACCGCCCCCCTCGTCCCACCACAAACCGCAACACCGCAAAAGCTCATTTTCATCGTTGACGACTCTATTACCACGCGCACGCTGGAGAAAAATATTCTAGAAGCTGCCGGCTATAAAGTCTGCGTGGCAACCGATGGTTTGGAAGCACTCAACGCTATCGAAGCCAATGTCACCTTGCCCGATCTGGTGATCTCCGACATCGCCATGCCACGTCTCGATGGCATCAGCCTGACCCAAAAATTGAAGAGTGACCCGCGCACGCTCCATATCCCTGTTGTGCTGGTGACGTCGCTGGCCTCGGATGCCGATAAGGCGCGCGGCATCGAAGCCGGCGCCGATGCCTATGTCGTCAAAAGCAACTTCGACCAAAATAATCTGTTGGAAACCATCGAGCAGTTGATTTGAGGCTTGCGCTTTGCACCAGAGGTAGGAATGAGTACAATTTTAATCATAGAAGATAGTATCGTGCAGGTCCTGGCGTTAAAAAGCGTGTTAGAAGATGCCGGGCTGACCGTGCTGTGGGCGACCAATGGCCGTCAAGGGCTGGCCCTGGCCGATGCACAGCAACCCGACGCCATCATCCTGGATCTGGAAATGCCGGAGATGAGCGGTTTCGAGGTCTGTCGGATATTGAAAGCCAATCCCCAAACGGCACATATTCCTGTACTTATTCTCACCAGCCACGATGAACCGGAAGCCTTTATGGAAATCCTGGAATCGGGTGCGTTGGATTTCATCGTCAAAGATGATTATGCTTACGGCAGTGTTCTGGAAAGTTTAAGGCAGATTCAGCCCTCTGAGGCGGCCCGGTAAGTTACCCATCCCGTTGCGGAGTTTGACAATGTTGCCGAATGACCCTGCCCGCCCCATCCGCGTTTTAGTGATTGACGATTCCCGCACGGCGCGGGAGCTGTTGGTGGCCATGCTCGAAAGTGCCCAGGGCCTGCAAGTGGTCGGCGTGGGTGAAAGCGGTCAGGATGCCGTGCGTCTGGCCCGCCGCATCCGCCCGGACCTGATTGCAATGGACATCATCATGCCGGAGATGGACGGCTTAGAGGCCACCCGGGCCATTATGCGCGAAGCGCCTACCCCTATCGTCTTGCTCACCAGCACTTTGATGTATTCCGACGTCAATCTCACCTTCGAGGCCATGCGTTTGGGTGCTCTGGCCGTAGTCAACAAACCGCCCCTGGGCGATGACGCCGGCTGGGAAACAGTCTTGCAAACCATGCGCCTTATGGCTCAAGTGGGAGTCGTGCGGCGTTGGGATGCCGAAACGATCAAGACCACAGCAGCGGAAAATGTTGCCGGCATGCTCAGAGTCGCTCCCCCTCCCCCTTCGACGGCAATGACAGACCAAATCGGCCAGCGCCCTCGTCCACAGCTCATCGGTATCGGCTCTTCGACCGGCGGGCCGGCGACCCTGGCAACCATTTTGGGCGCGTTGGCCGATGATTTTCCTCTTCCCATCATCATCGTTCAACATATCACCAAAGGCTTTGGGCCGGGCTTGGCCGAATGGCTGAACAACCAGACTGAATTGCCCGTGAGCTTGGCCGGCCACGGCGACCCCTTACAACCGGGCCACGTACTCTTGGCCCCCGATGATTGCCATGTGCGGGTCAATGCCTGGGGAGTCATCGAACTCAGCAAAGAGCCACCCTATCGGGGGTTACGCCCCTCGATCAATTATCTGTTCCATTCACTGGCGACCGTGTATGGGTTACGGGCCATCGGTATTCAATTAACCGGCATGGGCGATGATGGCGCGGAAGGACTCGCAGCCCTGCGGCGACAAGGCGGGTGGGTCATCGCCCAGGAAGAAAAAAGTTGCGTTGTTGCCAGTATGCCGCATGAGGTCATTGCCAACAAAATCGCCCATGAGATTCTCACCCCTCCCCAGATTGCTCAGCGATTACAAATCATCGGACAGCTTGTAAAGAATACGAGGTAATAGCTATGGATAAAAAACGGGTTCTTGTGGTAGATGATGAAGTACGTCTGGCGCGCACCTTAGGCGATGCCCTACGACACGCTTTGGGGGATATATGCGAAGTCGTCGTGCATACCTCCGGCGAAGAAGTATTGCATCGTTTAGGAAAAGGAGAACATTTCGATGTCATCATCACCGATCTCAAAATGCCCGGCATCAATGGGATTGATCTCTTGCGCTATATCTATCGTCAAAAGCTGCTGGCGCGCACCATCCTGATCACTGCCTACGGAACGCCCGAACTGGAAAATCAGATGGAGCGCATGGAGACCGAATACTTGTTCAAGCCTTTCAACATCCAAGACTTTGTGGATTTGGTACGCCGCAACCTGGGCGAGAACAACCAACTCAAAACCACAATCGTCGTCCGTGATTACCGCGATGTCATCAATGCGCGCCAGAAAACCCGCGAGTTGGCCCGTGCCATCGGCATGGACATCACCAACCAGGCGCGCATCTCATTGGCGACTTCCTCCATGGCCAATGCCATGAGCCTGGGAATCCTGCGCATCGGTCAAATCGCCATAGAGAGCATCCAGAATCCACAACAAGTCGGCGTTCGTGTTACCTGTACGACCAGCGATGGCAAAGAAGTCCATATCCCCTTGGCGGCCTTGCGTGATGTGCAGTGGATGGTGGACCACCTCGCCGTGGACTCTCTGCCTGCCAACAATGTCCAGGTGACATTGGAAAAACTGGAAACGGTGAAAACACCATGAACAAGACCGTGCTGGTCATCGAAGATAGTCGCACCCAGGCCCTTGCGCTGCAAGCACTGCTAGAGCTTAACGGCCTGGAAGTCATGCTGGCCTACACCGGGGCGGACGGTCTGAACCTGGCCCGCACCCTGAAACCCGCCGCCATCGTCTTGGACATCCAATTGCCGGATATGAACGGCTTTGAGGTTTGCCAGACGCTCAAACAATGGCCGGAAACGGCCTCCCTGCCGATCATTATGCTCACCCGCCGCGACGAGCCTGACGCCGTGGTGCAAGGCCTACAACTCGGCGCCGTAGAATATATTCCCAAAGACGTCTTCGCCGATTCGGTGTTGGTGGGCACCTTGAACCAGATGGGGATCATCACCGATACACCGCTCCTGCCGACAATGCCCGATAGCGATTGGGAATGGTAACACCCGATGGACAAAACCGCCGTGCGACACCATCTCCTCACAGAGGACACCGTCCGTCTGTCACAGTCGGAGGGCGCCCAACAAACCATCCTGCTTGTAGAAGGTAGTCCCACGCAAGCCCTATTCCTCGACGCACTCCTCAGTGAGACCGGACACAACGTCGTCTGGGCCCTGGATGGCCGCCAGGGATTGGCAATGGCCCGCCAGATGCATCCTGACCTCATCATCCTCGATATGGAAATGCCGGAACTCAACGGTGACCAAGTGTTGCGCATGCTTAAGGATGAGCCTGCTTTGCAGCACATCCCCGTGGTGATGGTCTCGGCATTCGATGAAATTGATAAAATCGCCAGATGTATCGAGCTGGGAGCGGAGGACTACCTCCCCAAACCGGTCAATGCGGTCTTGCTCAAGGCACGCATTAACGCCTGTCTGGAAAAGAAGCGGTTACGCGACCAAGAAGTCAAATACATCCAGCGCATCGAGGCCGAGCGGCAGCGCTTCGATGAATTACTGCGTGTCATTCTCCCCCCCGAAGTCGTCGCCGAACTCAAATACAACGGCGTCGTCCAACCGCGTCAATATCCCAATGTCGCCGTCATGTTCGCCGATATTGCCAACTTCACCGCCTATTGCGAAACGCACAGTCCCGAAGACATCTTCACGAATCTACAAATACTGGTTGAAGCCTACGAAAATCTCGCCTTGCGTTACGGCTTACAGAAAATCAAAACCCTCGGCGATGCTTTCCTTGCCACCGCCGGATTATTACAGCCCTTGCACAACCCCGTGCTCAACTGTATCCGCTGTGGCTTAGAGATGATCCCCGTGGCCCGGCAATTGCCGGCCCATTGGCAAGTCCGCATCGGCATCCATATCGGCCCGGTTATGGCAGGGGTAGTCGGCCATCGCCAATACCTTTTCGACATCTGGGGCAATACCGTCAACACCGCCGAACGTATCCAGAGCCACGGCGCGGTCGAAGCGGTCAATCTGAGCACGGATGCCTGGGCCTGGGTCAAAGAACAATGTATCGTCCATTCCCTGGGCTTGGTGCCGGTCAAAGGTAAAGGAGAATTACAAATCTACCGTGTAGAAGCTCTGGCGGCCTGATCTTTTGTTACTCAGGTGTAACAGAAAATAAATGGAATCTGAGCAAATCCGGGATATAATGCAACTAGAGGAGTGGTCGAGTCATTGTTACGATGAACAACAACCCATCTTATCTCGGTTTAGCACAAAACGCGGCATTTCTCCTGTCGCTGGTACTCCTCTTCGATGTAGCCACCCCGCCGTACCGGCACACCGATCTATCTCGCCGGTACAAATTGCTTGTCGGGCTACTCCTAGGGGGGATTGGCGTCCTGGTGATGTTGAGCGCCTGGATCCTTGCGCCGGGTATAATCTTCGATACCCGCTCGGTGTTGCTCGGCATTTCCGGCTTGTTTTTCGGGCCTCTCCCCACGCTCGTAGCTATGATCATCACCTCTATTTTCCGCCTGTACCAGGGCGGTGTCGGTACGTGGACCGGCGTTTCCGTCATCCTGGCAACGGGCGGCCTGGGCATCGCCTGGCGATATAGGCGACGGCAGTCTCTGGACAACATCACCCTCTGGGAACTCTACCTGTTTGGTCTCGCCTTGCACGGGGTGATGTTGGCACTGATGTTCACCTTGCCGTGGCCTATAGCCCTCAAGACGCTCCGTGCCATTACTATACCGGTACTGCTGATTTTCCCACCAGGGGTTATGCTGCTCGGCGGACTGCTGGCAAATCGGCTACGGCGTGGAAAAAGCATCATGGAGCTCAAACGTACAGAAGAAACATTAGCGCACGAAAGACAGCTTTTGCGCACGCTGATTGACAATCTGCCCGACGCCGTTTACATCAAAGATGCCCAGGGGCGCAAGATCCTCGCCAATCGCGCCGACCTGAACAACATCGGTCTGCCGGAGGCCGAGGTACTGGGCAAAACCGATGCAGAGTTGTTCCCCGCCGAAGTCGCCGCGCATTTTATGGCCGACGACCAAACCGTACTCACGCAGGGGACGCCGATCCTCAACCGCGAAGAACTGCTGATCAACCGAGAGGGCAAAACCTTCTGGCAACTCACTTCCAAAGTGCCTCTCCTCGATGCGGCGGGGCAGATTGTGGGGATCGTAGGCATCGGACGCGATATTACCGAGAAAAAACAAACCGAGGAAGCGTTGCGCGCCGAACGCAATCTGGTCAAGCATATCATGGAGACCAGCCCGGTGGGCATCGGCGTCATCACCCCCGACGGCGACATCTCCCGCGTCAACGACCGCGCCGAGGACCTCCTCGGGCTGACCATGGAGGAGATCACC
>FWPV01016526.1_pt1 | contig 10386 bp, 12 predicted proteins | sample 2228371 | NCBI WGS metagenome assembly FWPV01 (sample SAMEA103939776, study PRJEB20133) | metagenome
GCCTATTCAAGGATAGGCTAGCTTTGCTATTGCCACTTTTGCTAGGATAAATTTATTTTGCTAAACCACTTGACTGTGATTAGCTGGTTTATGTGTTGTAGGCTGCCCCCAGAGACCAGAGCGCGGCAAGGACGCCGCGCCCTTATATTGAATACCGCTATTATTTGTCTATTTAGGCAATGCCCTTTCAAGCAGTGCTTCCATTTCAGCAAGTTGTGAGTCCAACCTCAAGATATATCTTTGGTTTAAATCGGTCAACATAGAGTGCATGCAGTAAAACAATGTGAAATAGGTGACATCAAAATCTTCAGCATCATGATTCGGTTTAATTGCCACGATAACATTGTCTTTAACTTCAAGAAGCTTTTCCAAACTTGCTTGATTCAAATGAACCTCATCACACAACATCCCATAAGCAATTTCATACAATTGCTTATTTCTCGGACTCAGTTTAGCCAATTCACCCACAGCAACTCTTTCAGCATCAAGGTCAGAGAAGTCAAATTTTACTGCGTTGTTCTTTAGTTCATCATACTTCAGAGCTTCTCTATGCAACTTTTTTTTATTATAATTTGCTAACTGCTCCATTTTTAATAGGGTTACTTCAGGCCTGTCCACGAGGTCATTGAAAATGAAGATAGATTCAATAATAGACCTGGCAATGGTAGATGCTTCAAGGAAGAAACCGTATCTGATCAGCAGCTTAGTTGCTTTGTAACCATTGAAGATTCTTTGTGTAACCATTAGAATGTTAATGCCAACCAAGTCATTGTTCTTTATATCCAACCGTTGATGCGCTAGTGTATCTAGCTCTGCCACCAATTGTTCAAGCTGTGCGAGAATTTCGACTGAATTTATTTCTTCCACTCAAACACCCCTTTCATTGCAACTTCTATTTTATTACTTCTCAAACATTGTTATTTCATCATTTTCTACTAGTGCTCGATAATTGAAGCTCCAGAGCCCTTTCATAAAACAATCAGCGGCACGATGCCGCTTCTATGCAGCCAATGACATATAACGTCTCGTATTTCAGACGCCGCAGCCGCTTAGCGCGACTGCGCTTGGCGGGTGTGGTGTGTGCGGCTTGCTCAAGAGGCTTGTCTTTACCGCACGAACTGGAATATACTGTTAGGCGTAGTTGGCTGCCCCTCAGAGCAAGAGCAGCACGGATGCTGCGACCCCAAACAATTTTACTACCATAATTCTGATTTTTTAAGGCAATCCAGTATTTTATCTATAGTATACAATTTTTCTTCAGTCATATCTTTATCTCCCTTAATTTCTTCCAACTCATCAATTAAAACTTGCTTTGCCCCATATTTTCCATAAGATAGATTATAGTTTAGCAAGCATGATATATTATCTATATGCTCTCTGGGATATGTACTGAGAACTCTAATAAATTCACGTCTATCATATTTCCCGTATAATTCGCCAATACGTGCAGCATAACTTTCTGCATAAGCTCCATCAATCTTATTATAAGATCCATCAAATGCACTTATTAATTTCTGTTCTGTTGAATAATAGGACGGATCTTTAATATTTACTACATTTTTTTCATTATCCCATTCAACTTCTCTACCTAACGATTCAGCTACTGCCCTTAAAGGTACATATATCTTACCTTTATAGTTAAACGGTTCATGGTATTCACTGTAAATTTTTTCATTTACTCTAATTTCATACCCGTTTATTGTCACTCCAATATTATTGTAAATAACATCAATTTTTTCCTGTCCAGTATGCCCAAATTCGTGTGCGAAAACAAATACACTGTTTAATATAATAGAACTAAATACTACGCCGCTGATGAAACCTAATAAGCTTTCCTTTTTCATTCTACGCTCCCCTAATAATTATTATATTATTATATTTAGCCAACCAATAAATCCTAGGCTGCAAATTGAACAATTGTATTATAAAAAAATTCAATGCTCTAATTTCATAATTCGCGACACGATGTCGCGATCTTTTGCAGCCAATTACGCCTAACGGTTTCGCACTCACGACACCACTGAACCGAATCAACAGAGCCTGTCCCCCTGGCGGAGCTTCGCTCCCGGTGAAGGGGTGTGGTTGCCCTGCTCCCGCTACAAACAATTGCGTCCGGCAACCCAAGGCACGCCTACTTCTTATCCTTACTTGCCGTGCCGCAGCGTGAGGGCATTGTTAGCTGATGGATAATGCCCCACAGAGCCCTGCTTAATTATCATTCTATACGTAGCTGGTACCTGGAACCTGGCATGCGTCGATTATTTGAGTATTGTCTCTCATGGGTTTAGATATCTAACAAACTCCGCATAGGAGTTTGTACCTTATAAGAAAATTGTATTTTACTTTAACAATTTGTATATGTACATAATAATCTCTGAACCATTTGCAGTATTATCTACATATGAACTAATCCACACAGTATCTGAACAAACATACAATCTCCAATTAGTTTTGGTCCCATCTTTTTTATATATTGTATATTGATACTTAGCATCTTCACTAATTGCAGCATAAGCATCAGATGCTGTAGGTATACTGTCTTTGATTTCTTCTTTGATGTATTTAGGAGAATTGATTTCAATGGTGTTATCTGAAGTTTCAACTTTGAATAAATCTGCTTCAATGATATATTTAGTCCCTGTCATTCGCTCATTCACATAGTCAATAGTAGAAGATGATAAAAGTGATAAATAGCTTACTTCCTCAAATGTATATGTACCATAGAAACCCTGTTCATCGTTATTTCTGCTACAAGATAAACAAGACAATAAAACTAATCCTACTATAAGAATAAATACCTTTTTCATGTTTCAACCACCTTACAAGATATAAACAATTCATGCTTTTATTACTCTACTGATGCACAATTTAAAAATAGAACTTCATATATAAACTAATCCGCATTATCTGTCAGCTAACGGTTTCGTGTTCAAGACGTTCCTGATTGGTTAAGTGCGACAGCACTCCAAGAAGGAATGTGCGAAGCGGACTTGAACACATTGTTACCCGACGTTTCCCTTAACGTTGGTTGCTAATGACACTTAAAGATAAATAAAAATAATTTAATTTGGGAAAATAATATAAAAATTAAAAGGTGATAATATGGTTGATTTAACTATTGTTTCAACAAAAGACTTAGTAGAAGAATTAAAGAAAAGAGAAAGTGTAAATTCAATAATGGTAGAGCCTTATGTTGATTATGAAATATTAATTAATAAGGAATCTTATATTAAAAATAGTGGAGCTTCAGTACTTATTGAAGTGATTGATTAGTGTATTCTTCTATATGGATATACATCCCTTATAAATTGATGAAAATACTGTCCATGTGATGATGCATTCATTAGTCCTTGATAAATATGTAGTGGAACATTTGAATATTGATAAACACTTCCTGTATTAAATTGTATTTCTAATGTATGAGTATTATTGTCATATCCCACCGAATGTAAATTTGATGATGATACATATTTTCTATCCATAATACAACCTCCATACACTTTTTACTAAATTATACCATATAATGAATTAAGCAGATAGAAAATAAACTTTCCACAAAACATTTCTTATTATGTCAAATTGTGGTATAATGTGGACATGTGTTTTGTGGGGAGGATATAAAATGGATTCAATAGAATTTAACAAAATTGATAAAATTGACGATAGAATTAATATATTAAAATCATTAACTTTAGATGAGAAAGTAAATCTTCTTGAATCACAATTAAATAACGTATATAAATATTGGAATGATTCTATATTAAAGACTAATTCGATAATAGAGAATTTTACTGGCAGTTTAGAAGAAAAAATTATTGATTATGATTTAATGTTGTCAAAAGCATCTTGGATAAATAAAAAGGTTGATTATCCGAACGAAGAGCCTGACTTAATTTACCAATGGAGTATTTTTAATTGTGAATTAGGATATAATATAGGTAGTGAGCAAAACAAAACTCGTCCTGTTTTAGTCCTTAATAATACAAATTTTATAAAATCTTCAATAGTGATAGTTGCACCTATTACCGGAAATGGTAAAAGAATTTATGACCATGAAGTAAAACTACTTGAGACAGCATATAGTAAAGTAACTGGCAAGGTAGACTTATCGCATATTAGAGCAGTTAGTAAATCAAGACTTAGTAAAAAGCCGATTGATAGATTATTAAACTCTAAGGAATATAGTAGTAAATATGCAGGTGTAAAATTTACTATGATACAAGAAACTATAAAAAATAGGTTAACTCAAATTTTGGGTATTGATATATAAATATTAGTGTGTTATACTTTAGGTACATTGACATGAGTCAGAATTTTTAAGTTTATGCACATGAGTGCAAATCTTTTTGAAAAGACTTCCGATTAATTTCGGGAGTCTTTTTCGTTATCAAAAATCACAAAATTTCAAACACCACAAAAAAAATAAAAAATCCTTCATCGCCCCACCCTGATAAATCTATGGAGGCTGAGGGGGAATACGTGGGAGGGAAATGTTGGGTAACGTCTTCGCACCCACGACGTCCCTGAACCGGACCCTAGAGCCCTTCTCCCTAGCGGTGGTAACACCCGGTGAAGGGATGTACGGCAAACCTTCAATAAGAAAGCTTATTATTTATCATGTATTATCCCCTATACTAATGCCACGTGAGTGCATTGTTATACGATGGATGGTGCCCCACAACGCCTCACTCCGTAACCTTTGCATACTGCTATCGGTACCCGGGACCTAATATGTGTCGCTTGTGTAAATATTATCTTCCTTGGGTTCAAATCGCTGACAAACTCCGCATAGGAGTTTGTACATAATAAGACTTATTTTGTTCCATATGATATGAAAGTGCATGGTGCTTGAATTATGTATGCTATATCCTTTTGCTTCATCACATATTCACTGATTTTTACTTCACCATTTACATACATTTCTGCTTCCTGCTGACTTAAGCCTCTTCCTATAAGTTCATTAATATACTTTGTTCTTTCATCCTCCGATAAACTCTTATTCCATCCCCAGGCTTGAGTCATTGCGTTATACTGCTTGGTATATTCATCTTTATCTCCATATGGGTTAACGAATTTAACGCTATCATTCATTCTGACTCCAACATTATGCAAACCTAATTCCTGCATATATACAGGGGCTTTAATGCCAAACCTGTAATCCCTTCCCCCGTTCTCCAACTCTTTTTTATAAATTTTACGATGCAAATAAGTCATATTTAGATCTGTATAATCAAAACCATTGAAATATTGTCCTGCCTTTTCTATTTCTAGGTCACCCTCCATACAGATTACTAGACCACCATTTACAACAGATTGTATCATTTTCTTAAGAATATTCTTTGCACTGGGTATATGCCTTAGAACAGCTTGTGATGTAGCAATATCATAGTTCTCATTGGATTCATACTCATTTAGGTCTGCTTTAATAAACCTAGTCGAGTATCCTGTGCCTGCAAAAATGTTCTTTGCTTCTTCTAAAAGAACTTTACTGATGTCAATGCCGGTATATGTACTTCCTTTAGGCAATACCGGCAGCAATAATAATCCAACGTATCCAAATCCACACCCAAAATCTATTATGTTGACTGCCTTATCTATTTTCCAAACTCTTTCAACCAAGAATTCAATGTAATCAATATTACACCAACCAGTACGAATAGCTCTCAAAAATTCTAGTTGTTCATTCCGTAAGGTTTTACTCATACTTTATACTCCAATCAAAATAGCACTTCTTAGTTAAACAATCTGCACCATCTGTCGTATAACGGTTCCGCACTCACGACACCGAGACACTTAGAGCGACGTCTCTTAGTGTCGCAGGTGTGGTTGCCCTGCTCCTGCTCCAAAGTTAGTACGCCCGGCAACCCAAGGCACGCACACCTCTTGCTCTGTCCCGCCGTGCCGCAGCGTGAGGGCATTGTTAGGCGGTGTTGGCAAAAGTACCTCATTATAAACAAAGCTAACTTAATAACATTCACTAATATCCAGTCGGCACTTTCACCTTTAAGTAAACAAACGACTTTGCAGTATCAACTAAGACTACTGCAGTCGTTGAAGTCTCTCCTAAATTGGGAATAATGACTTTCGAATTATCTGTGTCCGGGTTAAACCAAATGACAAAATCTCCAAACAAATTCATATATCCTGAGGTATCTAGACTCTGGTATTCTTTCCAAGAAAGTACATCTCCCACCCCAGACTGAAGTAAATATCTAATATCCTCTGATTTCGCTTTGAATTTGATATAATAGCTTATATAATCAGGCACAATCAAAGCATCCTTTACTTTCTTGACCTTAACCTGATGGACCGAGCTTGATATTCTATCCATATTAATGCTATCAAGCACTTCCATAGCAAGTCTCTTGGAATGTATGCTCTGATTCGCGTAGTATATTGAAATCATGAATATTGTACATGTTAGGATGATGAGAGTTTTTTTCTTAAACTTCATAGGCTGCTCCTCAAAAATATTTTTTCCTTTTGCCAATATCGCCTAACGGTTTCACACTCACGACACCACTGAACTGGACCCGCAGAGACATTCCCCCTGGCGGAGCTTTGCTCCCAGTGAAGGGGTGTGGCAACGCCCAAGGCACGCACGCTTCTTGCCCTCTCCCGCCGTGCCGTAGCGTGAGGGCATTGTTATCTGATGTATGGTGCCCCACAGAGCCTTGCCATAATTTCTTTCTATAACGCTTCCGGTACCCGGGACCTGACATGTATCGATTATGCTTCTATTGTCTCTCTTGGGTTTAACTCCCTCACAAACTCTATATAGGAGTTTGCTCATTACCTGAAATCCTATTGCCTATAGCCTATTGCTGCGCATGTTAGTGCGTATCTTCCTACAAAGGGGTAATTTGCTATGAATCAGATAATCGCAACTATCATTAATACTACTCCAACTATAGGGAACACAATCCATGTTGCTCTTTGCACTTCTAAATAAAAATCTGATGGCTCAGGGTCTCTTACTTCCCACATATGTTTAAGCGTAAAGAAAAGCAATGGAAACTTAATATCTATTGCTGTCAAGACAAATAGAATAATTGCTAGAAACAGAAATTCAAATTTCCCGCGAATAGTGTCCTTTGCAAAGACTGAAAAATCAGCTACGTTTTTCAAGGATATCTTATAGTTTTCATTGTAAAAGGTTTTTCCGTTCACGCTGATTCGAACTGCATCTGAAATCATTGGCTTACCGTCTTTATCAAATAAAAAGCTGCTGTCTTTTCTATACTCTCCCTCAAAAACTATGTTGCCGGCCTCATCTTTTATATTTTCAATCCCCAGATTCCAATTACCGGCATCCTTGAAATTCACAGTATATTGCTTGTTGATGTTATTGGGCAGTCTGTAAAATACCTCCGCACTATTATGTTTATTCTTCCGCCCTTTAACTGTAATGTGTATACCACGAGAGGCGCTTTTACCTACGTAGTGAGTATCAGAAGACACAACTTCTTTTTTTAGAAATGTACCATCATAATATACTCCAGTAGTGAAAAAAGCCTTGAAATAAAAAATCAAAACTATAACCAGAAAAACTGATAATAAAACTTTTATGAATATATTTTTAGAAATGACTTCCTTAATTCTTTCAATAGGCATAAATATCTCCTTTATTACTTGAATTATAAAGACTGCGTCTTTACTGGCGCGTGGCACGAGATTCGGGTAAGCCTCTGAAGCCCGTAGGGGCACACATCGCGCGTCCTTATAACGCATCTTTCTACTGATATGCAATATAGGAATAGTACTTCTTACATAAACCATCTGCACCATATGTCAGATAACGGTTCCGCACTCACGACACCGCTGAACTGGACCCCATAGCCCTTCCCCCTGGCGGAGCTCCGCTCCCGGTGAAGGGGTGTGGTTGCCCTGACCCAGCTCCGGAGCAAATGCATCCGGCAACCCAAGGCACGCATGCTTCTTGATCCAGCCCTCCGTGCCGCCGCGTGAGGGCCTTGTTATCTGATGTATGGTGCCCCACAGAGCCTTTTCCTAATATCTTTCTAAACGTTTCCGGTACCTGGGACTTGATATGAGTCGATTATGTAAATACTGTCTTTCTCGGGTTTAAACATCTCACAAACGACCCATAGGAGTTTGCACAATATAAAAATTATGCTACATAACTAAAGCTAAAAATTATGTTCGCTTAGTCATCTCTGAGAATAGGAATTTATTTTATATTATATGTGGCAATATCAATTAGCTCAGAATCGCTGCATTTTTCTATACTTATACTTATACTTCTTTTATACATGTATCCTTTTTGGCTTAAAGTGATATCCAAAAAACAAATGAAAATCCCCATATCAATTGAATTATAGTAAGAAAGTTTACTTTCTGGCATGAATGACTTTATTTTAGTTGTTCGATAAATCCTCAAACAATTATATTCACTTACAACTCTCCACGGCTGTGTATTGCAGGCACTTGGTGCATATCGGACAATTTCTCCTGTGTCTAAATAGTGATCACCTTTCCATATAGTTTCTAAATCCTTACGGTTCGTCTTTGAAAAATCCTTACGAAAATCTTCAGATTGACTTTTTCCAAATGCCAACATTATAACATAATCAAGACCATCCGATGACAGTTCTTCTGTTTTGGCTAAAGCATACCAGCAGGTTCCTATATTACAGGAAGCCAAAAACAAATCTATCTGCTCTAACATATAGCCAGCATTCAGAAGATATAATGGCTTTTGTTCACTATACATAAGCAAGCAGTATTCGCCACGTTTTGAGGTAGTTTCTTTCCTCTCTACAATTTTAAACTTAACTTCGACTTCTTTAACAAGAGGTATCAGATTAACGATTCTCTGCTTGATTTCTTCCATTTCATCTGCTGTTATAGATAAGTTCTCATCATATCTTCTTATTGATTTTCTTTTGAAAATCATGTCAAATAGTTCTTTCAAAATTATAATCTCCCTTCAATTCAGTTTTCTTACTTAAAGGTAATAGATTATAAAATTTATTCCCACATAAATTTTATAATTTCAATGCAGAATTAAATGACTATGAAAATATAGGCACAGTATTTAATTATGTACTCAATGATAAATTATGATTTATCGGGTTGTTTATAATTAATTCATATACCACATTATTATACTGATATACAACATAAGAATAGTACTCCTTTAATAAACAATCTGCACCATATGTCAGATAACGGTTTCGCACTCACGACACTACTGAACCGGACCCGCAGAGCCTGTCTCCTTGGCGGAGCTTCGCTCCCGGTGAAGGGATGTGGGGTAGCAGTTTAACTTTAATTTAATTATAAATTACTATTTTAATAACTGTAATTTTACCACTACTTTCCTCGCTACCCCTTTATGTGAAGCCATTGTTATGTGACGTGCACCGACCCCTTGTTCAGAGAGCAACACGGATGTGGCTCCCTTAGTCCTCTTTTAGCTCACTGGAAATTGCTATTTTAAATCAATTTTCTCAATAGATTTAACTATATTATTTTCATATACTGCTATGTCAAGTGTTCTAATTGTTCCGGATATATTTATATTATTTGTGTTAATTTCATCTACAAGCTTTTTACAAACCCATTTATCCTTAGAATTTGCAATACCAATATGTGGTACAAATTGTATATCTAGAAGTAATGTATCTAATAGAGTGTCCGAGTATAGCATGTCATGTAACTTTATGATATCACTATGTCCTTCATCTGGAACTAAGAAAACATGCCAATAATCATTAAAAGCATCCTTATTTATAACCGCACATCTAATATTGAAATTTATAGGACTAAATCCTTTTGATTTTTCTAAAACTTCACACCTAAATTGATGTTCGGTTTTGCCAAATGTCGGAAATACAACAGTGAAATGAGGATAAACCACATTATAGTATAATTCATCGTTTTTTTCTCTGTAACTTTGTATCCAATTATAATCATTTTCTTTAATGTCCAATTTCCCTAACACTAAAAAAGCCATCCTAATACCCCCTAAACATATTTTTGAACTAATGTATAAAAACTTCAACGCCCAACCAGCTAAACGAAGCGCACGGATGCGCGTCCTTTCGGTGCATGTCATATAACGGTTCCGCACTCACGACGTCCCTGAACCGGACCTACAGAGCCTTACTCCCTGGCGGTGCTGTGCACCCGGTGAAGTGGTGTGGTTGCCCTGCTCCTACTTCGAAGCAAATGCATCCGGCAACCCAAGGCACGCACGCTTCTTGCCTTATCCCGCCGTGCCGCAGCGTGAGGGCTTTGTTCGTATACTAGGTTCATAACCAGCTTATCTAGGTATGAACTTTTTTCATTATCTTGTATGCTTGAATTAAATAATCTGGGTGAAAAACGTGGGCCTTGTTGGGACTTTGATCCCGTCGTTTA
>FWPV01001906.1_pt1 | contig 10385 bp, 11 predicted proteins | sample 2228371 | NCBI WGS metagenome assembly FWPV01 (sample SAMEA103939776, study PRJEB20133) | metagenome
GTAGTCCTCGGGCGAGCCCAGGCCGTAGATGGCGGAAACGCTGGCGACGATTATCACGTCGCGGCGCTCGAACAATGCCTGGGTCGCGGCGTGGCGCAGGCGGTCAATCTCCTCGTTGATCGAGGCGTCCTTCTCGATGTAGGTATCGGTCTGCGGGATATATGCTTCCGGTTGGTAGTAGTCATAATAACTGACGAAGTATTCGACCGCGTTGTGCGGGAAGAACTCGCGCAACTCGGTGCACAGTTGCGCCGCCAGCGTCTTGTTATGCGCGATCACCAGCGTCGGGCGCTGCACCCGCGCGATGACGTTGGCCACGGTGAAGGTCTTGCCCGATCCGGTCACCCCCAGCAGGGTCTGGTAACGGTGGCCGCGCTCCAGGCCCTGCACCAGTTGCTCGATCGCCTGGGGCTGATCGCCCCGCGGTTCGAAGTCAGAACGGAGTTGGAATTGCCGGCTCATGGGAAGGGTTCGCCTGCGATTTATTATAGCAGAACCCGCGAACCCGCAGCAGCGGCGCCGCGTCTGGCGCGCTCACACCGGACCTGGACACACCGCGCCAGGCGCAGCAATGCCGGCGCACCGGGGCGCGGGGGGAGCATGCGAATACCGGCCAGGCCTGAGGGAGAGGGGAGCGCGCAGCCGGCCCGCGCTGCCAGCGGGGCGAGATCGATGCAGGCCTGCCGGTAGTCGTAATGGCCGGCGATGACGCCCGGCATCATGCCGGAGTAGGGCGTCAGCGCATCGGGCGTGATCAGGCTGACCCGTGCATCGGGCTGTTCGCGCGCAAAGGCTTCCAGCACGAACAGGTGGGCGTGACCGCCGCCGAGCAGGACAAGTCGTTTCATGGGGTTGGCTGCGGCGCTGACCGGGCGGTGACCGACAGGTCGCCGAAATAACCGAGGGTCTGTCCGCCCGTGTTGTCGCTGTCGCTCGCCACGACGATGCCGGTCACGGCCGGCGGGTCTTCGCCGAATGCTTCCCGGAAATCCTCGACCAGGTTGCGACTCACGTCGCGCCAGCTGCCGGTCGGCGAACCGGCGCCGTCGACGGCGATCATGCGTACCCGGTCGGTGTAGGCGCTCCATGCGCGCGAGCCCGGCGCGGCGCGCGTGTCCCACACATAGCACAGCACGGCGGTCGGAATCTGCTCGCCGTAGAAGGTGCGCGCCAGACGGATTTTCGTGCGCGTGCCGAACGACAGCTTCGACAGATCGAGATCGAACAGCACATAGACGCGCAGCGCATAGTCGTCGCCGTCGCGCGTCGCGAAGCGCCCGGCGGCCGGCAGCACGTCGGCGCGCCAGCGCCAGTTCAGCCAGGGTGTGGCGAGCGGATCGAAGCGACGGGCGTGGATCAGCGCCGAGGCCGCGTTCGACGCTTCGACACGCAGTACGGTCAGGCCGTCCAGCTCGGCCAGCCGGAAATCGGCCGGTGCCGCCTTGCCGCCCAGCGTGTAGGCCGTCCAGCCCGATACCGTCGATCCGGCGGGCTGCGTGGAAAAGGCGGGCAGTGCAACGGCATCGGCCGCCGCGGCCGACATTTCGCAGGTCAGCGCCAGCGCGATGGCCAGCAGCAGCGCGCGCAGACGGGTCAGCATGGTTCGGGTACCAGCAGGCCTTCGGCCACGGCGCGTCGGTAGTCGTCCGGCCGGTCGAGGTCAAAACCGGTCGGGAGCACCTGCGTGAGCAGGCCGAGCCGCTCGATCACGGCACGGGTCTGCGACCACACCCCGGCACTGCCCCATGCGATGCCGTCGAACAGGGCAGCTTGCCGTATGCGCAGCCCAACCAGCAGATAGCCGCCGTCCTCGGCCGGGGCGAACGCGGCATCGTGGCTGCGCAGCGCAACACCCGCTGCGCGCAGGTCGGCCGGTTGCAGCGATACGGCGTCGGCGCCGATCAGCACTGCGGACGCATGGCGACCGAGCGCGTCGTCGAAGGCGTGCGCCATGCGCTGACCGATGTCGCCGTCGGTCTGCGCGTGCAGCGACACGCCGTACCGGTCGCGACAGCGTTCGAAGAAATCATGGCTGCAGTCCGGTGCGCACCACAGCTCGACCGGGCCGATGGCCGCGTCGGCGGCCACCTGCAGCGCACGTTCGGTCAGTTGCGCACCGATCCGCGCCGCGCCGTCGGCGCCCAGCAGCGGCATCAGCCGCGTCTTGCTGCGGCCGGCCTCGGGCGCGCGCGCGAACACCAGCACCGCCAGTCCGGACTCACTCATGGTGCGGCCGGTAGTCGCGCGCCAGATCGCCGGGATCGGCACCGAAGAAGTAACGCAGGCGCAGGCGCCACATCAGCACGATGGTACGCAGCACCCCCTGGCGCTCCCAGCGGCGGCCCGACGTGATGACGCGCGCGCGCAGGCAGGCGGGTCGCGACCGCGCCCGCGCACGGGTGGAAAAGTCGATGTCTTCCATCAAGGCGATCGGCGCGTAACCGCCCAGTGCGTCGAACAGTGCGCGCGTGCAGAAGATCGCCTGATCGCCGGTGGCAATGCCGGTCAGGCGGGAACGCAGGTTCATCATGGCGGCGACGACCGCGAGCAGCGGGTGGCGACCTTCGATGCGCACGTCGAAGCGCCCCCACTGCGCACCGGCTGCGATCGCCCGATCGATCAGTGCGAGCGCGTCCGGCGGCAGCTGCGTGTCGGCGTGCAGGAACAGCAGCACGTCGCCGGTCGCCACCTGCGCACCGGCGTTCATCTGCAGCGCCCGGCCGCGCGGTGCGCGAACGACGCGCGCGCCCTGCGCGGCAGCGATCGATGCGGTGTCGTCGAGACTGCCGCCGTCGGCGACGATGCGTTCCAGGCCGCAGACGTCGGGTGCCGGCATGCGCGATAGCACTTCGCCGATGGTCGCGGCTTCGTTCAGCGCCGGCAGCACGACGGACAGCCGCCTCATCCGCGCATCCAGGCGTGATAGCGCGCGACCCAGGCGAGCAGCGTCTGCGGCGCATGCGCCTTCTTCCAGACACCGGCGGCGAACTTGTTCGCCTCGTTCATCGTCGGGTAGATGTGGATGGTGCCCAGCAGCTTGTTGAGCCCGAGGCCGTGCTTCATTGCCAGCACGTATTCGGCGATCAGTTCGCCTGCGTGTTCGCCGACGATGGTCACGCCGAGGATGCGGTCGCGCCCGGGTACGGTGAGCACCTTGACGAAGCCGTGCGCCACCTCGTCGGTGATCGCGCGATCAAGGTCATCGAGTTCGTAGATCGTCACTTCGTGCGCAATGTTGCGCGCCTTCGCGTCGCTCTCGTTCAGGCCGACCCGTGCCACTTCGGGTTCGGTGAAGGTGGCCCACGGAATGACCGAGTAATCGACCGCAAAGCGCCGGAAGCGGCCGAACAGGGCATTGACCGCGGCATACCAGGCCTGGTGCGCCGCGGTGTGCGTGAACTGGAACGGGCCGGTCACGTCGCCGCAGGCGAAGATGTTGGGGTAGAGCGTTTCCAGGTAGTCGTTGGTATCGACCGTCCGGTTGGCGCGCAGCGTGATGCCCAGCTCTTCCAGACCGTAGCCGCTGACGTTGGGCGTGCGTCCGACGGCGCACAGCAGGGTGTCGAATTCGATGCGCACTTCACCCTGCGGGCCTTCGGCGTACAGCACTTTCGCATCGCCTTCCCGCGCAAAGCGCACCGCCTTGTGGCCGGTCAGCACGCGCACGCCTTCTTCCGCGAAACGCGCTTCGACCAGCGCCGACACATCCGGGTCTTCCCGCCCCATCAGGCGCGGCGACATTTCGACCTGGGTCACGTCGGCGCCGAAGCGCGCGAAGGCCTGCGACAGTTCGCAGCCGATCGGGCCGCCACCGAGCACCAGCAGACGGCCGGGCAGGGTACGCAGCGACCACAGCGTGTCCGAGGTGAGCAGATCCATCGCCTCGATGCCGGGTATCGGCGGCACAAAGGGGCGGGCGCCGGCGGCGATGACGATGTTGCGCGTGGTCAGCGTGCGCGTGCTGCCGTCGCGCTGGGTCACCTCGACCGTCCACGGCGAGGTGATGCGCGCCCGCGCGTCGAAGCAATCGACACCGAGCGCGGTGTAGCGGTCCACCGAATCATGCGGTTCGATGGCGCGCACCACGCGCGCGACGCGCTCCATCACATCGGCGAAATCGAACTGCGCGCTCGCCTCGCGCACGCCGAGCGACTTCGCATGCGCGATCTGCGACAGCAGCCGCGCCGAGCGGATCAGCGCCTTCGACGGCACGCAGCCGGTGTTCAGGCAGTCGCCGCCCATGCTGTGCTGCTCGACCAGCGCCACCTTCGCCTTCACTGCGGCACCGATGTAGGCGGTGACCAGACCGGCACTGCCGCCGCCGATCACCAGCAGGTTGTAATCGAAGTGCGCCGGTTTCGGCCAGCGGCTGAACACGGCGCGGCTGCGCACCGCATCGATCACCTTGCGGGCGATCAGCGGAAACACGCCCAGCAGCACGAACGCACCGATCAGCCCGGGCGACAGGATGCCGGACAGCGATTCGATGCGGCCGATCTGGGTGCCCGCATTCACGAACACGATGGTGCCGGCCAGCATGCCGAGCTGGCTCACCCAGTAGAAGGTGCGTGCCGGCAGCGCGGTCAGCGCCATCGCCAGATTGACCGCGAAGAACGGGAACGCAGGCACCAGGCGCAGCGTGAACAGATAGAAGGCACCGTCCTTCTCGACGCCGCGGTTGATCGACTCGAGCGCCGTACCGAAGCGCGCCTGCACCCAGTCGCGCAACAGGAAGCGCGCGATCAGGAAGGCGAGCAGGGCGCCCAGGCTGGACGCGAAGGACACGATGACCAGCGCCTTGACGAAACCGAACAGGGCGCCGCCGGCCAGCGTCATGATCGCCGCACCGGGCAGCGACAGCGCCGTCACGACGACGTAGATCGCGAAGAACACCGCGGCCGAACCCCAGGGCGCGGCATCGACCTGTTCGGTCAGCATGCGCTGCTGCGCCTTGAACCAGGCCAGATCGAAGAAGCGGCCGAGATCGAGAATGAAGAAGGCGGCCACCAGCGCCACGACAACCCCGAGCAGGGCAAGCTTGCGCGCGTTCATGGTGCGGCCTCTTCCAGCGTCCACCCCGGGCCGTGGTCGATGCGGTCGCGGTAGTTCAGCGCGGCCGCGGAGCCGTCGGGCCACTGCGCGGTGAATTCGGCCCGCCAGGCGGCCCGATCGTAGTCGAGCGCGAGCGCATCGACATGCAGCGCGCCGACGCGCGTGCCGTACAGCACCGGATGCGGCGACGGCGTGAGGGCGATGCGGCTGATGACACCGCACAGCCGGTCGCGGAAATTGGGCATGCCGGCGGCGCCATTGTTGATGACCGCACAGCCATCGAATCGCTTCAGCGCAGGCAGGCAGGTGTGGCTGCTGGCGAACACGTCGCAGCGTGCGCGGGCGAACAGCTCCGTGTAGCGGGTGCCGGATGCCGCCTGTCGCAGCGTACGCGCGTCGAAAGACCAGCCGGCCAGCGAATCGGCGTCGCCATGGACCACGCCGACGCGGGCGTCACCGATGCGCACGCCGCGCCAGAAATCGAGCGCCGCCAGTTCGCCGCGCCAGTGCGGGTCGTGACGGGCGGTGCGCGACAGCCGTGCGTGGATGAGGTTGGAGCGGTCGACCAGCGCCTGCGGCACGTCGTCCGGGTAGCTGCAGCCGCAGCCGGCATCGCCCGAGCCATCGGCCAGTTCGGCTTCGACGTTGCCGGCGATCGCGTCATGCGCCCGCACACGCCGCTGCACGTCGCCGAAGCAGGCCGGGTCGATGTCGAACCAGTGGAAGTCGCCGTTGAACATCAGGCGTGCATCGCCGCGCTCGCAGGCGAACAGGTGCTCCAGCGCGTCGAGCGCCGGCCGGTTGCCGTACAGGCCGCCGACGACGTACAGCGTATCGGTCACGAGGTCGGCGCGGTTGTCGGCCAGGGCCGCCGCGCCATAGCGGTAGTGCAGCGGGCACGTACGGCCCGGGTCGGCGAGGCTGTCGTCGGTCGTGCTGTCGGCGAGATCGGGGTTCATCGCATCCGCCCTGCGATCAGCGGCGGCAGCAGATAGCCTGCGGTGCAGAGCAGCAGTCCGTAAAGATTCACGCCCAGCAGTTTGGCGTACTTCCCGGTGCCGATGGCCCAGCTGTCCGGAATCAGCCCGGCCGCCAGCAGCACGCCCAGCGCGAGCCCGGTCCAGAACGCCAGATGGAAGGACCACACCGCCGCCCGTGTGCCCGGCTGCGTGAAGCCGGCCAGCAGGAAGATCGGCGCCAGCCCGATCACCATGGTGCCGCTGATGGTCGTCGCCTTCAGGATGTCCGTGCCTGCGATCATCGGCAGATTGCCGATGATCGCGAACAGCGCCATGGCGCCCATGCCGAGCGCGATGGCCCGCCTGGGTTCCGGACGTCCGGCCAGTTGCGGCAGTTCCTGCGCCACATGCCGGGCCAGCGATGAGAAGGTCGAGTCGAGCGTGGAACCTGCGGCGGCGACCATGACGATGGTCATCACGAACAGCGCCGCCGGACCCATGCTGCGGGCGAGTGCCGCCGGCACGTTGTCGCCGCCGGCCAGGCCTTCGAGCCGGGCGTGCACGCCGACCAGCGAAAAAAGAAGGATGCACACGAAGCCGAGCGCGCCGGCCCAGACGAAGGCGCGCAGCATGCGCTTTTCTTCGGTGATGAAGCCGCGGTCGGTCAGCACCGGATCATGGAAAGGGTAGGACAGCACCTGCAGCGCGGCGACCAGAAGCAGGTCGACACCCGCGTCGAGCCGGAAATCGCCGGTGCACGCCAGCGCCACCGGGCCGTGCGTCGGCAGCACCAGCAGCAGCACGACGGCGAAGAACAGCACGAACAGGCCGGTCTGCAGCACGTCGGTGTAGATCGAGGAACGCAGGCCCCCCTTCAGGCTGTAGAACAGCGTGGCGGCGGTGAACAGCAGTGCGGCACCGATGAATTCGGTCGATCCGGCAGGGCCGTAGTAGCCGCCGACGACCGCCGTATTGCTCCACACCTCGTTGAACAGGCGCACCAGGATGGCGATCGAGAAGGCCAGCGCCGCCAGCCTGCCGTGCCGGCCGGTCAGGAAGGACATCAGGCTGGTGGCGCCATAGCGGCGGCGCAGTCTCAGGATGGCCCAGCCAGCCAGCGGAATCGACAGCCAGTAGGTCGCGTACGCCAGACCGCCGACGATGCCGTAGGTCGCCCCGAGATTGGCCGCGTTGGTGATCGACTTGGCGAAGATCCACGAAATGAAGATGCTGGCGCCGAGCGCCCAGGTGCCGGCCGGGCGACCCGCTTCGTCGTGGCCGTCGAAGAAGCCCGCCCGCCCGACGGCACGCGGCGACAGCGCATACATGCCGACGCCGTACAGCACCAGAAAGCCCCAGAAGGCGACACCGAACACCACCGGATCATTCATGGCGAGCCTTTCAGACCAGCGCGCCGGCGCAGGACGAGCCCTGACCCGCGGTGCAGCCGTAGCAGTGATCCATGACGACGATGGGCGTGCCCGACACGTCGCGGCCGATCAGTTCGGACAGGTGCACACGCGGCCGGCCATCGATGCGCAGCGGCAGACCCAGCATCTGGTTGAAGTCACAGTCGTAGACATGGCCTTCCCAGTCGACGCTCAGCAGATTGCGGCACATCACGCTGTCCAGGTTGTCGTCGCGGTGGGCGGTGCGCAAGGTCTGCATGTAGCTGTTGAACAGCCCCTTCGATACCAGCGTCGACCCGAAACGCTGGATCGGCATGTTGGCCAGGGTGTAGAGGCGGGTGAACACGATGCCGAATGCGCGGCCGAGGTGATCGCGATACGACTGCTCCAGTGCCGCCTGCGGTGGCGGCAGCGACGGCCCCTGCGGGTTGAACACCAGATTCAGTTCAAGCCCGGAATCAGGCTGTCCATAGCCGAGCGCGTTGAGCTGCTGCAGTGCGGCGATGCTGCGCGCGAACACGCCGTTGCCGCGCTGGCGGTCGACGTTGTCTTCGAGATAACAGGGCAGCGACGCGGTGACCTGCACCTGATGGTCGGCCAGAAACCGCGCCATGCCCTCGTAACCGGGTTCGGACAGGATGGTCAGGTTGCAGCGGTCGATCACGGCGACGTCGAGCTTGCGCGCCTCGCCGACCAGCCAGCGGAAGTGCGGATTCATTTCCGGCGCGCCGCCGGTCAGATCGATCAGACGCACGTCGGACGCGCGGATGAAGTCGAGCACGACCTGCAACGTGGCCAGACTCATCTGTTCCGTGCGGCCGGGCCCGGCATTGACGTGACAATGCAGGCAGCTCTGGTTGCAGGTGTAGCCCAGGTTCAGTTGCAGGATTTCGGTGTGGCGGCGGGCAAGCGGCGGGAAATCGGTCGTTCGCAGAAGCGGCAGTGTGGCGTGCATGCGTGAGTGAGCCCTGAAGCAATGCGATGGAGGAAGTTTGAGGAAGACCGTTGTCGCCGTCGCAACCTTACTGCTTTGCAGGTCAACGAGTATCCTGCGCGCTGCACACCGTCAATGACCGGAGGAAACTGAAGATGTTCAAGGCCATATTGCTGGAGCAGGGCGCGGACGGCAAGACGATTGCCCGCCTGAGCGATATCGAGGACGCGGCACTGCCCGAAGCCGATGTGCGCATTGCCGTGCAGTGGTCCAGCCTCAACTACAAGGATGCGCTGGCGATCACCGGGCGCAGCCCCATCGTGCGCAAGTGGCCGATGGTGCCGGGCATCGATTTCGCGGGTGTGATCGAACACAGCGACCATCCGTGCTGGAAGGCCGGCGACAAGGTCGTGCTGACCGGCTTCGGCGTGGGCGAGGGCCACTGGGGCGGTCTGGCGCAGCGTTCGGCGGTCAAGGGTGACTGGCTGGTCGCGCTGCCGACCGGCTTCGATGCGAAACATGCGATGGCCGTGGGCACGGCGGGCTTCACCGCCATGCTGTGCCTGCTGGCGCTGGAGCGTCACGGCCTGAAGCCGGGCGATGGCGAAGTGCTGGTGACCGGCGCCAGCGGCGGCGTGGGTTCGGTGGCCGTGGCGCTGCTGGCCAGTCTGGGTTATCGCGTGGTGGCGAGCACCGGCCGCCTCGACGAAACCGACTACCTGAAGTCGCTCGGCGCCGAATCGGTCATCGACCGCACGACGCTTTCGGCACCGGGCAAGCCGCTGGCGCGCGAGCGCTGGGCCGGTGTCGTGGACAGCGTCGGGTCGCACACGCTGGCCAACGCCTGCGCCGCGACGCGCGAGAACGGCGCGGTCGCCGCCTGCGGGCTGGCCCAGGGCATGGATTTTCCGGCCACCGTCGCGCCGTTCATCCTGCGTGGCGTCACGCTGTACGGCATCAACAGCGTCACCGTGGCGCACGGACCGCGCGAAGAAGCCTGGGCGCGCATCGTGCGCGACATGCCGATGGCCAAGCTCGACGCCATGACGCAGGTGGTGCGGCTCGATGAAGTGCTCGACGTCGCGCCGCGCTTCCTCGAAGGAAAGGTACGCGGCCGCCTCGTGGTGGATACGTCTGCAGCGTGAATCTGCAGGCCGCGCAGCGTACGGCGGTTTTGACGGTCACCCCGTCCTTCGCTACACTGCGCGGCGATTTTCCGAAATAAGTTCAACCTTCAAGAAGAGATCATCGATGAGCGCCAGAACCGTTCTCGCTGTCGCAGCCCTCTGTGTCAGCCCGCTTGCCCTCGCCGTCGAAGGCAATGCAGAAGCCGCCAGGGACAAGGTCGCCATGTGCATCGGCTGCCACGGCATTCCGGGTTACCAGACCGTGTTTCCGAAAACCTACAAAGTGCCGCTGATCGGTGGCCAGTACCCCGAATACATCGTCGCCGCGCTGCAGGCCTACAAGAGCGGTGACCGCAAGCACCCGTCGATGAATGGCATTGCCGCCAGCCTGACCGAGCAGGACATGGCCGACATCGCGGCGTACTACTCCGCGCAGAAATGAGGAAGGTCGTGATGATCAAGAAAACGATGGTGGTTGCAGCCGCTGTGCTGCTGGGCAGCAGCTTCGCGTTCGCAGGCGACGTGGCGCGCGGCAAGGAAAAATCGGCTGCGTGCGCGGCCTGTCACGGTGCCGACGGCAACAGCCCGGCGCCGGCTTTCCCGCGCATCGGCGGGCAGCACGAGGACTATCTGTTGCAGTCGCTGCTGTCGTACAAGAGCGGTGCGCGCAAGAATGCCATCATGGCCGCCCAGGTCGGTGCGCTGAGCAAGCAGGACATGGCGGATCTGGCCGCGTATTTCGCATCGCAAGCCGGACCGCTGGTGTCGCGTCGCTGAGCATTTGCTTCCGCAACCGAAAAAGCCGGCAATGCCGGCTTTTTTTTCATGCCGAAGTTCGATCACGTCTTTCAATTCGCCGCCCGAACGGCTAGCGTTCGCAATAGACAAGGAACCGAGATGAAAT
>FWPV01015294.1_pt1 | contig 10383 bp, 9 predicted proteins | sample 2228371 | NCBI WGS metagenome assembly FWPV01 (sample SAMEA103939776, study PRJEB20133) | metagenome
AGGGTCAGGGGCTCGGGGCTCGGCCCGCTCAGGGTCACCGTGTAGACCAGGTTGTTGCCTTCGACCACCGCATCGTCGCCCACGCCAGGTGCGCCCGGCTCCACGCTGGTGACCGTGGGCTTTTCAGGTGGAGGTGGAGGTGGCGCTGGAGGCTCGGGTGCCGGTGCCGGTGCCGGTGCCGGTGCCGGTGCCGGTGCCGGTGCCGGTGCCGGTGCCGGTGCTGGTGCCGGTGCCGGTGCCGGTGCTGGTGCTGGTGCTGGTGCTGGTGCTGGTGCTGGTGCTGGTGCCGGAGGTGGCGGCGCAGGAGGGTCGATAGGTACTTCCGTGGTTTCAACGGGAGGCATGACCGCTTTGTCTTCGCCTTTGGGCGTGCTGCCACCGTCGGTGGGCAGGATGACGGCCTCGACCACGATGGTTTCCCCCTTGCCGGGAGGAGGGAAGGCCACATCGACCCCGCCCGCATCGATGTTGGGCTGGGTCAGCACAACTTCCACGCGGTTGCCGTGGTTGTCGGTCACCACCAGGGTTTCGCCGACTTTGACGTCGTCGGGCAAGGTGACGCGTACGTCAATCTGCCCATTCAGTTCGGCATCAGTGATGGTGCCGTCATTGTTGGCATCTTCGGTGATGACCACCACCGGCGGCTTGCGAGCGGGTCCCGCCACACCGACGCTGCCGCCTCCGCCACCACCCAGCGCCAACAGGCCCAGCAGTGGCCACCATGCCACGGCGCTGGCGTCGGTGTAGCCCAGGCTGTGGTACGAATGGTCGGCGTCGTCCATGTTCCACGACAGGAGGTCGGCCGTTCCTTCCTGGGGCACGTAGGTGTAGTAGTTGCCGTCTTCGGCCACGCCCACCAGGCGCGATCCTTCGGCGCCGAAGTAGTCCTCGACAACGATATCGGCCGCGGCTTCGGCCTCTTCCTTTTTGCCCTCGACATCGAGCACGATTTCGAGGTTTTTGCCTTTGCGCCGCACCAGCACCTGGTCGGGTGCCACGCCCTTGGCAAGGTCTTTGAGTTCGTAGGTGACGTTGGCCTGCGCCTTGATGACCAAGGGTTTGCCCGCCTTGCCTGCGCCCGGTTGAACAACCGCCGCCTGGCGCTCGCCTTCGGCGCTGTTGACCAGCACTTGAATGTCTTTGCTCATGATTCTTCCCTGATTGACTTGTTTTTTTGCTGCCCGTGAGCCGTTGCATTCACAGGCCAGTCGTCGCCGCACATCGCTTTGCTCGCGGCCCCTGCACCCCGCAGATGGCCGCAGCGCCACACGGCGCTACCACGCTCACATCACCGCGCCGGTGCAACGTTGGTCACAGGCGCCGACCCGATCAGATCGATCGACACCCGACGGTCGGGCTGCAGGCAGGCGACCAATGCCGGGGTGGCTTTTTCGCCCACACATCCGCTGGTGACCGGCTCTTGCTCACCTTTGCCCACCGTCTCCATGGGCATGCTCAGACCTGCGCGACGCAGGAAGTCGCCCACCGTGGCGGCACGCTGCTGTGACAGTCGGTTGTTGTAGGCGTCCGAGCCCAGGCGGTCGGTGTGCCCCGTGAGGCGCAGGCGCTCGACGGCCACGTCGTGTCGCCGGATGTCATCGACCAGCTTGTCCAGCGCTGCGCGGCCCTGGGGCAACATGTCGTCTGGGCCGGAGCGGTCAAAACGGAACAGGGCGTCGGCACCCAGCTCAATGCGCTTGAGCAGCACCGGCACAGTGGGCACCGGCGCTGTGGGCACCACCTCGGGCACCACCACCGGCGCCACGGCAGGCACCGCCTTGGGAGTGCAATCGGGCACGTGGCGGTTGATGATGTGCGAGGCGGTTTGCAGTTTGCCCAGACGCTCTCGCGCGAGCGCTGCGTCCAGCGGCTTGAGCTCGAACTGGCCCTGGGCGCCCTCCAACACTTGCAGATACAGGGCTTGGCCTGGCTGCACCTTCATGGGCTGGTACTTGGGCACGCCCACCACGTCGGCACGGTCGGCCGTGCCGGCCATGTTGTCGCCCGCACACAGCCGGGCCTGGGCATAACGGCCGGGCAACAAAGAGCCCACGACACGGTCGTTGGCCAGCACCAAGGGCACGCGCCCCTCGGTGCCGTCCTCGCGGAAGAACACCAGGATGGCCTCGTTGGCCTGGGTGGGCTTGAGCTCAGCAAAGGCCCCTGACGGCCCTTGCAATTTGCCACCGGCACACCCCCCCAACACCGCAGCGGCCGCAGCCGCCAGCACCCAACGCCCACCACGGGCCACCCAATGATTGATTTGTTTCATAACACTCCCTGACTTTTGTACTTTTTGAACCCACCCATCACACCCACCTCACGCCCAGCACCGAGGCTGGACCGCAAGATGTGGGCAACTCCCCAACACACCAACAACCACTTCGACCTCAAATGCCAAAGTTATGTGGGTGTGAAATTAACGTTTTGGATCGTACCCGAGCCTCACCGACACACATCCGGTGAGAACCCAAACAATTGTGAATAACAATCGTCCAAGTACAGACAATCTTGCGCTTGAAGCGATGCCGGAACCGCTGACACGTCATCGCTGAAAACAAGGCCGAACAGGCGCGTACACCGCTGCCGACCACCCGATAGCTCGGGAGCGAGGGAAGCACAAACCCTCGCGATATGCGTGATTGCATACGACCCCCTGATTTTTTTGACTTTCGACGAGCATAAGGGTCGCATTTACGCTTGTCAATAAAGTTCAAATCAAAAGGAACATAGGTGTATTTTGTTAAGCAATATTCAAACACCTCGCTGCCATCGGCCCGATGTCTGGTCGCTTACAGTCCTGCGCATGACATGGCAAGAATTCACCGCACTGCTGGCCCTGGCCACCGCCATGAGCTTCACGCCCGGCCCCAACACCACCTTGTCCACCGCACTCGCGGCCAACCGGGGGCTGCGCGGCGCGCTGCCGTTTGTGTTGGCGGTGCCGGTGGGCTGGGGTGTCTTGTTGGTCTTGAGCGCAGCGGGCCTGGGCACCCTGCTGATGGCATGGCCCACCTTGCGTTTGGTCTTGCAATGGGCCGGCCTGGCCTACCTGCTGTGGCTGGCCTTCAAACTGAGCCAGAGCGGCACGCTGGGCCAAACCGGAGGCGGGATGCTGGCCGTGGGTTTCTGGCAGGGGGCGGCACTGCAGTTTGTCAACATCAAGGCCTGGATGCTGGCGCTGACCATCGTGGCGGGCTGGATCGCTGGGCGTGAAGATGCGGTCGCCCGCATGGCCGTGGTGCTGCCCGTCATGCTGGCCTACGCCTTGGCCAGCAATCTTTTGTACGCCAGCGCCGGTGCGTTGCTGCGTGGCTGGCTGGCATCAGGTCGCCGGCTGCTGTGGTTCAACCGTGCCATGGCTTGCGTGCTCGTGACCACGGTGGCATGGATGGCCGCCAGCCACTGAGCCGCTCACACCCCGCTGCGTCCATGCGCCACCGCATCGCGCACCGGCGCCAGGGCATCCCAAAACGCGGCGTCCTGCGTGGTGGCAAAGTTGATGCGCATCAAGGTGCTGGGCTGACGGCTGGCGTGGAAGAGCGCCCCTGGCGCCAGCAGGTAACCACGATCCAGCATGCGCAGGGCCAACACCTCGGTGTCAACGCCCACATCCACCCAGCCAAACATGCCTGCCGGCTCGCTGGCAAAGCGGCAACCGGTGGCCTGCGCAAGACGCACGGAGCGCGTACGGGCGGCATCAAGGCGCGTGCGGATGCGGTCGGCGTGGCGCCGCAAGTGACCTTGGTCCACGCACAGCGCCATGGCGCGCTCCATCATGGCGGGCGTGGTCAGGGTGCTGAGCAGTTTGGTGTCCAGCAAGCGGTCCACCCATTGGGGTGGTGCGGCGAGAAAACCCACCCGCCAGTTGGGCGCCAGCACCTTGGCAAAGCCGCTGATATAAAAGGTTCGCTGCAGGCCATCGAGCACACTGAGCCGCGTCGCGTGGTGCGGCGCGATGTGACCGTAGGTGTCGTCTTCGGCGATGTGGAAATCAAAGCGCTGAGCGAGTTGCAACAAGCGATGTGCGCTCGCCGGGCTCAGGCAATGGCCCGTGGGGTTGTGGAGCACGCTCACGCTGACCAACAGTTTGGGGCGGTGGCTTTCGCAGTAGCGTGCCACCACCTCCAGGTCAGGGCCATCTGCGCGACGGGGCACGGGCAACACCTGCATGCCCAGCGAGCCCAGGCGCGCAAACTCCACCGCCCAACCGGGCTCCTCCACCATCACCGGGTCGCCGGGGCGCAACAGCGTTCGGCTGACGATGTCCAACGCGTGCGTCGCACCCACCGTTGTGATGATTTGATCGGTCGGCGCCGAAAGGCTCAACACCTCCAGCTTGTGCGACAGGGCCTGGCGCAACGTCACGTCACCCATCGGCTCGCCGTAGCGCAATGACGACTCGGCCCACTGGCGGCTCGACACCACCTTGCGCACCGATGCGGGCAAAAAACTGGTGTCCAGCCAGTCGGGCGGCAGCGCCCCCGCACCCGGCTGGGGCTGACCCGCGCTCTGATGAAACATGCCCCGGATCAGCGCTGTGGCATTGAACGACGCCCCGCTGGCAAGCGTGGCTTCCGACATGCTGCGCGGGGTCGGCTGCACCGCCTTGGCCAAGGCGCGCCCGGCGGCGAGCACATCGCGCACAAAAAACCCGCGCTGGCGCCGCGCCTCCACCAAACCCTGCGCCTGCAACAGGTCATAAGCCGCCACCACGGTGAACGGACTGACCTGGTGCTGGCGCGCACATTCACGCACCGAGGGCAAACGGGCCCCCGGCGCAAGCAGCCGCGCGCGGATGCGCTCCGCAAAACGCGCCGCCAGTTGCTCGGTCAGTGGCTGGCTGGCCCCGCGGGTCAATGGCCCGGCCACCAGCTGCGTCACCTCACCGGGCGTTTCCTGATGCACCTTCAACATGGTCGCCACCTTATCTGTACTGCCAATAGAACCGATACAGCAATCGGATATTGCCATGGATTTGTACAGGTACTGTAATGGTGCACACGGTACATTGCCAATCATGTCCTGGCCCACATCAGCGCCCCGCACCACATGAAGCCCACCGATCACGACACCACCGGCACCCGCGCGCAGCGCCGCGGCATGTGGCTGGGCTTCGTGGGTGTGGCCATTTTTGCGCTCACCCTGCCGTTCACCCGCCTGGCCGTGGGCACCACCGACGCCCCGCTGATGTCGGGCCTGTTCGTGGCCATGGGAAGGGCCGTGGCGGCGGCGGCGCTGTCTGCCGCCTGGCTGTTGTGGGCGCGCGCGCCGTGGCCCCAGCGGCAGCACTGGCCGGCCCTGGCCATGACCGCCTTTGGCGTGGTGCTGGGCTTTCCGCTGCTCACCTCCATCGCCATGCGCCAGGTGCAAGCGGTGCACGCCAGCGTCATCGTGGGCGTGTTGCCCCTGGCCACCGCCACCGTGGGTGCGCTGCTGCACCGCCAGCGCCCTTCTGTGGGATTCTGGGCTTGCGCCGCGGCCGGCAGCGCGCTCGTGGTGGCCTTTGCCCTGCTGCACTCCGGCCAGGCGGGCCTGCACCTGCACCCAGCGGACCTGCTGCTCTTGGGCGCCATGGCCTGTGCGGCGGTGGGCTACGGCTACGGCGCCCGGCTGTCGCAACACATGCCGGCCGAACAGGTGATCTGCTGGGCCTTGTTGTTGGCCTTGCCCGTGACATTGCCCTTAGCCCTGTGGTCCTGGCCCACCCAAGCGCTGCCGTCCAGCGCCTGGGGGGCCTTTGGCTACGTGGCGGTTTTCTCCATGTGGCTGGGCTTTTTTGCCTGGTACCGTGGCCTGGCCTTGGGCGGCACGGTGCGCGTGAGCCAGGTGCAACTGGCCCAACCTTTTTTGTCCATGCTGTTCGCCGTGCCACTGCTGGGAGAATCGCTGGACGTCACCACGGTCGCCTTCGGGCTGGCCGTTGTGGCCACCGTGTTCATCTGCAAACGCATGCCAGTCAACACACCGCACCTGATTTCCACCCCTGAACACACAACGAGGAGCCTCACATGAGCTGGACCCTGGCGCAACGCGCCCACAAGATGAACCCTTCCGTGATCCGCGAGATCCTCAAGGTGACCGAGAAGCCGGGCATCATCAGTTTTGCGGGCGGCCTGCCCTCACCCAGCACCTTCCCCATCGAAGCCATGGCCGAAGCCACCGCGCGCGTGTTTGCACAAGACGGCCGCGCCGCGCTGCAGTACTCGTCCAGCGAGGGTTACGGCCCGCTGCGCGACTGGGTGGCAAACGATCTGAAAAAGCTGGGCATGGCCATCCACCCCGATCAGGTGCTGATCACCACCGGCTCGCAACAGGGCCTGGACCTGATCGCCAAGGTGTTGATCGACACTGGCAGCCGCGTGCTGGTGGAAATGCCCACCTACCTGGGTGCGCTGCAGGCCTTCACGCCGATGGAGCCTGAATTCGTGAGCGTGAACAGCGACGCCGAAGGTGTGGACGTGGCCGACTTCAGCGCCAAGGCGCCGGGTGCGCGCTTCATGTACGTGCTGCCCAACTTCCAGAACCCCACCGGCCGCACCATGAGCGCCGAGCGGCGCGTGGCGCTGGCCAAGGCGGCTGCGGCGGCCGGCGTGCCGCTGGTGGAAGACAACCCCTATGGCGACCTGTGGTTCGACACCCCGCCGCCGCCCGCCCTGTCGTCGTACGAGCACGACAACAGCGTGTACCTGGGCTCCTTCTCCAAGATCCTCGCGCCCGGCCTGCGCCTGGGCTTCATCGTGGCGCCCAAAGCGATCATGCCCAAACTGCTGCAGGCCAAACAGGCCGCCGACCTGCACACGCCCAGCTTCAACCAGCGCATCGTGGCCGAGGTGCTGAAGGACGGCTTCATCGACCGCCACGTGCCCACCATCCGCGCGCTCTACAAGCGCCAGTGCCAGGCCATGTTGGCCGCTTTAAGCGAGCACTGCACGGGCCTGCTGGAATGGAACGCGCCCGATGGCGGCATGTTCCTCTGGGGCCGCCTGCCCACCGGGGTGGACGCGGTCAAGCTGCTGCCCCTGGCGGTGGAACACAACGTGGCCTTTGTGCCCGGCGCCGCCTTCTACGCCGATCACGCCGATGCCCGCAGCATCCGCCTGTCCTTCGTCACCGCCAGTGAAGAACAGATCCGCGCAGGTGTGGCCGCATTGGCCAAGGCCATCCGGCAATTCCAGGACCAACACCTTCGCCAGGCCGCCTGATGAAGCTTTGGGGCCGGCTGAGCTCGATCAACGTGCGCAAGGCCGTCTGGGCCTTGCAAGAAGCCGGCGTCGCTTTCGAGCGAGTGGATGCCGGCATGGCCTTTGGCGTGGTGGACACGCCGGCCTACCAGGCCCTCAACCCCAACGCCTTGGTGCCCACACTGCAAGACGGCGACTTCACGCTGTGGGAATCCAACGCCATCGTGCGCTACGTGTTGGCACGATACGCACCTGACCGGCTGTACCCCAGCGATCTTCGCCAGCGCTTCGATGCCGAGCGCTGGATGGACTGGCAGCAGACCACGCTGAACCGCGCTGGCGGGCCCGCCTTCGTGCAATGGATACGCACCCCACCCGAACGGCGCGACATGGCGGCCATCGCCGCCTCGGTGGCCGCCACCGAGCCCCTGCTGGCCCAGCTCGACACCCACCTCGCCCAACACGCCCACATGGCTGGCGCGCACTTCGGCATGGCCGACATCGCCATCGCCTGCGAAATCCACCGCTGGTGGGGCCTGCCACAACCCCGCCCGCCTTACCCCCACATCGAGGCCTGGTACGCGCGCATGCGCGAGCGCCCGGCCGCCACGGTCTTGCATTTGGAGTTGTCATGACAACACGCCCGTTCCAACAAGTTGACGTCTTCACCGCCACCCCCTACCTGGGCAACCCCCTGGCCGTGGTGCTGGACGGCAGCGGCTTGAACACCGAGGCCATGCAGGCCTTCACCAACTGGACCAACCTGTCCGAATGCACCTTTGTGATGCCACCCACCCAAGCGGGCGCTGACTACAAGGTGCGCATCTTCTGCCCCGGCCGCGAACTGCCCTTTGCCGGCCACCCCACCCTGGGCACCTGCCACGCCTGGCTGTTGGCGGGCGGACAGCCCCAGGGCGAACACATCGTGCAGGAGTGTGGCGTGGGCCTGGTGAAAATCCGCCGCGACGGGCAACGCCTGGCCTTTGCCGCACCGCCCTTGCTCAAGAGCGGCCCGCTGCCTGAAGCCGACGTGGCGCTGATCGCACGTGGCCTGGGCGTGGCACGCGAGGACATCGTGGCCCACGCCTGGTGCGACAACGGCCCCAACTGGCGCGGCGTGATGTTGCGTTCGGCCGAACAGGTGCTGGCCCTCAAACCCGATGGCGCCGTGCTGGCCGGGCTCGACGTGGGCGTGGTGGGCCCACGTGGCAAGGTGGGCGTGACCGCGCCCCAAGCCCCGGGCGCTGACACCGACTTCGAAGTTCGGGCGTTTTTTCCCGGCAACAACGGCATGGCCGAAGACCCGGTCACCGGCAGCCTCAACGCCGCGCTCGCACAGTGGCTCATGGGCGCGGGCCTGGCCCCGGCGCGTTATGTGGCCGCGCAGGGCACGGCGATGAACCGTGCCGGCCGTGTGCACATCGAACGCGACGCCCAGGGCACCATCTGGGTGGGTGGCGACAGCGTGAGCTGCATCAGTGGCCAGGTGACGCTGTGAGTACCGCCGCCGCACTCGACCACCTGGTGGTGGCCGCCGCCACACTGGCCGACGGGGTGGCCTGGTGCGAACAGACGCTGGGCGTCACCCCTGGGCCGGGTGGCGCGCACCCACTGTTCGGCACCCACAACCGGCTGCTGCGGCTGGATGGCCCGGAACAAGACCCGCCCGCTTATCTGGAGATCATCGCCATCGACCCGGCCGCCACGCCCACCCGCGCGGCACCGCTCAAACGCTGGTTCGACCTGGATGACACGGCCCTGCAACACAACCTGTTGGCCAACGGCCCGCAGCTCATCCACTGGGTGGCGCGCGTGCCCGATCTGAGCGCTGCGCTGGCGGCTTGGTCCGAATTCGGCCTGGAGCGTGGCCCCGCCATCGCCGCGTCGCGCCCCACCCCCACCGGCTTGTTGCAATGGCGCCTGAGCGTGCGCGACGACGGCCAACGCCTGCTCGATGGTTGCCTGCCCACGCTCATCGAATGGGGTGAGCAGCACCCGGCGCGCACCATGCCACCCAGCGGCCTGCGGCTGAACGCGCTGTGTCTGCGCCACCCGCAAGCCGACCAACTCCAGCGTGCGTTGGCCACCGTTGGCCTGAACACCGCCACCGTGGCGCCCGGTGCCGCCGGCCTGCGTGCCGATCTCCACACACCCTGTGGCGAAGTCACCTTGCACTCACACCCCTGACACACCCCTGCCCCCATGCTGCCCACCCTGACCGAGATCGAAACCGCCGCCGAGGTGGTGTACCGCGCCTTCGCGCCCACGCCCCAGTACCGCTGGGCCACCTTGAGCCAGAGCCTGGGCACGGACTGCTGGGTCAAGCACGAAAACCACACCCCCGTGGGCGCCTTCAAGATCCGTGGTGGCCTCACCTACTTCGACGCGCTGAAGCGCCAGGGCCAGATGCCACATGCCGTCATCAGCGCCACGCGCGGCAACCACGGCCAGAGCGTGGCCTGGGCCGCACGCGCTCACGGCGTGCCCTGCACCATCGTTGTGCCCCACGGCAACTCCGCTGAAAAGAACGCCGCCATGCGCAGCCTGGGCGCCACGCTGATCGAACACGGCGACGACTTTCAGGCCAGCCGCGAATACGCCATCGCACTCGCGGCCGAATCCGGTGCGCTCATGGTTCCCAGCTTCCATGCCCACCTGCTCAGCGGCGTGGCCACCTACTGGTGGGAGCTGCTGCGCGCCGTGCCCACGCTGGACGTGGTCTATGTGCCCATTGGCCTGGGCTCGGGCGTGTGCTCGGCCATCGCCGCCAAGCTGGCGTTGGGCCACCGGGCGCGGGTGGTGGGCGTGGTCAGCAGCGGCGCCACCACCTACGCCGATTCGCTCTCGGCCGGCCAGGTGGTGCCCTCCGCCGTGAGCACCCAACTGGCCGATGGCATGGCGGTGCGCGTGGCCGATGCCGACGCCCTGGCCATCCTGCAACAGCACCTGGACCACCTAGTGGTGGTCAGCGACGCCGAGGTGGCGCAGGCCATGCGCGCCCTGTTCGTGGACACCCACAACGTGGCCGAGGGCGCCGGCGCGGCCGCCTTTGCCGCTGCCTGGCAAGAACGCGCGCAACTGCGTGGCCAGCAGGTGGGCGTGACGCTGTGTGGCGGCAACGTGGATGCCGACGTGTTCGCCCGTGTGTTGACGGGCACAGCCACCTGAACAGCCGCCTGAGCGACAGCGGCCACTGGAT
>FWPV01016529.1_pt1 | contig 10383 bp, 8 predicted proteins | sample 2228371 | NCBI WGS metagenome assembly FWPV01 (sample SAMEA103939776, study PRJEB20133) | metagenome
CCACAGGCGCTACCGGCTCCACGGGCTGGGCCGGTTGTGCCACGGGAACCGTCGCCTCCTCAAACTGCATGGCCTTCACCTTGGCCAATTCCTGCTCCTTGGCCGCCACTTGGGCCTCCAACCCGCCGATGGGGGCAATCAGTTCCTCAAATTCCGGGAAGGGCACTCCTGAGGCCCTCATTTGCAGAAGTTTGTCGGCGATGGCGACCTTGGCTTCCAGCACCTGCGCCCTGAGCTGGACGATTTCGGCGTTCAGGGCATTCGTCCTGCGGAGTTTCTCCGCCTCAAACTTGGCCTGTTCCGCGGCCTTGCTGACGCCTTTCGCGAGTTTGTCAAACAGCGGGGGCATCTCTCACCTCCCATATGCGTGTGGATGGGCTTCGCGGGAAATTGTAGCACAAAAGCCCGGGCGTTGCCAGCGCATCGTCCAAATTGACACCCTCACGCCCTCGGTGCTATAGTGAACACGGACGAAGTAGTACCACCCTGGGTGAAGCAAAAGGGCTTGTGCCGCACCCGTCTCACCCCACAAGGGCACAGGCTCATGATTCCCGCAATCAGGAGGTAAGACGCGATGATAGAACACATCCACTGGCTCGGCCACGCCAGCCTACGCCTGGATTTTGACAAAGTCATCTACGTGGACCCATGGCAAATCCGTGCAGGCTCGCCCAAGGCGGACCTCATCCTCATTACCCACGAGCACTACGATCACTTCTCAAAGCCTGACACTGAGAAGGTTCGCAAAGACAGCACCTCGTTTGTAACCATCGCCAGTGTGGCTGCCGACCTCAAGGGCGACGTTCACGTGATCAAGCCCGGCGACTCCATCACCGTGCAGGGGATCGCCATCCAGGCCGTGCCCGCGTACAACATCGGCAAGCAGTTCCATCCCAAGAGCGCCGGCCATGTCGGGTTTATCATCCACACCGGCGGCCACGCCATCTATATCGCGGGCGACAGCGACCTGACGCCCGAAATGAAATCGGTTCGTGCCGACGTGGTGCTACTGCCCGTAGGGGGCAAGTACACCATGACCGCCGAGGAGGCCGCCCAAGCCGCGAACGCCATCCAGCCCAAACTGGCCATCCCGCTCCACTACGGCACCATTATCGGCTCGGCCTCGGACGCGGCACGGTTCCGCTCCCTGTGCCAGGTGCCCGTTCAAATCCTACAGCCCGAATAGGACGGCAAGGAGACCCCATGCCGCAGACACTCAAGCCCATACGTCGCACACCCCGCCACGCCTGCGCCGTGGCATGCATCCTCGCCTGCGCGCTGGCGATCGGCGCTTGTACTGCGCCGACTACCCCTACCGCGCCCGCTCCCACCATCCCGCCAACTGCGCCCATCGCCACACCTTCCTTTGGGCTGACCCTGCCGTTTCCGAAAGAAGCCAACACGGGGCGAACCCCAGCCTTCGTTACGGTGGAGGACATCCCCATCATTGGATTTTATGTCAACAAGGGTGGCCCCGTCCTGGCCCCGCACGAAGCCACCGTGGTAGAAATCTTGCTGGTAACCGAACCCACGGCCCTGCTGAAGGAAGGGGGCCTGGTGCTGAATCTCATCCATCCGGCGGGGTTTGCCAGCCAAATCTACCTTTGGCAGGGACAAGCAGTACAACAGGACAAGTCGGGGAACCTGAGGCCGCTGAACCTGACCCCTGCCCAGCCGTCGGTCAGTTACGGCCCCGTGCACCGTGGGCAGATCATAGCCCTGGCAGGAGACCCATTCCCTCAGCCGCACTTCAAGGGGGCAAATCTGCTGCTCACGCTGGCAAAGCAAGGCGGCAACTATATCCCGCCGGACACCTTGTGGCTCCATGGCAAGCCGCAGTACATTGCCACGCCGACGCCGACCAAATGATCACTCGCTATAGAACCACTGACTGAAGAAGGCGTCCAAATCGCGGCCCGCCTCTTGTTCCAGCAAATCCAGGAGGCTCTGTCCCTGCGCCACCTTGAAGCGGGAGCCTTCGTAGTGGCGCCGGAGTGCGCCGAAGAAGGCGTCATCGCCCAACTCCACCCGCAGGGTCTGAAGCGCAATCGCTCCTTTATAGTACACCGTAGTAACGTAGTCCCAACTCGTGCGGAACCGCCCCACAGGCCACGTAACCGCGCCCACGGTGCCGTTTCGTTCGCCCGTCTCGTAGCGCGCTACCCATTCCTGATACTGGCTACGGAATGCCTGCTGGCCCATGATCTCCTGCACATACACGCCCGACGAGAACGTGGCCAGCGCCTCGTCCAGCCAGGGCTCGCGCAAGATGTCGTTGCCCACAACCCCGTACCACCATTGGTGCGCGATCTCGTGAGCCGTAGTAATATCCAACCGCCACTTCTCCGCGGGAGTGTACAACGCATCCGAAACAAGCACCACCCCCGGATACTCCATCCCCAGCAGTCCGATAAGAGGCGCTTCCACGATCTCCAACTCGCGGTAAACATAAGGCCCAAAGCGATTGCTGTACACGGCCAGCGCATTTTTCCCCGCCACCAGCGCTTCCGCGCCTGACGTGCTGTGCCTGGCATACGCATACGAGCGCACCGTAACGTCGCCGACCTGGGTGGTCGTTACGCTCAAATCCGGCGAGAGGGCCACGAAGAAATCGCGCGCCGGCCCCGATCGAAAGGCGTGGGTTATGCTCCCGGCCGTGTGCGCCGAGGCGACCTCGCTCCCCGTCGCGATGACCGTGTACGCTTCCGGCACGGTCAGCCACACCTCAAAGAAAGCGACCTCACTGTACACCGGATCGCCCCAATCGGGGACCGCATCCAGCCGCCAGTCCCCATCTTCATAGACGGCCAGCATCGGGAACCATTCCGCCAAGAGAATCAGACCTTTCGCCTGGCGGAAAATGCCGTAGCCCTGTTCGCGGGTCCAGGGCTGGTCGCCCTCCACCGGAATGCTGGCTTGCCATTCCAAACCCAGCGTCAATTCCTCGCCGGGTTCCCACTGCGATGGCAGGTCAATGCGGATGACCGACGGATCGCCCTCCACCGCCCACGGGAGTGGGTTCCCATTCCCATCGGCGACGCGCAGGAGTTCCAAGTGCGCAGGGCCGTACAACCTGCCGGCGCTTGGGTACAGGCGAAAGTAGATTTCCCCCAGTGCGGCCTTGGCCCGATTCACCACGCGCACGCGCTCTTTGCCGCGCAGGGACATTGCAGCAGGGTCAAACAAGGCGGCAATCTGATAGCGTGGGGCATCATCCAGATCGTCCAAATAAGGAATCGCCGAGGGAATCATCACGACGGCGTGGCCTTGGGGCTCCGAGGGAGGCGCGGCGAACGGCACTGCCCAATCGGGCGTGGGCGCAGGGGGCGGCAAGGTGGGCGACGGCGTCGGTAAGGCCAACGTGGGGCTGGGCGTGGGGTGAGTCACGGTTGCCATGGGCGTCGCGGTGCCAGGCCGCGCGCCGCATCCGGCCAGCACCACCGCGACCACCGCCGCGACACCGCAGACCCACCAAGTCATGCGCGCCCCGAAGGGCACGCGACGCCAACCTCTCATACGCGCTCGGACTCCTATTCCACCGCGCGGGCCCTAACAAAAAGGGATGAAGGGCTTGCTCCCTTCACCCCTTGTGCACTCCCATGAGGCGCGGACTAGGCCGTCTCTTCCAGACCCACCATGCCACGGTCCGACTGTGTAACCAAAATCGGCTTGGAACGCTGGTAAATGGTATCTTCGTTGACGACGACTTTGCGGACGTCGCGCCGCGACGGGATTTCGTACATGACGTCCAGCAGGGCCTCTTCAATAATCGTCCGCAAACCGCGCGCGCCGGTCTTGTGCTTCAGCGCCTCGCGGGCAGCCGCACGCAGCGCCCCTTCGGTGAACGTCAGTTCCACCTTGTCCATGGCAAACAACCGCTGGTACTGTTTGACGATGGCGTTCTTCGGCCGCGTCAGTACCTCCACCAGCGCGTCCTCGTCCAGCGGGTCCACGCTCACCGTAACCGGCATGCGCCCCACAAACTCCGGAATCATGCCGTAGGCCAGCAGGTCGTCGGGCGTTACCTGGCGCAACAACTCCGCGGCAGTCCACTCGGTCCTGCGGCGAGCCTCGCTCCCCTTCGGGAAGCCCACCTGCCCCTTGACGCCGATGCGCTCGGCGATGATGCGGTCCAGATCGTCAAACGCCCCACCGCAGATGAACAGGATATCGCGCGTGTCCAGTTGGATAAACTCCTGGTGAGGATGTTTGCGGCCACCCTGAGGGGGCACATTGGCTACAGTCCCTTCAATAATCTTCAACAGTGCCTGCTGCACCCCTTCGCCCGAAACGTCCCGCGTGATGGAGGGGTTATCGCCGCTCTTGCGCGCGATCTTATCAATCTCGTCAATGTAGACGATGCCCTTGGCCGCCTTTGCCAGGTCATAATCCGCCGCCTGGATGAGGCGCAGCAAGATGTTCTCCACATCCTCGCCCACGTAACCCGCCTCGGTCAGGGCGGTGGCGTCCGCAATACAGAAAGGCACCTCCAGAATCTTGGCCAACGTCTGGGCCAGCAGAGTCTTGCCACAGCCAGTGGGCCCGATCAGCAGGATATTGCTCTTCTGGAGCTCCACGTCGTCGGACTTGTCGCCGGAGACGATGCGTTTGTAGTGATTGTAGACTGCCACCGACAGGACCTTCTTGGCGCGCTGTTGTCCCACCACATACTCATCCAGGCGCTGATAAATCTCCTGGGGACAGGGGATGCGCTGGGGTACGAACTCCGTTACCGGCCCGGGGGGCTGGGATAGTTCCGCATCCAGTATCTCGCGGCACAGATTCACACAGTCGTTACAGATGTAGACCCCATCCGGTCCTGCGATGAGACGATCTACTTCATGCTGGCTACGCCTGCAAAACGAACAGACTTCCTCGGCACGGCTTAGTCTAGGCATCCCTGGACTCCTCGGATTGGGCAAGTTCCTCTACTACCTTGTTTGAAGGTGGTGCCAGTACCTCGTCAATGATGCCGTAATCTTTCGCCATTTGCGCGTCCATGAAGAAATCACGGTCAAAGTCGCGCTGGATGCGCTCTAGCGGCTGGCCCGTATGCCGCGCCAAAATGCGATGCAGAAGACCCTGTGTCCGCAGCAACTCCTTCGCGGCGATTTCCACATCCGGCGCGTAGCCTTGCATCCCGCCGCCGGCAGGATGCATGTGGATTGTGGCATTGGGCAGCGCATATCGGCGCCCCTTGGTGCCTGCGGCCAACAAGACGGTGCCCATGCTCGCCGTCCACCCCACCGCAATGGTGGATACAGGCGCGCGCACCTGCTGCATCGTGTCGTAGATGGCCAGACCGGCGTAGATGGCTCCTCCCGGACAGTTGATGTACAGAGAAATCTCCTTGTCCGGATCCTCGCGGTCCAGGTACAGCAACTGGGCCACCACCAGGTTCGCCACCTGGTCGGTGATGGGCGTGCCCAGGAAGATCACCCGTTCCTTGAGCAAGAGCGAGTAGATATCGTAGGCTCGCTCACCACGCCCTGTGTTTTCAATGATCATAGGAATTAGGCTTTGCATGAACAGCCTCCGAATCAGCCCTCGGCCGAGTCCGTTGCATCCGCATCGGGCGTGTCCTCCGGGATCTCCGGGGCCTGGCCGGTGGCGATCTCCCGGACCCGAGTGAGGACGTTCTCGGTCAACATGCGGTTGTAGACGCTCTCCGCCAGACCGCTACGTTTCAGCAACTCGGCCGGAACTCCCGCCCGCAAGTACGCATTCCGCACCTCATCAAAGGTCCTACCGTACTCCTCCGGGTCTACGCTCACTTTTTCGGCGCGACGCAACTCGGTCAGCACCAGGGCGCGGTGCAAGTTCCGTTCCGCCCGCGGCTTCAGGCTCTCGCGGAATTCCTCGCGCGTTTGCCCCGCCAGGGCCAAATACGAATCCAGGTCGCGCCCCTGGCGCTTGAGTTGCTCCTCAATATCCTCCATCAGGTAATCCAACTCTTCCTCAAGCGCGACGGGCGGATACTGAATCTTGCTCTGCGCCACAATCATATCCAGCACATCCTGGCTGAACTGCGATTCGGCTTGCAATCGGTGCTCTTCTTGGATCGCCTCCCTAACCTTCGCCCGAAGCGCATCCAGGGTTTCGTACTCTCCCACCATCTTGGCCAGGTCATCGTCCAGCGGCGGCAGTTCCAGCATCCTGACCGACACCACATGCACGCGAAAGTCGCACGTCTGGCCTCGCAACTCTTCCTTTGGATAGTCCTCGGGGATCTCAAGCGAGAATTCCAGATCATCGCCCGGCTTGGCTCCCACCAGGCGCTCGCTAAAGCCCGGCAGGGGTTCCCCGTATGGCTCACCCACAATCAGTGGGAAATCCTCCGGCTCGTCAAAGACCCTCTTGCCGGCCACCGTCCCGCTGAAGGTTACGAACACCATGTCGCCTTTTTCGGCCGCCCGCTCCACGGGAACCCACGACCCCTGATCTCGGCGGATGCGTTCCAGAGCCTCGTCCACCTCTTGCTCGGTAACGGCGACCTCCGGAAAGTCCTTGCGAATCTCGCGGTAATTGCCCAGGTCTACTTCCGGTGCCAGCGGGATGGTGAGTTTTACGGTGAAAGGATCTCGCTTCAAATCCATCAGCGTGGGAGAGGCATAGGGCTGTATGCCCGTCTCCTCCAGCGCTTGTCGCAGGGCATGATCCAGGAACTTGTCCAACATCTCCTCAAAGATCACGTCTTCGCCGTAATGTCGGACGACCGCGGCATACGGAGCCTTGCCTTTACGGTAGCCTGGTATGCGCCCGCGATTCGCCAGACGGCGTGCGGCCTTCTGCATCTCCGACTGCACGCGCTCTGGCTCTACCTCAATCGTCAACAAGACCTGTCGGTTCTCTAGGGGGTCTATCGTGAACTTCAAATCGTCGTCTCCTTCCACTGCATGTTGTCCATGGTAGCGTGCACCGTCCGCGCCGCCCACAAGCCTTTGCCCGGAGCACTCGGCCACCCTTGGAGCGGGTCAGAGCGCACTGGCACGGCCTTCCCCGCCACAGGCTCCGAAGCCGAGACTCGGCCTACCCGGCGACAGGAACGAGGAGCGGAAGACGGGATTTGAACCCGCGACCCTCTCCTTGGCAAGGAGATGCTCTACCGCTGAGCCACTTCCGCCGGTACGACGCGGCGCCAGGCCCGCCGCTCAGGTGGGGAAGGAGAGACTTGAACTCTCACGGATTGCTCCACGTGATCCTAAGTCACGCTCGTCTGCCAGTTCCGACACTTCCCCAACCCATCGCGGATTATATACCAACCTGCACCGAGCCGCAAATGCGACGCACGAGCGGCGGCCCAAGATGATCGTGCTCCCCGACCTCCAGGAGCGCACTGGGCGGAGTGATGAAGATCGCCACTTACACTTTTGTTGACATACGCCGCCTCCGGGGGTATAATTCTAGCGTTGAGAAAGGGCCCCAACTTGCTCAACCGCGCACGGCATCGGGCCGGGCGCGCACGCAAACCCAGGGGGCAATTGAGGCATACCGTGGTCGCCAAGGACTTCTACACAATCCAAGACTTACAGCAAGCCCTTCTGGAGCACGCCTACGTGGCCGATCAGGCGCTGGCCACGTCGCTGTTCCTTACCTTGCGCCTGCAAAAACCGCTGCTCCTGGAAGGCGAGGCCGGCGTCGGCAAGACGCAAGTCGCCAAGACGCTGGCCGACCTGCTGGGACGACCGCTGATTCGCCTCCAGTGCTACGAAGGGCTGGACGTGAACAGCACCATCTACGAGTGGAACTACGCGCGTCAACTCCTGCACATCCGCGCGCTAGAGGCTCAGGATGGCAAGTGCGGCGACATTGAGCAGGACCTCTTCAGCGAGAAATACCTTATCAAGCGCCCACTCCTGCAGGCATTTGAATTGAGCGAGCAGGGCACCGCACCCGTGCTCCTGATCGACGAACTGGACCGCGCCGACGCGGAGTTTGAGGCATTCCTTCTGGAACTACTGAGCGACTACCAGATCACCATCCCTGAAATCGGCACCATCCGCGCAAAGGAACGGCCCATCGTCATTATCACCTCCAACCGCACGCGCGAAATCCACGACGCCCTAAAGCGGCGGTGCATCTACCATTGGATAGACTACCCGACCGCCGAGAAAGAGTATCAAATCGTCATGCTGAAAGTGCCCGAGGCAACCTCGCACCTCGCCCAACAGTTGGTGCTCCTGGTGCAAGAACTGCGGCACATGGATCTCTACAAAGTCCCGGGCGTGGCCGAGACGCTGGACTGGGCCCAGGCGCTGGTTACCCTAGACGCCCACGAACTGGACGAAACCATCGTCAACAACACCCTCGGCGTGCTTCTGAAGTATCAAGATGACATTGAGACCGTCCGGAACGGCCCCATCCAGAAGATGATCGCGCGGCTCCGCGCCCGCATCCAGAGCGAGGACAAGCAGCCCGACTACTCCAAGATGGCGCCGCCTCACCCTTGCCTCCCCGAATACAATCCCGAGGCGGGATACGAAGCGCCCGTGTGCGGCGGCTAACGGGCGGACGCCCCTTGTCCGCACAGCGCACGAGGACTGGGCAATGAGCACGGACGACGCGGGGAACATCCTGGCCGAATGGCTCGGCGACGAAGAGGGCATCCCGAGCGGGGGCTATCTCCTGGCGCACGTCCTCCAGTTTGGGCGACTACTGCGCCTAATGGGCGTGAACGTGAGCCTGACCCAAATGCTGGATTTGGTCAGGGCGCTGGGCCATATCTCCATCACGGATCGCAACTCGTTCTACTTCTCCGCCCGTGCGCTCCTGGTCAACCGCCGCGAAGACCTGCCCGTATTTGACCAGGCGTTCCACCTCTTTTGGGATATGCAGCAGCCCCCCGAAAAACGCGACCCGACCAAGCCCACCAAAGCGAAGCGAGCCCGCCTGCCGGAATACCTGACCCAAGGCCCCCGCACCGGCCCTGTGCGCTTTGAGCCATCGGAACTCGCAGTGCAGGAAGGCAATGGGGAAGAGCAGGTACCGGCCCAGAAATTCACCCAGACCTACAGCCCCGTGGAAGTGCTGCGCCACAAGGACTTCAACGAGATGACCTGGGAGGAAATCCAGGAGGCCAAACGTGCCATTGCCGGCCTGGAATGGAAACTGGGCCAGCGACGCACGCGCCGCTACGCCGTAGGCCCGAAAGGGCGCCTGTACCTGCGCCGTATCGTGCGCGACAATCTCTCCAGCGGCGGCGAACCCTTGAAACTCGCCTACCGCCTCCGCGTCCAGCGCCCCCGTCCGCTGGTCATCCTATGCGACATCAGCGGCTCCATGGAGCGGTACTCACGCATGCTGCTCCACTTCATCCATGCCCTGACGCATGGGCTCAAGGACGTGCGGGTGGAGGCCTTCGTGTTCGGCACGCGGCTCACCCGTATCACGCACCACCTGCGTCACCGCGATGTGGATGAGTCCATGGACGAAGTGGGCAAAGCGGTCTCCGACTGGTCTGGGGGAACGCGCATCGGCGAAGCGCTCAAGGCGTTCAACTTCCGATGGGCGCGCCGAGTGCTGGGGTCTGGCGCTGTGGTGCTCATCATCAGCGATGGGTGGGACCGCGGCGACATAGACCTCCTGCGCCGCGAGGTGGCGCGTCTGCAACGTTCCTGCTACCGCCTCATCTGGCTCAACCCCTTGCTGGGCTCGCCCGGCTATCGCCCTGACCAGCGTGGGATGGTTGCCGCCCTGCCCTTCATAGACGATTTCTTGCCCGGCCGCAATTTGGCCAACCTGGAGCAGGTGGCCGAAATCCTGTCTTCCGTCGGCATGAAGAGGCCGGAGCGAAAGCAGCACCCCATCATGGCCGCGGAATCAGGCTCGCCGAGTCCGGCTTCTTACGAAGTGGGCCAGCCTAGCCCCCGCGAGCAATCTGTGCGGCACCTGGTCCGCGAGTACCCCTTCTTGCGGGACTGGTTCCCCGGCCACGACAGCGATTAGCGGCCCTCAACGACCGCCCGCCATGCGCACAAGGAGTGCAATCTGGGCCGTCTCCTCCACGAGTTCGGCGATCTGCTCCGCCACGGCCAGCGTCGCCCCGGTGGCAACCAACCCGTGCCGCGCCAGCAATACGGCCACCACGTCCCGATCACGGTACGCGTCAACAACCAGCGCCTCCAACTCGTCGGACTCCGAAGGGGCGAAGGGGAGCACGGGCACTCGGCGCAGTTTGACCTCGGCCTGCGTCGTCAACAGCGGCATCTGGGCGTAGCCCAACAGGCCCAAGGCGATGGCCCACGGCGCGTGAGCGTGCACAATGCCCTGCACGTCATCGCGAATGCGATAGATGCCCAGATGAAAGTTGGTGTCCTTGCTCGGCTTGCCCCTGCCGACGACCACCCGGCCGTCCAGGTCCAGCCCTATCAAGTCTTCCGGCGC
>FWPV01016530.1_pt1 | contig 10383 bp, 7 predicted proteins | sample 2228371 | NCBI WGS metagenome assembly FWPV01 (sample SAMEA103939776, study PRJEB20133) | metagenome
AGCGGCTCTTTCTCGGTCCAGCCCGGAAGTGGCGGCGGCGCGGTCACGATGTTGAACGTGCCGGTGATTACGTCGTTGGCCGGGTTGCCGTCGCCCGAGATATAGACCGAGCATCGGGTCGCATAGCTGCCTTCGAAGTGGGGCTTGGGTTTCTCGTCGAACGTGACCGGTGTGGTTGCGCCCGGCGCCAAACCGGCTACCGGGCGGGTGCTGGAGTAGATGCGGGTGCCGGCCGAGTCAATGAAGAACCAGACGTCAAAGGTTGCGGCGATCGAGCCGTTGTTCTTGACTGTTGCTGACGGGATGATGGTCGCACCGGTATCTACTGAGCCGGTCGGCGCGGTAATCGCCAAAGCCTGGACGTCAACTGTGCCGGTGACAAAGCTGCCGCGCACCGTGTCGTTGGCCCGAACCAGATCATTCGCCAGTGCGGTCCAGAACGCGGTCGTGAACGAGCCGGAGCCGGCGTTGTAAGTGTTGAACCGAACCAGAGTGTCGCCCTGCCAGCCGCCGAGACTGACGCTGTCGAGCCAGACCTGAGTCGCGCCCTGCCAGACCGAGAAGTAGGCCCAGCACGGCTCACTCGTGTTGCCGTAGTTGGTCATGGTGCAGGCAGGGGTGACCGGGCCGGGAGTGATGGCGCCGGTCGGCGCGACAATCACCCGCGCACCGACGTCGCGCACCCGGACGAACACACTGTCAATGAGCAGGTCGTTGGCGTTGTTCATGTCGCCGGAGAGCGCGGTCGTGCAGATAACCACGTTCCAGCCGCGCTGTCGGGCGGTCCAGTTGGCGAAACCGGTGATGAGCCGGGTCGAGTCAGGCGGCAGGCTGATGACCACCCGGCTGGCCGAGTAGGACGGCGGGATGCGGACGTAGGCGTTGAAGTTGACCGAGAGCGAGCCGTAGTTCTTCACTGCAATCTGCGGGGCGATGACCGCGCCGGAGTCAACGGTTGAGCCGCCGGCCGGCTGAACCAGCGCGGTTACGCCGGCGTCGACGATGACCAGAACATAACAGGAACCGGTCGCCCGGTCGTTGTTCGGGTTGCCGTCGCCGCGCAGTCGGGTCGAGCAGCGGGTGACGTGCGCGCCCGGAGCGGTGGCGGTCCAGTTGGCGAAGTTGACGGTCATCGAGTCGCCCGGGGCCAGGCTGGCAACGTACTGGGTGTCGTTGTAGACCGTGCCGATGCTGAACCGGACCCAGAACGGCTTGTTCACCGGCCCGAAGTTCCTGACGACTGCGCGCGGGGTGACGACCGTGCCGTAGACGATCGTGTCAACCGGCGCGATGATGCGCGTGACGCCGACATCGCCCGGCGGCTCCCAGTAGACCCGGTTGTATGGGTCGTTGTCGTAGTCCTCGCCCCAGCGGGTGCCGACACCGCCCATGACTGAATCCGCACCCCGGTTGGTGAGCCTCTCGATGTTGTACCCGGCGGTGCCGTAGAAGTTCACCTCGTTCATGACGATGACCTGGTTGTTTTCCAACTTGAGCATCGGGCCGGAAATCGAGCCATGCTCAAAGGTGCAGTTGGAGAAGTTGTTCGTCGCGTGGACGATTGCAGCCGAGTCGACGTTGATACCTGAGGTGTTCATCCACTGGAACCGGGCGTAGCGGGCGGCAATCGTCGCGCCGCCCTGAACCATGAACGCGTAGGGATAGCTGGCCGAGACCGCGATTACCGTTGCGGTGTCGGTCGCGCCGGTACCGACCGCAGAGAAGGTTGAGCCCGAGGTGTTGGTCACCGTGCCTGAGGCGGTCGCAGTGCCGAGCCTCAGGACCCGGGGACCGAGGGTGAACGTGCCGCTGTTGGTGAACGTGCCGTTGACCGTGATGTGCTTGCCCTCGGACACGTTGTTCATGACGATCGTGCCGTTGTTGGTCACGTTGCCGAAGACGTAGCCGGAGTCGGAGCGGAACGAGCCGCCGAGGCGAAGGGCCGCACCGGAATTGACGGTCAGGCCGGTAAGGGCGGTGACGTTGCCGCCGACCGGGCCGGAGGCGGTGGAACAGGTGACGACCGCGCCGCCGGTCTTCTGGATGCGGAGGTCGTTGAAAGCCCAGCGGTTGTAGTTGGACGTGCCGCTCATCAGCAGCACGGTGGCCGAGCTCGAGCCGACAAAGCAGACCTTGGCCGAGTCGGTCGCGGTGAGAAACGCGGCAATCGAGGTGGTGATGCCGCCGGAGAGGTTGAGCGTGCCGCCGGTCATGAACCAGCCCCAGCCGGAGTTGTTGGTCAGCAGGCGCAGGCTGGTCGCGGCGGTGCCGAGGATGTTGACCGTGCCGGCCGTGATGTCAACCCGCTGGCCGGAGTTGACCACATCCCACTGGGTGTAGACATTGACGGTTGTCGCCGGGTTGTGGACCGAGACGCAGACCGACCAGCCGTAGATGTAGTTGACGTTGACCGTTGAGCCGCCGTTGCAGACGAGCCGGCTGCGCGCGCCGGCGCCGCCGGTAACCCGGGCGCTAGTGCCGCCGTTGACGGTCAGGTTGCGGCCGTTGGTGACGACCGTGCCGGTGTCAATGTGCAGGGCGTAGGTGTTGTTGGCTGAGATGGTCACTGCGGCGTTGAGGAAGAGCGAGCAGGAGACCGTGCTCTTCTGGCAGCGAACGAGATAGAACGTCGTCGCGTTTGAACCGCCGATGGTGTTATTGGTCGGGCCGCGGAACTTAACCGGGCCGTTGGTGATGTTGACCGTGCCATTGTTGGTCCAGTTGCCCCAGACCGCAAGCGAGCAGGAGCTTGACGTTTGGGCAAAAGTGCCCGAACTGCCGATGGTGATGTTGTTGACCAGCGCTTCGCCGGTGTTGGCGACGGTGTGGTTGATGGTAACGTTGTCGGTCTGGCCCGGAATGCCGCGTGGGGTCCAGGTTAGGGTATCATTCCAGTTGCCTGACTGGGCGCTGGTGTAGTCTACGGCCCAGGCCGGACCGGTCACGATTACCGAGGCGAAAACCAGCAGTCCGAGGACGCCGGTTCCCGCCCGGGCTGAGGTAGCCATCTTTGCCTCCTTTGGGTTTTGTCTTCTGAATGGTCTCGACGCGTGCGCGACGAGTGCCGTCGCGTTCGCCGGCCGCCATTCCCGGCCGGGCGCGTTCGGACTTAGGATAGTATGACCGGCCTGAGGCGGGCTGTCAAATCCGGCCGCAGGCCTGAACGCAGAGGCCGCAGATGTACTGGCCGACGTAACGCCGGCGCTGGAACTCTTTGAGCTGGGCAAAGCAGTCGAGGTGACGGAAGTCGGCCGCAGTGTCGCCGATGGCGTGGGCTGGGCAGGCGTCAACGCAGGCGCGGCAGGAGCCGCATTCTCGGTCAATTGACCGGGTCGGCTCGAGGATTAGATCGGTCAGCACCGTGGCAAGCCTGACCTGCGCTCCGTGGCGGGGTGTTACGAGCAGGTTGTTCCGGCCAAGCCAGCCGAGTCCGGCCGCGACCGCGATGCGCTTGTGGGAGAGGTGGCCGCGTTGGTTGTCCCAATCAACAATCTGGGAGGCGGGAATCGGCAGCGCCTCGCCGCCCAAAGCGCTGATTCGTTGTGCGAGCTCGAGTGCGAGCCGGTCAAGGGCGAAGTTGATTTGGCGGTAGTGGTGTTCGTAGAGCTGGTTGGGCCGGCCCTGAAGTGTGGCCAAGACCGCAGGCTGCAGGGGCAGGGCGATGCTTAGGCCGATGTTGAGTCGGGAGAGCAGTTCGCGGGGAAGAAGGAAGTCGTCGGTCTTTAGGTCGGCGAGCCGGGCGACGCCGAACCCGACCGCGCCGCGGGCCAAGGCAAGGTCGCGAAGCGTTTGCAGCTCGGTCATCTTTTGCCTTTTAGGAAGACGAGCAGGGCGAAGATTGCCGCTGGCGTCATCCCCGGAATCCGCTGGGCCTGAGCTAGGGTTGCGGGCCGGATCCGGTTGAGCTTTTCCCGGACTTCGGTCGAGAGGCCGTTGACTTTGGCGTAATCGAGGCGGGCAGGAATCTGGACCGATTCGAGCTGGGCGAACTCGGCCAGTTGGCGCCGGGCGCGGGCGATGTAGCCCTCGTACTTGACCTCAAGCTCGACGATGTCAGGGAAGGGAAGGCTCGGCGCCGACCCGGCCATTTTTGTGAGCGCGTCCCAGGTGACCTCAGGCCGGCGCAGGAGTTCAATCGGCGGAACCGATTCTCTGATGGGCGTTGTGCCGAGGCGTCGGAGCAGCCGGTTGACGCGCGGGCTCGGCTTGATGCGGCCCTTCTTGAGCCAGTCCCGTGCCTCTTTGATTGCCGCTTCTTTCTTTCTAACTTGGTCGAGCTGGGCCGGGGAGAGGAGGCCGAGTCGGCGGCCGTAGGCGGCCAGACGCAGGTCGGCGTTGTCTTCGCGCAAGAGGAGCCGGAACTCAACCCGGGCGGTGAACATCCGGTAAGGCTCGTCGGTGCCCTGGGTGGTGAGGTCGTCAATCATCACGCCGATGTAGGAGTCGGCGCGACCGAGCACGAGCGGCTCACGGTCCTGGGCCCGGAGCGCAGCATTGATGCCGGCCACCAGTCCTTGGGCCGCGGCCTCTTCGTAGCCGGTGGTGCCGTTGAGCTGGCCGGCAAAGTAGAGGTTTTTCACCAGCCTGGTCTCGAGGGTCGGGTAGAGTTGGGTCGGGTCAGAGTAGTCGTGCTCAATCGCATAACCGGGCCGCACCATCCGGCACCGCTCAAGCCCGGCGATCGAGTGGAGCAGTTTGAGCTGGACCGGTATCGGCAGGCTGGTCGAGATGCCGTTGGGATAGCACTCGACCGTGTCGAGCCCCTCGGGTTCGATGAAGACATGGTGGCGCTCCTGCTCGGCGAACCGGACGGCTTTGTCTTCAATTGAGGGGCAGTAGCGGACGCCCTTGGCCTTGATGACGCCGGTGTAGAGCGGAGACTGGTCAAGTCCGGACCGGACAATCGCGTGGGTCTTTGGGTTGGTATAGGTGACGTAGCACCGCACTCGATTCTCCGGCCGGTCCTCGGTCCAGGCCGAGAACGGTCGGACCGGCTCATCACCGGGCTGGGGTTCGAGCCGGTCAAGGTCAAGGGTGCGCAGGTCAAGGCGCGGCGGAGTGCCGGTTTTGAACCGGCCGAGCCGGAACCCGAGTTCCTTCAGGCAGCGGCTCAGGTCTTGGGCCGGAGCCTCACCGAGCCGACCGGCCGGAAAGCTGGTCAGCCCGATGTGGACCAGGCCGTCAAGGAACGTGCCCGGAGCAAGAACAACGGTGCGGGCCGCGAGTCTCTCGCCCAGGTCGGTCTCGATGCCGGTGCAGGTGCGGCCGCGGCAGATGATACGGGCCGCGGTTCCCTGATAGAGCGAAAGGTTGGGGCAGCGTTCGACTTCGGCTTTCATCAGGCGGCGGTAGAGCTGGCGGTCAATCTGCACCCGGGTGGAGCGGAGGGCCCGGCCTTTGCTTGTGTTCAACTGACGGTAGTGGATGAGCGACAAGTCAGCGACGCGGGCCATGGCGCCGCCCAGGGCGTCGAGCTCGCGCACGAGTTGGCCCTTGCCGACCCCGCCGATGGCCGGGTTACAGGAGGTTGAGCCGATGGCATCAAGGCTCTGGGTCAGAAGCAGGGTGCGGCAGCCCATCCGGCCGGCAGCGAGCGCGGCCTCGCAACCGGCATGGCCGCCGCCGACGACAATCACGTCAAAGCGGTTCGGTTTCATCAGTCGCTAGAGGATTCTAGGGGGCGAGCGCAACACTGGCAAGAGCGGCCGGCGTCCGGTATAATTATGGGAAAGAGAAATGAGCACCAAGGGGCAGGTTCTGGTTGCGGTTGTGCTGGCCGGGCTGGTGGTCGGCACGTTTGTCCGTAACAGCGGGCCGGATGATGTCGAGCCGATGCTTGTCACTCAGGCACGGCTGAGACAGGCCCGAGGCCGGAGCCCGGGCGAAAGCCCGGCAATGGTTCAGGCGCTCAGGCTGGGTCGAATCCTGACCGGCGATGAGCAATACGGTCGGGGACTGGAGGAGTCAGGCTGCGACGAGTCAGACGAGGACGAACTGGGCGGGCTGCCGGTTTTCGGAATCCTCGGGCTGCTTTCGGGCGGCGACATTCGTATTCCGGACCGGAGTTCGAGCCCCGGCGGCGAATACGATGACTGGGAGTTCCTCGAACGGGCGGACAGCGTGGTCTTGAGCCCGCGCTTTCAGAAACTGCTGCGCAGCGCGCTCGGCGCCGACTTGGGCAGTCTTGGTACCGGCGGGCAGTAGCCCGGTTCGTAGGGCCCGGCATTCCAGGTTGACATCGGCGGTTTCAGGCAGGATAATTGAGTTGGGGCATGAGCTGGGGGCAAGAGGTAGCGCCCGGCTCTGAGTCCGCACGCTTCTGTCGGTACAGCGCATCTCGTCGTCTTCTTGACAGTCGCGGGGTGCGGTGTCACCTTCTCATATCAACACGTCCGTTTGGACGTGAAAGATGCCCGCACCCCGCAAACATCAGTAGCTCCCGGCCCGGAGCCGGTGAGAGTGTAACGCGTACCCGCGTAGTTGTGCGTCACTTTGTGCAGACCTCCTTATGGCTGCGGGAGAGTTTACCCCTGCTTGGTGCCGTGTCAACACGCACTTGACCCGGGCCGGATTCTGGGGTACAATTAGAACGATATGGGAAGGTTGGTAGTGTCAGTTATTCCGCACGGTTTTGGGTTGCTACGCGCCGGCTAAGGCCGGCCGTTTGTTTATCCGCCGAAGCCGTGCGGCCTCAACCGCTCGGAAATCGGACCCGGGACTGGCTGACTCCTTTCCGGGCCGGGCAGTCTCGTCATCGGCAACCCTGAATCCCAAGCTGCGTGCTGAAATCTTCGACAACTCCGCCTTCCCAAAGAACGGAGGAAGGATGAACGGAAAGAAGGTAACAACGGCCGGTCAACTGACCGTTGCCGACCGGGTGTATCTGCAGGTCAAGTACGGTGTCAGCCGCGAAACGCTGTCAAGCATCGCCCGTATCTGCCGCGACCGGCAGACGGTCGAGCGGCTGCTCGTTGCCCGGCAGGAGCACCGACTGCCTGTGAATCCGCTCTGGCAAAGTTAGACCGGGGTCGATGATGCTCCGGTGGCTGGGCAGGGCCGTGGTGCAAACCGAGACCCGGGTTGTGCTCGCGGTTGGGCTTGTGACCGTGCTGATGCTCGTCGGACTGGTCCTGCACCGCCAGGCCGAGCAGGGCCGGATAAGGCGGCTCTTTGAGCAGCGGGTCGAGGAGGAGAACGCGGCGTTCGACAAGCTGCTCGAGCTCAAGGGCGAGGCGCTGGCGATGTTCGTCTACGACTACACTTACTGGGACGAGATGGTGCGCTTCACCCGGACGCTCAACCCGGTCTGGGCTGAGGAGAATCTGGTTCAGCCGCTCGCGACCTATCGTGCCGACGCGGTCTGGGTCTTCGACACGGCCGGAGCACCGCTGTTCTCGGCGTGCCGGGGCGATTCGACGCCGCGGTTCAGCCTGCCCGAGCAGGTGCTTGAGCCGCTGCGGCAGGGAGAGCGGTTCATCCACTGCTTTGTTCCGGGTCCGGACGGGCCGGTCGAGCTGTGCGGGGCCACGATTCACCCGACCGACGACCCGGAGCGCAAGACCCCGGCCTACGGGCTGTTCATTGTCGGCCGGAACTGGGACGCTCGGTTCACCGGAGAACTCTCCCGGGGCGCCGCCGGCTGCGTCCGGGTCGCGGCCGGACCGGCAGGCGAGCACGGCCCGCACCAGAGCTTTCCGGAGCGAGGGGTGATGTTTCTGAGTCGGGACCTAGTCGGGCCGGATGGCTCGGCCGTTGCCCACATCGGCATGTCAAAGCAGTTGCACGCGGTTGCGGAGTTGAACCGGGCGTCGGGCCGCCAGTTCATCATACTGCTCAGCTTCGGGCTGGCGGTCATGATGGTCGTGGCCCTGGCAATGGTGGTGCTCGTCACCCAGCCGCTCTCGGTCCTGAACCGGACCCTGGCCGAGGCGCGGCCCGAGCTGCTTGACCGACTGAAGAAGAACCGGACCGAGTTCGGCCGCCTCGCCGGGCTGGTGTGCGATTTCTTCGAGCAGCGCGAGGAGCTCGAGCTCTATCGGGGCCGGCTTGAGGAACTGGTTGACCGCCGGACCCGCGAGCTCAACGCAGCCTACACCAAACTCGTGCAGCAGGAGAGGCTGGCGACGCTCGGGCAGGTGTCGGGCAGCATCGCCCACGAGATTCGCAACCCGTTGGCTGCGATTGCCAATGCCGCGTATTACCTGAGGCGCAAGGTCGTCGCCGAACCGGGCAGCCGGGTCGAGCGGCACCTTGCGATTATCGAGGAGCAGATTACCCGAGCGAATGAAGTGATTTCAAGTCTGTTGCAGTTTGCCCGGGGCGCGACGCCCGAGCCGCAGACGACCGACGTGGCCGGGCTGGTCAGCACGGCCATGGCTCAGGCAAGGCTACCCAAGGAGGTGAAGGTCAGGCAGGAGATAGAACCTGGCCTTTCGGTGCGAGCCGACCCGACCCATCTGGCTCACGCCCTTGCCAATCTGTTGACCAATGCGTCCCAGGCGATGGAGGGCAGAGGACAGGTAGTCATCCAGGCGGCGAGACAGAACGGCCGGGTGGCAATCCGGGTGGTGGACTCCGGGCCCGGGATAGCGCCGGAGAACCTCTCCCGGGTATTCGAGCCGCTGTACTCGACCAAAGCATTCGGGGTCGGGCTCGGGCTCCCAATCTGCAAGAGCCTGGTTCAGGCGAACCAAGGTACGATTGAGCTTCGGTCCGAGCCGGGCAAAGGCACGACCGCGGTGATTAGCCTGCCGGCCGCGGGAAGTAGGATGACGTGAGCGAGCGCCGCACCGGGCAGGAACCGAAGACCCTGCGCGCCTGCGGCGCGAGGCCAAAGTGCAAGTCTCAAGACGGCGGGACGAGGACAGGCGAAGGCAGAAGCGAGAAGCTAGAACGGAGAAGGCAGAAGTCCGGGCGTTCTCGCTTCGTCATTCTGAGGCACGCAGTGCCGAAGAATCGTCGAAACCCGAAGATTCTTCGCTGCGCTCAGAATGACAGGGTGTGGGGCGGCTGCGTTCAAGGTGACAGGGGGCGAAGGGTTCAGGGTGACAGGGGAAAACCCTGGGACAGTCCTCGCCGCGTAGCAACGCGGCGCAATCCGGGACAGTCCCGGGTTTTCCGAATGGCTCAGGGTGACGTGAGCGAGAGCCGCACCGAGCAGCTCGTGCTCCTGGGCCGACTGGCCGGACGACTGTCCGGTGTACTCCGCCAGCCGCTTTCCGTGCTCCGGAACGCAGTCTACTATGTCAACCTGCACGCCGGGCCGGAAATGGACCAGAAAGTGCGGCGTCACCTAAGTCTAGCGCTTGGCGCGGTCGAGGAGATTGCCGAACTGGTCGCCAACCTCGACGGGCTGGTCAACAACCAGTCGTACGAACGGAGCGAGGTCGAGCTGGCCGCGGTGGTCGGCGCAGCACTGGACCGGGTTGTCTGGCCTGAGTCGGTCAGAGTCGAGGTCATTGCCCGGCCCGAGCTGACGGTCTGGTGCGACCCGCACCGGCTGCGTCTGGCCCTGACAAACATCATAAGGAACAGCATCGAGGCGCTGCCGGACGGCGGCAGGGTTACACTGGTCGCTGACCAGGACGAGCAGGAGACGTTCATCGAGGTTGCCGATACCGGGCCGGGCATGGACGAAGCAGTCCAGGCCCGTGCTTTTGAGCCGCTCTTCTCGACCTGTCCGGGTCGGCTCGGCATCGGTCTGACCGTAGCAAGGCAGTTGGTCGGCGCCTGCGGCGGATGGATAGAACTGGCGAAGCCGCACGGCCCCGGGATGCGTGTCCGATTGCGCTTTCCCCGCCACGAACGGGCTGGAGGTGAGAAATGAAGAAAGGTTTGAGAGTGCTGCTGATTGAGGACAACCAAGGTATCGTGGAGACGATGAGCGACATACTGGCTGATGAGGGTGCGGTGGTGGATGCGGCAACGACTGCCGAGCAAGCAAGGGCGATGCTTGGCGGTCGTCGGTATGATGTGGCGTTGGTGGACATCGTCCTGCCGGACGGCGACGGGGTCGAGCTGATTCGGCAGTTCAAGCCGGTTCTGCCGCAGACCAGATTCATCGTCATCACCGCCTATGCCGACGGTGCTGCGGCCCGGGCCGCGTACAAGGAGAATCTGGCTGAGGTGCTCTACAAGCCGGTCAGTCCGGTTGAGCTAATCGGGCTGCTGGGATAGCGGGTCGTGCCTTTAGTCCTCCAGCTCGCGCTTAAGGCGGAGGAGGAGGTTGAAGGCCTCGATCGGTGAGAGGCGCTCGATGTCGCACTGGCGGAGTTGCTCAATGACCGGATGAGGCGAGGCGTCGGCGGCAACTGACGCCGCAATTTGCTCCGAGACGGCCGAAAGCCCGGTCACGTCTCTTCTTTCTTTTTCTTCGAGTACGGC
>FWPV01003883.1_pt1 | contig 10382 bp, 9 predicted proteins | sample 2228371 | NCBI WGS metagenome assembly FWPV01 (sample SAMEA103939776, study PRJEB20133) | metagenome
ATTAAAAAAAAAAACCCTCGCCCTGTAACGAGAGGTTAACCTCTCCTTTGATTGACCCTATTATCTTTTCCAGGGAAAGTGATTTAGCTTCCACTTCGAGAGAATACTTATCTTGAGAAAAATCCAGGCTTGTTTGTCCTGCGACTGAGCCACCAGCTAAAAGACCTTGAAAATTAATCAGGCGAAAGGTGTTCTCCTGCCAGTTTATCTTGCCGGAAGCATTTTCTATGGACTGGCCGACGAAAAAGAGCCGGGGGCTTAAAAAATTACCGCTTAAAAAAGTAACTCTTTCCTTAATGGCGAGCTGAAAATCGCCGCTCATTTTTCCTTGAAGAGGCAACCGAACCCCCGTCGCTGGAAGAATTTTTTCCCAATTTCCTTCCTGGACCAGAAAGTCAGCCTCTGTCCTGGCCGCGTCAGCTTTCACCCGGACCCTTCCGGTCAATTCAGGGTCCTGGAAATGAAAATTTCCCGTAAGCTGGCCAGAGCTTATTCTGGCCTGACCAGAGGCGCGGACAAAATTGAACTGAGAAAAACCTACGGGGCTGCCTTCAAATTCCAGGTTAATCTCAGGAGAAGAAGGTGAACCGGAAAAAGTTACCACTGTTTCCGCTTGCCCTCTGATTTCCGGAAAATCCCAGTGCTTCTGGAGCAAATCCTCCAGAAAAAGACGGGTGGCCTTAAGGTCGATTATCTCTGCCTTTAATTTGAAATTAATGCTGCGGGGAACCTCCACGTAGCCGTCAACCTGGAACCGCGCGATATTACTAAGCAATCCAGGTGAGAAAATTTTAACCACCTTCTGTTTACCCCACCCCACCTCAAAAGGGCCGTGGAGCGGATAAAGCTTATCGGCCAGACTGAAATCATTCTCTCTGAATTCTCCCGTCACTTGCCAGGCATCATCGGCCATAGAGAAATTAACCCAGGCCAGCGACTTGACAGGCCACGGAAGCCCAAACTCCCTCATCACCGGGTCGAGAGGAAAACCTTCGGCTTTCCCGTTAATCTTTCCGTCACCCCAATTGATTACTAAATCCCTTCTCCTTCCTTGAGGCATGAATTGAACATGAAGCGAGCTTTTCTCGCTTGGCCGCCAATCGAGTGACCCTTTAGCGCCACCCAAAAAATAATCATTCAGACTCAAGTTGGGGCTTTCTACCTCCGCTTGATAGAACCATTTTCCCCTCTGCCGCTGGAGGCGACCATGGCTGGTAACCTGGCCTTCCCAGTCTAAGGGCAGTTTAAGCCAGTGGGCCACGGAACTCATCGAGAGCCAGAAATGACACTTTAAATCCACCTCAGGGTTAGTCAAATTAGAAATCAAACCTTTCACTTTAAAAGACTTACCCTGTTCCTCCAATAGACATTGTTTTACTTCTATCTGTCTATCTTTAGCCTCGAGGGAAAGTTTTAAGCGTCCGGCGGAAGCTACCTCTCTCTCTCCAAGAACGAGGTTAGTTTTCTCCCCTTCAGCCAGGATGACAAATTTATCTCCTCTCTGCTTTAAGAAAGCTTTTAACCCTTCTGCCTGAATCGACTCCTTTTCGAAGAAAAGCGAAACTTCGCCCCCCTTGATTAAAACTTCCTCCAAAACAAAGGGAACGGGGATGGAGAAGCCCTTTCTTGTTCTTTCTCCCGCGGCGCGGCTATACCGAATTCTTGGCTCCTCGATGAAGAGTCTGAGGGGTCTCTTAGAGGAAAAAAAAGCCAGCCAGCTGGTACGCACCGTCAATTTTTGGGCTGCAAAGAAAGGTGTTTCCGCCGCCAGTCGGATGTTTTTAAAGACGAGACCAGGAGGAGCAAAAACTACTTTTACTTCGGAATAAGTAAAAAGGGAACTAAGCCTCCGCTGCATTTCTTCGAACAGCAGGTTCCTTATTTTTATACCCAGGAAAAGAATAATACCGAAGAAAAGGAAAAGGAGCGAAATCTTTATCCCCCGTCTGATTTTCGGACGAATTTTCATGGACTAACTCAAAACTTCATTCCAGAGTAAAAAGGACGGTCCCGGCCTCCACGGTTTCCCCGGGCTTAACTCTCAGGTTGCAGACTCGCCCAGTCTGAGGGGCTTTGATTTCATTCTGCATTTTCATCGCCTCAAGGATCAGGATAGCCTGACCCTGTTTTACTTCCTCGTTATTCTCGACATGGACGGCCACCACCCTTCCCGGCATGGTGATGCGCACCTCCTTCTTTTTTGGCCTTACCTTCTCTTCTCCCGGCCCAAGGAAGGCTGGCTTTTTTTCCACCAGGTATTTCCTGTCGCCTATGATTACCGTATGAGCAATGGAGTTGGATTGGACGACAACGTTGTAAACCCGGTTATTAATCTTCAGCAGTATCTCCTCTTCGGTTATAAAATCAGCTGATACTTCGAAGGATTTATCTCCCTGCGTGACTAAAAAATTCTCGCCTGATTTAGGCCTAACCGTCAGGCAATATTCTTTTCCTTTCAGCCAGAAATTTAAAACCATGTTATCGCCGACTCTCCAGAGCTTGCCTTCTTCCCTCGAGCTTCCAGGCGGATGCTTTGGGCCCAGCGGCTTTTACCTGGCGCTTCTTAGAATCACCATAAGACTTTATGGCTGCCGCAATGACCGCCACCAAGTCATCTTCTCCGGTAGCGTAAATTTCCTTATCCAGCCGGGAGAGAAAATGCGTGTTATATTGACCAGCCAGAAAATCAGGGTGGTCAAGGATGCGGAGGAAAAAAGGAATGGTCGTCTTAACACCATAAATCTGGTATTCTTGAAGCGCCCGCCGCAAACGACTAATGGCCTCTTCCCTTGTTCTTCCCCAGGCAATTACCTTGGAAAGCAACGGGTCATATTCGAGCGGTACAGTATAGCCCTCGACAATGCCGCTATCATCCCTGACCCCAGGACCTCCGGGCGGGTGAAGATAAACAATAGTGCCGGGAGAGGGCATAAAATCCTGGAAGGGGTCTTCAGCCATGATGCGGCATTCAATAGCCCACCCATGAGGATGAATATCTTCCTGGCGGAAAGGCAAGGGTTTACCTTGAGCAATGTCAATCTGCGCCCGCACCAGGTCAATGTCAGTGACCATTTCGGTAATGGGGTGCTCCACCTGGAGCCGAGCGTTAACTTCAAGAAAATAGAAGCGCCGGTTCTTATCGACAATGAATTCCACGGTGCCCGCATTGCGGTAGCCAATGGTCTTGACGGCCGTAATCGCTATTTGTCCCATTTGCTGCCGGGTGGCCTCATCTAAAAAAGGTGAGGGCGTTTCTTCCAGAATCTTCTGGTACCGGCGTTGCATCGAACACTCTCTCTCCCCCAAATAGACGGCGTTTCCATAATGGTCGACTAAAACCTGAATCTCGATATGGTGAGGCTCCTCAATATATTTTTCGATATAAATAGCTGGGTCGCCAAAGCTGGCCTGAGCTTCGGATGCGGCCAGCCGGTAAGAAGAAAGCAGCTCTTCGCGCTGCCGCACAAGACGAAGTCCTTTCCCCCCGCCGCCAGCAGAAGCCTTGAGCAAAAGAGGAAAACCGATTTTCTCGGCCTGGCTGACTAACTCCTCTTCATCTTTGATAGGTTCCAGAGTCCCGGGGATGATGGGCACACCAGCCTCCGCCATTTTTTGGCGAGAAACTGTCTTTAATCCTAAAAGCTCCATCGGCCGGGAGGGCGGGCCGATAAAAATAATGCCCTCTTCCTCGCAGCGTCGGACAAAAAGGTGGTTCTCAGCCAGAAACCCATAGCCCGGATGAATTGCCTCGGCGCCGCACTTTTTAGCTATATCAATTATTTTTTCCATGTTCAGGTAGCTGGCGGCGGGCGAAGATTCGCCTAAAGGATAAGCTTCCTCGGCCAACCGAACATGGAGCGCCAGCCGGTCTACTTCGGAATAAACGGCCACCGGAATTATACCCATCTCCCGACAAGCCCGGATAACCCGCACCGCTATCTCGCCTCGGTTAGCAATTAATATCTTCTTAATTGGTTTCATCACCCTCGACCACTATTGTTCTAGCCTCGTCCTTTCCCTTATTTTATTATTTTTTACTCAGCTTTCATCCGGTGGCCCTAATTAGAATTTTTACCTTATTTAGAGTGGAATATTGCCGTGTTTTTTGGGTGGGTTTTTGTCCCTCTTGTTCTCTAACATTTTTAAGGCGGCAATAAGTTTAGGCCGAGTTAAACGTGGTTCTATTACCTCATCCAAATAACCCTTTTCGCAGGCAATATACGGATTAGCTAATTTCTGACGAAATTCGAGGATCTTCTGACGCCGCAAATTTTCTGGGTCAGCCGAAGAGGCAATTTCCCGCTGATAAATAATCTTCACCGCACCTTCTGGACCCATAACCGCGATTTCAGCCGTTGGATAAGCATAATTGATATCAGCCCGAATATGCTTGGAAGCCATAACGCAATAAGCGCCGCCATAAGCCTTTCGGGTAATTACCGTGATTTTAGGCACCGTGGCTTCAGAAAAAGCATAGAGAAGCTTTGCTCCGTGGCGGATAATTCCGCCATGCTCCTGGGCTACGCCGGGCAAAAAACCCGGCACATCCTCAAAAGTAATAAGGGGAATATTGAAGGCGTCGCAAAAACGAACAAAACGGGCTGCTTTGTCTGAAGCATCAATGTCTAAAGCTCCTGCCAGATGATCTGGCTGGTTAGCTACAATGCCCACTGATTTACCTGCTAGCCGGCCAAAACCAATCACGATATTGCGGGCAAAATCAGGTTGAACCTCAAAAAAATAGCGGTCATCAAGCACTTCCCTGATTACCTGGCGCATATCATAGGGCTGGTCAGGGTCATCGGGCACTATCTCGTTGAGTTCATCGGAGATTCTGTCCCAGGGGTCAGAAGTCTCTTTTTCAGGTGGGTCTTCCATATTATTATTGGGGATGAAAGAAAGAAGTTCTCTTATAATGGCGAATGCTTGCCTTTCGTTATCCGCGGCAAAATGGGCTACGCCACTAATGGAATTATGCGTGTCCGCACCACCCAATTCCTCCATGGTTACTTTTTCGTGCGTCACTGCCTGGATGACTTCTGGGCCAGTGATAAACATATGACTTGTTTCTCTGGTCATGATGATAAAATCAGTCAAGGCCGGAGAATAGACCGCGCCCCCCGCACAGGGCCCTAAAATAGCTGAAATCTGAGGAATAACCCCGGAGGCCAAAACATTGCGCAGAAAAATATCCGCATACCCACCCAGGCTGGCCACACCTTCCTGGATTCTCGCTCCCCCTGAATCATTAAGACCGATGACCGGAGCGCCAACCTTCATCGCCAGGTCCATTATTTTGCAAATCTTGGCCGCATTAGCGCCGGAGAGCGAGCCACCAAACACTGTAAAATCCTGGGCAAAGACGAAAACCAGACGACCATCTATGCGGCCATATCCAGTAACCACTCCGTCACCATAAATCCTTTTCTTCTCCATACCGAAATCGTAACATTGATGGACAACCAGTTTATCCATTTCCTCGAAAGAGCCGGGGTCAAGAAGCTGGTTAATTCTTTCTCTGGCGGTTAGCTTGCCCGCCTGATGCTGTTTTTCAATCTTCTCTTTTCCTCCCCCTTCTTCGGCTAATCTTATTTTTTCCCTTAATTCTTCTAATTTATGACTTATAGCCATGTTCCCCCCGTCTAAAACAATTTTTTTATTTCTTAGCCTTCTCCCAATCTTTTAAAAATTTTTCTATTCCCACGTCGGTAAGCGGATGATGAACCAGTTTCTCCATCACGGCATAAGGCACCGTCACAATATCTGCACCGACCAGAGCAGCTTCCACCACATGGCGAGGATGACGCACGGAGGCCACAATCACCTCCGTGGCAAAACCAAACTGTTGATAAATAGATACAATCTGGTCTACCAGCTCCATCCCCTCATGAGATATGTCATCCAGCCGACCGATGAAAGGGCTGACAAAGGCTGCCCCGGCCTTAGCGGCTAAAATGGCCTGGGAGGGGGAAAAAATAAGCGTCATATTAACTCTTATCCCTTCTTCTTTCAGCCGCTTCGTGGCTTTTAAGCCTTCGACGGTCACGGGAATCTTGATCACCACGTTCTCGGCTATTGCCGCCAATGACCTGGCCTCAACCACCATTTCTTCGGCTTGCGACGAGACACATTCCACGCTTACGGGACCGGAGACGAGGCCGCAGATTTCTTGAATAAGCTCCCGGAAATCTTTTTTCTCCTTGGCGATCAGGGTCGGGTTGGTGGTGACGCCATCTAAAATCCCCCAACTGGCCACTTCCCTTATCTCCCCCGGGTTAGCCGTGTCCAGGAAAAACTTCATCTTTCTTTCCTCCTGATTTTTTTCGGAAAAAAATATATTTTTATTTTATTTTATTAAGAACAAAGTTAGAAAGAGTGCCAATTCCTTCAATCTGGACATCAACCCGGTCGCCAGGCATCATAGGCCCGACTCCCGCTGGCGTCCCCGTCGTAATAATATCACCAGGAAAAAGAGTCATTATCCGGGAGATAAAACGGACAAGAAAAGGAACCGGGAAGATTAAGTGCCGCGTGTTTCCCGACTGCCTTAGTTTCCCGTTAAGGAAAGTCTTAATCGACAGGTGAGAGGGGTCAAGGTCAGTCACCATGCATGGCCCGCAAGGGGCAAAAGTATTAAAAGATTTCGCCCGGGTAAATTGTCCATCCTTGAGCTGAAGGTCACGCGCCGTGACATCGTTGAAACAAGTATAGCCGAGGATAACCTCTTCGAGGCCTGCCTCATCGGATAAATCATGAACTTCCTGGCCAATCACTACGGCCAGCTCTCCCTCGTAATCGACGCGATTGGCCTGGCGAGGATAGATGATCGCGTCATGGTGGCCGATGAGGGAGGAGGGCGGTTTCAGAAAAATAAGAGGCTCGGCCGGAAGAGGCCGGGACATTTCTTGGGCGTGGTCGCGGTAGTTCACGCCCACGCCGATGATTTTGGTCGGGACAACCGGTGGTAATATTTTTACTTTTCCAATAGGAATACTATAATTTTCTCGCTCCCTCGTCTCAAAGACCGAACCGCGCAGAGGGTAAAGCATCTCCTGCTCGAGAACACCATATCTCGTCTCTCCTTCGAAAGAAAAGCGGTAGATTTTCATGACTAAATTACCTTAACACACCGGTAGCGATTTCCGTCCGCCGGCTCTCGTTGCCGGCCCGGTCACAGGCACTAATAGCATAATGATAACTTTTCCCCTTTTCAACTTCCCTATCCTCGAAGCTGGTGGCTAAAATTGGTTCTGGCGTTAACAGCCGAAAATCATTTTCTTTTTCTTCTCGCCGCCAGACGCGATAACCAGCCAGGTCCAAAGCATCAACCGGGTCCCAGCTAAGAGCGACCGCCACGCCGCTGAAGACAAAGGTTAACCCAGAAGGCGGGGAAGGAGGAAAAATATCGCGCATGGCTATCTGGCAGACAGCCGAATCCTCGCTTTCGCGGAGCAAAGGGTCATCAAGTTTCACGGCACGCACCTTGTACTCGTACACTTTATTCAGGCTGACCTCACTATCCTCCCATTCCGTCGCTTGAACTGGAGAAATGGTAAGGCGGACCCAGGCAGAATCACCTTCCCGGCGGTAAACGTGGTAGGCCTCACTGATTACCTCCTCTCCCGGGATTAAACTACCCTGGCCTGGACGCCAGTGAAGCATGATTTTGTCTTCCAGCAACTCCGCCTCAAGACCCGTGGGTGGTGGAGAAACATTGACGGGGATGATGGAAAGCGGGTCGGAAAATTCGGACTTGCGGCCTTTTTCATCCCGGAGGCGAAGCGAAAAGAAAAAAACCACCCTGGCCAGCTTGTTATGGTCAAAGGAGTAATCCCAAGTTGAAGGAAGAGACGAAGGAAAAGAAGAAGTATTTAGCGCATCCTTTTCTTTTATTTCCGCGACTAATTTGCTCTGGCGACGGAATTCATTCCAACCAGGAAAAGCAGGTTTCTCTGCCTCCGAGGAAAAAGGAAGTTCAAGCGCCCATACCTCCACCACGGGCAAAGAGCTCATCGCCACCCCGCTTTCATAGACCAAGGGCGTCTCCCATGCCAGCACAATTTTAGCTCCCACCTGACTGACCTTAGCTTGCTGAACTTTTGACGGAATGAGAAGGAGAGGTGGTTGCAACGGCCCCTTTACCCCGCACCCATGGAGAAGGAGAGCGATAATTGCTCCGCCAACCAGACGGCTTTTGTTCATTAAAGAATAAAACGCCTGAGATCCTGGTCTTTAAGAATATCTCGCAGCTGCTTTTCCACGTAGCTGCGGTCAATAAGAATACGCTTGGGAGAAATGTTGGGCGCCTCGAAAGAAATTTCCTCCATCACTTTCTCCATAACCGTATGAAGCCGCCGCGCTCCGATATTTTCCGCTTCCTCGTTAATCCTCTCGGCGATGGCCGCTATTTCCTCGATAGCCTCGGGAGTAAAATCCACTTCCACTCCCTCGGTGGCTAAAAGAGCACGATATTGTTTAATAAGAGCATTTTCTGGTTCGGTAAGAATACGGACGAAATCCTCCTTGGTAAGCGGTGTTAGCTCGACGCGAATAGGAAAACGCCCTTGTAGTTCGGGGATCAAATCAGAAGGTTTGGACACATGAAACGCGCCCGCGCCGATAAAAAGGATATGGTCGGTGCGCACCAGACCATAACGAGTGTTGACCGTCGTTCCTTCGATGATAGGCAACAGGTCGCGCTGCACCCCTTCCCGGCTAACATCCGGTCCAAAGCCTGATTCCCGTCCCGCTATCTTATCCACCTCATCGAGAAATATTATTCCCGATTGCTCTACTCGCTCAATGGCCAGCCGCGCTACCTGGTCCATGTCAATCAGCCTTTTCTGCTCCTCTTCCATCAAGTATTCTCTGGCTTCCGCTACTTTAACTCTTCTCTTTTTCGGCCTTCCTCCCAGAAACCCGGGAATGATTTCCTGAATCTGGATGCCGATTTCTTCGTAGCCTGTGTTGGAGAAAATCTCGAAGGGCGGCGAAATTTTATCCTTCATTTCAAGCTCAACCATGCGGTCCTCGAGCAACCCGTCGCGCAGTTGGTGGCGCAGCTTTTCCCTCGTCTCCTGGAACCGAACATAGTCGGAATCACCATAAGCATTATTCCGCCGCCGCGAGGAAGGAAGAAGAATTTCCAGGAGTTTTTCTTCCACGTTTTTCTCTGCCTTCTCCCTTATCTCGGCGACCTTTTCTTGGCGCACCATGTCGACAGCAATCCGCACCAGGTCTCTAATCATCGATTCCACATCCCGGCCTACATACCCCACCTCGGTAAACTTGCTGGCCTCAATTTTAAGAAAAGGAGAGGAAGTAAGCTTGGCCAGACGCCGGGAGATCTCCGTCTTACCGACCCCCGTCGGGCCAATCATCAGAATATTCTTCGGCGCAATCTCGTCGGCCAATTCTGGCGGAAGCTTCCGCCGACGAAATCGGTTGCGCAGGGCGATGGCCACTGCTTTTTTGGCGGCTTGCTGGCCGATGATGAACTTGTCCAATTCCGCCACAATTTCCTGGGGCGTGAGCTCTTCATCATGGCGCCAGACGCGACCAACACTCAGTTCCCGCTTGTGAGGCACGGCGAAAGGCATCTATTTTAATTCCTCCACGACGATAAAATCGTTAGTATAAACGCATATGGCTGCGCTAATTTTCAAGGCTTCCAAGGCAATTTCTTTCGCTGAAAGGTCAGTATATTTCAATAAAGCTCTGGCTGCGGCTAAAGCATAAGGCCCGCCAGAACCAATGGCTATAATCCCGTCATCTGGCTCCACTACGTCTCCATTGCCGCTAATAAGAAAGCTGGCTTCTTTATCGGCCACAATTAAAAAAGCTTCCAACTGGCGCAGAGCTTTATCCATCCTCCATTCCTTGGCCAATTCAATGGCGGCGCGGGATAAGTTACCCCGGTATTCTTCGAGTTTGGCCTCAAACCGGGAGAAAAGCGCAAAAGCATCTGACGTGGCCCCAGCAAACCCGGCCAAAACCTTGTCTTTATACAAACGTCTTATTTTCCGGGCAGAATGTTTTAATACGGTTTGCCCGATAGTTACCTGGCCATCACCGGCCATGGCAATCTCGCCTTTGTGCCGAACACAAATTACCGTGGTTGACCTAATCATTCAGTGAAGCCTCGTCCTGAAAAATATAATAATCCAACTCGGGGTTTAATTCAACGGCCGCAGGACAGCAGGTATCTTCCTGTTTTCGGTCTTAAGGCTATCTTTCCCCAAAGACGCAGAGAGCCAGGGGCGACTTGTCCATGCTTCCATGCCTGGGTTATTCTTCCAAACCCAGGGCAACGGAGGGTCCTTTAAGGCTAAAGGGAGAAACCAAACGCTTCTGCTCCCGGAATTGCGGGCATTTCCCTTAAA
>FWPV01016532.1_pt1 | contig 10381 bp, 9 predicted proteins | sample 2228371 | NCBI WGS metagenome assembly FWPV01 (sample SAMEA103939776, study PRJEB20133) | metagenome
CTGTGCGCACACTGCCGTTCTGCACGCACAACTAGACGAGCGAGAACGGTACACCCCCACGCGTGTGGGGAAAACACCCCGTTATCGGCAAACGTGGTGTCAAAGTACGGTACACCCCCACGCGTGTGGGGAAAACCCCCGTTGGCCCGCGCCTCGACGCCGGACCAGTACGGTACACCCCCACGCGTGTGGGGAAAACTCATCGCGGCCCAGCGTCACACGGTGCTCCGCTTGGTACACCCCCACGCGTGTGGGGAAAACCGCACCAGCGTGCGCGTTGGATCGTCAGGGTTCGGTACACCCCCACGCGTGTGGGGAAAACCTTCCCCATCCTTGCAGTCCGGTGCAGCACCTCCGGTACACCCCCACGCGTGTGGGGAAAACGGCGGCGCGCCAGCGCCAGATGATGGATCACCGGTACACCCCCACGCGTGTGGGGAAAACCCAGGTCTGGAACGCCGCGCCGTTGGCCCACGCGGTACACCCCCACGCGTGTGGGGAAAACCCTTCACTGATAGGCGGATAATTTACCCTTCCGACCTATTTTACTACACGTTAGTGCTGTTTAAAAATCAGCTGCACCCCATCCAGGTCGATGACGCTGCGGCGGGTTCGGCCATACAACCGGATCGCATACCCCTGTTCATTGGCCGCTGAGTGAATGAGGATCACACCGCCGCCACCGCTGGATCTGCAGCATTTCTCCCACAACAGGTCGCGCACCATCGCAGATACACGCCCAACGAAAACTCCGGGGTGCGGCTCCAGCAGCCAGCGCGTGATCTCGCCGCGCAAGGCGGGTTTCACTGCTTCCAGTATCAGCACAATCATGTAATCACCTCTTCAGATCCGTACAGCTCTTCCCACAGATCGCCGGCTCGCCCCCGCTCGTCATCGATCTCCTCATCCAGCAGGTCTGGTTCGCCTTCGATCTCGAGCGCCCGGTCGATGTCTGGCAGGATACGCTCCAGCAGCTTCACCTCACGGAAACGCTCCCGGCACGCCCGGCGCACCCGGGCCTCAATATCATAGGCGCCCATCCCCACTACTTCAAAGGCCAAAGGGATAGTTACATCCACCTTGTACAGGTCGGCCACATCATAGACAAACGAGAGCTGTCGCCCGGTATGGATGAATCCCAGCCCGGGGGAGTAACCGCCTGACACAATAGCGGCATGGCACAGACCATTCAACAGTGCGTTGGCCGCCGAAAGCGCCCGGTTGATCGGGTCACTGTAGTCCCAATCTCGTGGGTCATATCGTCTCCCACGCCAGAGGACACCGCTCGCTTTCGCCGCGGCAGCATATGCCTTGCGAACGCGAACCCCCTCATGCCCGCGCACCTGGGGTAAGCTCAATGACGGGTCGAGCTCTTCATTGAAACGCATACGATACATGTTCATGACGACCTGGGCCCGAGTCTCTCTATTGCTAACCAGTTCGGCCTGGCGCATCAAGCGATAGCCTTTACGCGTTTCACCGGTTCCGCTGGCATAGAAACGTGTGCTGTCCTGTCCAACCCATAAAATGCTGCAGCCGTTCTCGGCCAGCACATTGATCGCGGCGTGAGTGATGCTTGTCCCTGGCCCCAGCAGCAAGGTGCAGAGGTTTGCCACCGGGACGGGCGTGATCCCCTCCTCGGTGACGATCTCGATCGCATGATCGTCACGATTGATGATGGCATGCTCGATATAGATATAACTCAGGCTATCTCTTAGTTTTGGTAGTATGTGATAATCCTTCATCCCGATCACTTCCTCCAGTAAAACTAGGGGCCGACACCCGCAAGCATCGGCCCCATTTTCCTACCCTGCCCGGGCCACCGACAGCAGCCCGCAGCCCAGTCCTTTGCCGGATCCGATACCATTCTGAATAGTTTGGCCGAACATGGCCTCGTCGGTTACGCTCAAGACCCCATCAAACTGCACGGCCAGCAGGCTCACGGATTGTCCTTTGCCGGTATTGTCCCGCAGGAAGCCGCGCCCGGTTACCCGCAGGCTGTCCAGGTCAACAGCGAAGCCGCCAGCCTCTCCTTTACGGAGCAGCCATTCTATCTGCTCTGCCTCCCTCAGCAAGCCCAGGCGCCGCCCATCCCGCTTGATGGTCGGGTTTGCCAGCAGGCGAAAAACCAGCAACTGCCCTGCATAGAAGGTCGGCTGGTACAGTCTGACCTTTGGAGCCTCAAGCAGACCATGCTCATGGTCGGCGGCGAAATCCCGCCAGTCCGGCTCAAGCTGCGTTTGCACCAACAGACGGAGCATCGCTGGACTGAGCTCGTTGGGCCGGACATCCTCACGGCGGAAAAGCACCCGTTCCTGCGGCGGAAGCGGGTCCGGCAGGGCTTTCAAGATCGAGCGGTGTGTCTGGTAGGCAGTGCGGTGACGCCGCTGCACCTGCCTTGAGCGGGGGTCAAGCAAGATCTGTGAGAGATACATGGCTTAACCCTCCTTCCCGCTTACCGATACCGGGATGTATTCAACCCGCACACGTCGGGGATGGAAGGATCGCTGTCTCTGGACGAAGCTGACCGGCGTGTCGTTGACCACAACGCTGCCGGTCGTATCCTCGATGACTGCCCTCAGCCGCTCAGGTGGGGTCCCGGAATCGCACAACCAGGGATATTCTCTCAGGGCTTCCTCCAGATTCCATCCTTCCAGAAGCCCATCTTGCAGCCAGACAGGCTCCCCGGGCACAAAGGCTTTTCGCCCCAGATAGAGCGCCCAGACGGGATTTTGCAGGGCATCATACAGTGCACGCAGCAGTGCCAAATCCTCACCCTCCAGCCCCACCAGGAAACAGGCGTCGGCCAGATAGTAGCGTGTGGACACGACAACGTTTTTCCGCTCCGGGGAGCCGCCGCCGATTTTGTAGTAACCGCCTTTGCCGGCGGTGTGATAGTCGCGCTCAAGCCGGCCTTCGCGATCCACCCGTACACCCATGCGCAGGGTCGCCAGGTCGCCGAGCGGTTCCCAGCGAGGACGCCCCAGGGCGGCGCACAGCAGCCCGATCACCCCGCTCTTGGAAGGCTCACGCCCCGTGTCGCGCACCGTGAAGCGGCTCTGTGTGCCCCAGGACTGCATCGGTCCGCTGCAGCGCAGCAGCAGTGTTGCGCTCATTGCATCACCCCTGCGGGAGGGCTGCCAGCAGCGCCCCGATCCACGACGGGAAGTCTGCAACCTGATAAGGGGCGAGCGCCTGAAGCTGGATCGTTTCATCCAGCGGCAGGGCCGCGGCAATGCCCTCAAACCCATACACCCGGGCCAGACGATCCCAGTAGGCATCCAGGGCCTGGACAGATGGGCCGACCAGCCCGGACATCCCGCCATTGACCGGGCGCTCAAAGGCATTGGCCAGCGACCACCCCATGCCGCGCTCGTGTACCACCCCCAGCAGAAAACTGGGCGGATTATGCGCCGCGAAGCTGTTCTGCTTGCCGCTGGGGATGGCCTCTACAGCCGCCCGCAGAAAGCCCTCCACTGTCCGGCGGGCAAGGCCGGTATCCCTGTAGAGGTTAGCCACAAGCTGCGGCCAGTCTAGCCGCGCGTAGCGGTAGAAGGTAGCGCTGTTGAAGCCGGTCACGCCCATCATCCCGGCCCCGGTCTCTTCTCTCGGCTGGAGGTCATCCACTGCCGTAAAGAAATCGATGTCCATCGCCACACGGTGTGTTGAGATGGCATGTGCTACCTGACAGGCGGCATCGATGTTGGTCTCAGGCCGATCCGCCAGCATCCGACCAAACAATGCGATGTCCGGCGCGCTGGTGCGACCCTTTGTCTCCTTGAGAAAACTCTTGACGATCTGCTGAAGCCGTGATGAACCGCCTTCATATACCTCTGCACGAATGCCTTCCCAGTCAGAAAGGGTCTGATTGCAGAGGATATCAAGTTCTTCCGGGCTAAGGTAGACCAGCACCTGGGTGCGGTTTGCCCCGGCTGGTTCACCGTTACCCTCAGGCTTCTCCTTCTTCCCCTTTTCCTCAGGTGTGAAGACGAAAATAAGGGCTTCAGCGATAGCCCGGGCATCTTCTTGACTGGCACCCTGAGCCACGAAACGTCTCTGAAGCTCGCCCGCGATCAGGCGGCTGCGGATGCCGATCTCCACCTCCACTGTCTCAGCAAAGACTGGCGCAGTGCGGATCGCCCGCTTGAATGCCTGAGAAGAGATGCGAGCCCGGCGCGCCCCGCCGAAGACACAATCCTTCGGGTTGTTGGTATCATCGCGATTCAGATTTGACGGGGCGAAGTTCTGAATGATATGCAGCTCGAGAAACATGACACTTTACTCCTTTTCTTCTTCATCTAACGTATCAAGAGAATCTTCATCTGTTTCGGCGGGCGTGGCATAACGATAGAAGCTGTTTGCCCATGCGCGCCGCACCCGGGCCTGCCCATCAGGATGACGCCAGGCCATGATGTCTTTGAAAAGCTGGAGCCAGTTAACGGGGATATCCTTCTGCTTCAGCATTGAGACGGCCTGCCGCAGATAGACATCCAGCTCTTCTTCATGAGCGGCCAACAGCACACCCACGCGCCGCTCCAGGGCTTCATCATTCTTCCCACGCAGCCCTGCCAGATGATCACCCAGGTTGCCGCTCTTGGCACTCATGGGATGCAGGGCAAACAGAGAGGCGACAATGTAGGCCGTGCGTTCCTGCCATTCTGACATCCCCTGTACCTGTGGGGCCATGTACATCAACATCTCCGGCGCATAGCCGAGCGGCTGGCCCAGCCCACGTCGCAGAGCCGCCCTGACAGCGCGGTCCTCCCCGACGCGCCCCACCAGCCAGTTAACAAACTCCTCTACTCGATCTGCCATTGCTCAATCTCCTTTCGTATCGGCGTCAGTTTCCATTCCAGTGTCCTTCGCCCTGCAGCGGCTGCTTTCAGGGCGCGCACATCGCTGCCTGCCAGATCCTCGGCGCTTTCATAGGCTTGACGGGCAGTTTGTATGAGGACGCGGTACCAGTCTACGAGGGCCGCCTCCCCGTGCCGAGGCAATCCCTCCACAAGCCGCCAGAAAGCTGGTTCGATAGCCCCCCAGTACTGGCTTTCGACATTCCAGTGCTTGACCAATGGCCGAACGTCTTCAGGCCGAGGCTTGCGGCCTTCTGCCTTCCCGGCATCGGGGGCAACTATCAGCTCCGCAAGGCGATACAGCGCTCTTGATAAAGCCTGTCTGATCATCTCAGCCTGCTCCAACCCTGCTTTTAACCATCTGACAAGCCCGGGATCGGCGAAATACCGTGCAGGAATTGGCAGTTCCTCCTGGCGATAAAACTCGATCCTGGCCTGATCGCTGGCCATACCCAGCGCCAGCAGGGGCACCTGCCAATGATCATCAAACAGGCCATCTCGATCTTCGTCAAACAGGGTTGCTAACCAGGCAATACACATCGGCGGCCTGTCCGCCTGCCCTTGAGAAGAGACACTTTGTTCAAGGATGGCAGAACTATCTCGCCAGAGGGCGCGCTCTTCCCTGAAGCGCAGCGGCGTATAGCCAGATGCATTAGTGCTGCTCTTCTTTACTGCCCTGTGATGTTTGAACGGATCAAACACAGTGGGAGCAAGTTTTGGCTGCCCCAAACCCACTTCTATGTCGTCGATTCGATTACAATCGCTGCGAGGCTCCAGCCATACACGATAACTCTGCCATGTCAGGTAATCTAAATAGCCTGCCGGGATTTTCCTTCCCCTACCAATTGGGTCACCCTGCTCCCATGCGGGAGCATCCTGTTGCGTTTGGGGGATACCGATGATCTGTGCAATATTCAGGTCTGTATAGCTCCACATATTCAACAAGGATGTGTGGAACAGACTTGTTCCCATGGCCAGGAAGTGTATGCCACGGGCGGCCGGGCTGTCTGGCCCTGACAAACCAGGTTTAAGCAACCCGCCCACCCGGAACGCCTGTGCAGCTACTAGAGAGCGAGCAGCTTCTGCAAAGGTCATTCCAGGATGATTTGCATCCGTGACATGACTGAATAGAGCCGGATTGTTACCGGTACTATGCACGAGATGGATGATTGGTGTGCTCTTTCCCTCTAGCGGCTTTCGCTGGTAGAAACGCTTATCCTCATCCGGGTGCAGCAGGTCAAAACGGTCATACCACCGCTCCCAGTAAGCATCAAGGCGGGCAGCATCCCATGCTCCGGCCCGCCACAGGTCAAACCATGCTTCCGTGCTTGCCGGGCCGAAGACGCGATGCAGTACGGCCAGCAGCAGACGGTACAGAGAGGCGGTTTCCAGCGGTGTCTCTGCGCTGATCCCGCGCAGCTCATGGGCATATGCCAGTGCCTCGCGCAGGCTGAACTCCTCGACACGTCCATCAAAGGTCTCGCATGGTATCCAGGGCTGGTCGATCAAATTGAACGACTGGGTCATAGCTCATCCTCCTTCAAGATTTCAAGGCCAAACTCACGGGTCAGGCGCAGGACAAATCGCGTGCCAGCGATCCGGCACAGACCGTCGGTGAACACGGCCACCCGGTGATATCTGAGGGCTGGCTCATCAGCCCACGCCTTTGGCAGGGCATACTCCTGGCCTTCAACGAGCTGCTGGAAAACACCCCGGTGACGAATACTGACAACATAGCGCAGCAGACGATGTGGCTCTGCCCGACGAGCGAGATCAACCGGCAGCGAGCCATCCGGCTCCAGCGCAACCCCTGCCCCAACTCGATGCAGGCAGATGACCTGCACCGTCGGCTCAATCAACCGTGTGGCTGCCTGAAAAGCTTCATGCAAAGTGGGATCGTCCTCATCAAGGCCAACGTTCTTCCCATCGAGCAGCCTGGACGCCCCGGGCAGCGGGATATGTTTTAAATCTGCCTGGTACCGCGCACTGTCTTGCTCAGGGAGCATCTCATCATAGGCAGCCGACAGCACCTCGTGCCAGGGCAGACTCCGCCAGCCTTCTCCGTATACTGTTTCGATCAACTCCCGGCTCTGGTCCGGCAGATGAAGGGCATCTCTACCCTGTAGCGCTGCCCAGCTTGCCAGCAAGAGGAACTTTCCATACACATATTCGGAATCGCCAAATGCCGGCAGATCGCCGTGCTTCTCCGGCTCGATGAGCAGGCAGCGAGGGGTTTTCAACCGGCTTGGGCGTTCGTCACGGTGGTGACGGTGCAGCCGGCCAATGCGCTGGATCAGAAGGTCGACAGGGGGCAGTTCCGTGATTAACAGGTCGAAGTCCAGGTCAAGACTCTGTTCAATAACCTGTGTTGCTATCACTATCCCTCGGTACGGACGCGGCCCCTCTTTTCCAAAACGATATACGATATCCTGTTCGATGGACTGCCGCCATGCTGGCGGGTAGCGAGCGTGAAACAGGTGCATTTCGCAACCGTCAAGCAAACCTCTATCGAGAACTGACCGGAGTTCCCGATAGAATTGCTGTGCATGTCCCACAGTGTTGCAGATCACCGCAGCACATCCACCCTGATTCAATGCACCTGATAAAACGGCATCCAGACCTGATGTCACCCACTCGAGCTGGATATCGTGCCCCTCTGTGACATCATCCAGGCTCACAGCGAAACTGTCCCCGCTGACATCAACCCACGTCAGGCGAGCATGATGTGAGTCTGTAGAAACAAGCGCAGTGGTGTCCCCACCAAACGCCTCAACCAGTTGATTGCGAGCCTTATTGGGGAGCGTGGCGGACAGAACTACCACGGATGACCCCAGCCAGCGCAGCCATGCTAACAGAGTCAGGAACAGTTCGTTCATGTAGGTGTCATAGGCATGAACCTCGTCAAAGACGAGCACCTTATGTGCCAGGCCAAAGAGTCTCACAAAGAAATGCCGTGTCCACAGCACACTTAGCAAGGCCTGATCAACCGTGCCCACAGCGAATGGTTCCAGTAAGCCGCGTTTCTTGGGCAAGAACCATGTGGACGCTGTCCCGACCTTTCTCTCTCCATCTTCACCGAAAATGCCAGAGGGAGTTTGCCCGGCATTCAGTTGCCATGCCGCTTGACTGTGCAACAATCGGGGCCGCAAGCCCTTCTCTGGGAAAAGACACTGCAAAAAACGCTCCACCCGTGAATGCATTTGATTGCTGGTAGCCTGGGTTGGCATGGCGACATAGAGACCCTGCAGCAGATCCTCACTTAATGCAAGGCTGCTGAGATAAAAGGCCAGCTCAGTTTTGCCGATCCCTGTTGGTGCCTCAAGGATGATCAACGACTGCCCCTTTAGGTTCTCCAACGCACCGAGTGCTGCCTGCTGTACAGGATTCGGCTCAACCGAAGGCTGCGGCAGGATTTCGTTGAAGGTCGGGAGAGTGAGCGAGTAGCCTTTCTTTTCCCAGCCCGTTTCACGAAGCGCAGTGTGTGCTCGCTCATGGGCTGCCTGTCGGTAAATGCCTAAGGAGACCCATTCCTGTTGCAGTGGGAAATGTTCGACCATCGATCCGAGCCAATCCGCAATGGTTGTCAGCCCTGAGATGAGCGTCAGGCATGCATTGGATACCTCCATGGCGTTATCGACATCAGGTAGTGGTGGTGGTTGATAGAGGTCATATAAAGTGTCAAAAAGCGCCTGCCTGGCCTCTTCCCATTGGGGCTGATGTGATGCATCGTAAGCCTGCTTTAGCTGCGAAGCATCGGGCCAGATGCCGTGATGCCCTCCCACGACTCGCGCCAGCGCTTCGGCTGTGGGCCTGTTCCGCACCAGGCCATGTTCAATCAACAGCCCCTTTCCTCTGTAGGCCAGTGCATACGCAGAAACGATCCCATGCGGGATATCGGCCACACCTAATCCAATGGGCAGCCCCAACTCTTTGAGACGGGGGACAATGGCCTCATACTTGCGCTGGAAACCTGGGCTGGCTTTTCCCAGATCGTGAAGGCCGATCAAGAAAGATAGGAAAGCCCCGGCTTGATCTGTGGATAAACCCAACGCGCGGCTTATGAACGCCCGGGTGTTTGCATTAACAGCTCCTTCCCATAGCAGGGAGGTTACTTCGGCCACGTCGATCAGGTGATAAACAAGCAAATGGGTGGCACCACCCTCGCCAGTTTTCGCCCAGAGAGTCTGCAGCCATCGTTTGCTCTCCTCGTTCATCTCTCCTCTCCTTCGTAAAGCTGAGCCGCCCCGCGCATGTCTGCGGCAATCATCTCACGCAGATCGGCCGGTGCCAGCACTTCACAATCTGGCCCCCAGCCGCGTATCCATGGTATCAGTTCACGTACACCGGCCACCTGCACTGCCCACTCGAGGCTGCCATCTGGGAGATCTTCGATCTGCTGAAGCGGATGCCAGATCGTCTCCCTCACCCGGTTGGCAGCAGCACCGTAGAAGCGTAGTTTGACTTCCACAGGTTCCACCCCATACCATATCCCCCAGGCATGCTGAATAAGCCTCTCGAGATCGATATCGTCAGGCCGCCTAAATTGCTCAGTAGTCAATATGGCCCTGCTGATTCGTTCAACCTTGAATGTCCGCATCATGCCGTGCGTAAGACTGTAGCCCAGCACATATACACCCTCACTGAGAAGTGCGGGTTCGAAGAAATAGGGTTGTATCTCATAGTCATTTGCCTGGTCGCTATCGAATCTTTGATGAGTAATACGAACAGTGATCTGTTCGCGCCAGGACCTTATCAGTGTCTCCCATACCAGCGCGCGCTCTGACGTAGGCGGACGTTGTTTCTGCATCGTTTCCAGTGATTGCATCATCTGTGCCCCAAGCTGTTCATCTCGGATTGCGATCACGAGTTTTTCCAGCACAGTGATCATCATGGGGGGGATATGTGTGAGCCTTCTGATAGCCTGCCGCATTGCTAGGTAGAGCATCAGTGACTCTCCACTGCTCAATCGTACCCTTGATAAATACTGGGATCGGTCAATGCGATATCGCCCGTCTTCCTGCTGAATTGGCACATCTGTATCACGCATCAGTTGAATATCTCGATAAATAGTGCTTCGGTCTACTCCCATGCGCATAACCAGCTCATCAACCGAGTAACCTGCCGGATTGCTGATCAGGAGTTCTTCGATCCTCTGCAACCGTGCTGCGCGACTCACTGTCCGGATCATTCTTCTCTCCTTTGCTTACCAGTGTAATAGAAGATTGTCGCATGTATTGCGACAATCGGAACCATATCACAGGCTATTGTTTTTGGACAACTGCGGGGGGATCAGTTCATTAAGATAGAAGGTGAAGCGGCAAGTACAATGACCTGTTTCAGCAGTGCGTCAATGATGCCAGCTTACACATAAGGGACCGCGATGATGGCCTTCGGCATCGGGCTAGCCCCCCAGGTCCTGCTGGCGCTGCTCCTCCAGTTCGGCGTCGTCGATGGCCGCCGCGACCCGCCGCCTGACCTTCCACCCGCTCTCGGCCAGCCGCTCCTCGGCGATCTTCAGGATGGCCCCC
>FWPV01016537.1_pt1 | contig 10380 bp, 3 predicted proteins | sample 2228371 | NCBI WGS metagenome assembly FWPV01 (sample SAMEA103939776, study PRJEB20133) | metagenome
TCTCGCGCCAGGCGCGCCCGCCGTTGGTGCTGCGGAAGAGACCGCTACCAACGCCGGCAAAGAGCGTCTCGTCGCGCGCAAAATCGGGCGAGATTGCCAGACAAAGAACGTTCAAATCCAACAGGCCGAAATTCCAGGCTACCCAATGCCGACCGCGATCCGCCGAACGGAAAACGCCATCTTCCATCGTTCCGGCCAAAACAATGCCGTCTTCCCCAAAACCCGGCGAGATGACCAGAGCAGACACGACGGGCGGCGGTGAGGCCATGCCGGTCGCCTGCCACGTCTCGCCACCATCGCTAGAGTAGAGGACACCACCGCTGACGCCGGCAATGAGGGTACGGTCATGGACAAAATCCGGCGAAATAACTACCGCAGTCGTAGGGAGCGGCTCCTCAACGGCCAACGTGCCATAGGCTGAACGCCATGTGCGCCCGCCGTCCGTCGAGCAGAAAAGCCCGGTAGCGCATCCGGCAAAGCACAAGCCGTTATCAGGCGTACACGTCAAGGTGTAAACAGGGGTAGAGGATGTATCATCAGACATAGAAAACCTCTTATTCCGTCAAGGTAGCTGTCGGTGGATTACTGCGATGGACCACGACATCAGTGGTGAGTGCCATAGCCGCAGTTCGAATCGCATTGTTGACGACGGCTTTCATCACCGAGGCAACGTCGAAGATGCCGGCTTCGACCATATTGACAATGCGGCCGGCGCACACGTCAAAGCCGTGATTGTAGCCTGCGGCGAGGATGTCGGCGAAAACGGCTCCAGCCTCGAGGCCCGCATTGTGCAAAAGGGTACGGGTGGGAGCTTCGATGGCCTGCAACAGGATGTGATAGGCGGCCCGCTCTTCGGATTCATGGGCTTGCGCCAGACGTTCCTTGAGCGCCGCCCGGCAGTTAAGCAGGGCGACACCGCCCCCGGGGACAACACCATCTCGGATCGCGCCGCGCAGGGCTTCGGCAGTACGTTGGGCAAGTTCCTTCTTGAAGTTCAGCTCGGTCTCGGTCACCGCACCGATCCACAGGGTGGCCGAACCGCCCATCAGGACACCGATACGTTTTTGCAGGGCCTCGCGCTCATCCGATTTTTCGGCCTGGGCAAAGGCACGCCGCAATCCTGCGATATGTTGACGCAGGGCACGCGGATCGCCTTTACCGCCGATGATGCCAACGTGATCCTTGGTTGCCCACACCCGACGCACCTGTCCCAGGTCGGCAGGTTGAATGCGGCTCAGCTTTTCGCCCGTTGTGCGGCTAAAGGGATGTCCACCGGTGAGAATGGCCAGGTCCGTGAGGTTGTTATATTGGGCCTCCGGCCCGTAGCCAGGTGTCTGCACGCCGATAATCTGGGCCTTGATGCGCTGTTGTTGCCGGTTGAGGTTGATAAGCGCCAGAACCGCATCCGAGAGTTTGCGGGCCACGATAACCAGCCCCGTAAGTTGTAGACGGATGACGAGCGCCAACACGGGGATTAAATCGTGCGGGTCTTCGATGTCAAGGTCGGTGAGCAACAGCGATGGATTCTCCAGTTCTACCCGCAACTCCGGGTTGGCGATCATACTGCGGGAAAGGACGCCCCCCTCCCAATACATGCCCTCGACATACTCCCGTTCGGTCTCACGGCTTTGACTGCTGCGGAGTTCGAGCCGCCCATATTCGCCGATGATGTCAAAGATTTCGCCCAGATATTTTGCCAGCAGCGGATCCTGACAAATCGCCTCGGCCAGCCGTGCTAACTGCTCCTTGCCTTGCAGTCGTATGGTCATTGTCGCCAGTTCGTTCAGGATCACCCGCAAGCCCTGCTCCAAATAGCCCCGCAGGCGCATGGGATTGCCGCCGGCGGCAATATACCGCACCCCCTCATTGTAAATGGCCTGGAACAATACGGCAGTTGTAGCCGTGCCATCGCCAACCTCCTCGTGTTGCTTCCACAACATATGGCGGAGCAACATCGCGCCTACATCGGCGTCGCGGTCGGCAAGGCCGATGATACGGCGGGCAATGACACCGCCGTCGTCCAGGACTTCCGGCAATCGGCCGCTGGTACCGAGGGTGGTGTCATACATCACCAGGCGTGGATATGGGCCAAGCGTCGGGCCGATGGCGTTCACCAGATGGTCAATGCCGGCTTTCAGCCCTACGCGCACTTGAGGTTGGAATACGACCCTGGGGGTCTGCCATCTCTTTTGTTTTTGACTCATTACGTTTTACATACCTCCCAACAATCTGATCGTCGTTCATCGTGTATGCCGTCGGCGGCGGGGAGCTTCAGGGCATTTCGGCATCCGCACCGCTGGCTTTGCACGGCGTGATTTTGACAAACCGTCGTTCCCAATCATTATACAACATCCGGACACGTTCGGCTTCGGCATGCTGATGGTTACGCGCCAGTTCATTAGCATAGGCGTAGAGTAATTCCTGCAGGTTGATGCCGTCCTCGGCGGTCACCGGGCCGAGGATCACATTCGCGCCACGCGCAATACGACGACGGATGGCCGCCATATCGAGTCCCATATCGGGCCACAGCCGCAGATAAAGCACCCCACCCGTCATGCCGGCGCAAATCCATGGGCCGGGGTCCCCCATCACCAACACGCGCCCCGCCGTCATATATTCACACAAAAAGCCTTTGACGTTGGCCCGTGCGCCGATGGCGCCCAGGGCATCGTTCAACGGTTGGGCAATTTCACCGCCGATGATGACATCCGCGCCGGAAAGTCGCACACATGCGCGGCTATCGGCATTCCCCTGAACGACGATCAGGCCATCAATCGCACCATAGCCCAACCCTTTGCCCACCGAGCCATCAATGCGCACGCCATCGTGGTTGTAACCTTTGAGCACAACCACCCGCCCGCCGTAGAGTCCCTTAGCCACACCATCCTGGGCCCCACCTTCGACGAAAATAGTGAGCGGTGCACCGCTGAACGCTCCCAGGCCATTGCCCGGCACAGTGCTGGCATAGAACCCCAGATAAATATCTTCTGCCTCTCCGTCATGCTCTTCACCATTTCCGTTCAGGGGACGACGCCAGGTCTCACCTTGCCCCCCCACCCCGTCATGGCCGGGGAGCCAATTCCAGTGCCGCCGGTAGCGGGTTAACGCGCCTGCCAAATGGGTGCCCAGAGCACGATCTACCGGCGTGACATGGTCGTCCTCAAACGCAACGATCCTTTCACCGTTGGCCAACGTTTCCATCACCAGGTTCGAGACCACGGTGGTCAGGTGATTGCGCGGACGACGCAGGGGCACCAGACCCGCCGGACGATCCAGGGACGCGCCGGTACAGGGCAGCAAGACATCGTGCAAATTACACTGCAAGAAATGGGACGTTTGTTCCAAAAGTTCGCTGTGCCCCACCAGTTCTTGCAGTCGCACCACCCCCAGTCGGGCAGCAATGGCTTTGACTTCATCGCCAAACGCGGTAAACAGGCGCACCAAATTCTCCACCGCCTGATCGTAGTTCAGCGGCGTGAAACGCTTAAAACCCTGTTCCGCCGCTTCCTCTGCCGTTTTAACCTGCGTCGTAATGCCCATCGGGCACATGCCGGTTCGACACTGCCGACACAGCAAGCAGCCCAGCGCAAGCATCGCCAGGGTGCCAAAACCTACCCGATTCGCCCCCAGGCACATCAACTTCACCACGTCGTCGGGCGAGCGCACACCACCATCCGCCCATAACTCGACACGTTTGCGCATCCCCCCTGCCAGAAGGGCACGGTGCGCCTCGACAATGCCGATGTCAACCGGCAAACCGACATGCTGCAGGCTGTGGGCGCGGGCGGCCCCCGTCCCACCATCATAACCGGTCAGGTTGATGATGTCGGCGCCGGCTTTGGCAATGCCAACGGCAATGACGCCGATGCCGGGCACAACCGGCGCCTTGACGGCCACACGTGCTTTGGGATTGGCCGTCTTGAGTTCCTCGATGAACTGCGCCAGGTCCTCGATCGAGTAGATGTCGTGGTTATTCGAAGGCGAGATGAGATCAATGCCCGGCGAGACGTGCCGTGCGCGCGCCACCTGTGCCGAGACTTTGCTCCCCGGTAGATGGCCTCCTTCGCCGGGCTTGGCCCCCTGTCCGATTTTGATCTCCAAGAGGTTACTGGCGTTGAGCAATTCGATATTCACGCCAAAACGCCCTGAAGCAATCTGTTGACCCCGATTGTGGGGATAGCGTCCCATCAAGTCGGCGATCTCGCCGCCCTCACCGTTGAGCGTAATGATGTTGAGGCGATGCGCGGCCTCCGCATAGGCACGAAAGGCGCTCTCGCTCTGCGAGCCGAACGACATGCTGGCAATGACGAAAGGCAGGCTATGGCCGGTGATGCTTGCGTCAACATCTTCAGGGCGGATTTTACGGGTAGGATCGGCAACGGGGGCATTGAAACCGATGATATGACGTAACGTGACCGGTCGTTTTTTCTCCTCGGCCCGTAACGCGGTAAACGCGGCAGCCGCATCCACACGTCCCTGCGCCAGCTCACGCAATGTCTTGCCGACAAGAGGATAGAAGCGCGGGATCGGCGACAAGGTCACTTTATCCGCATAAAACAACCGGCGGCGGACCTCGACATCCCTGTCTAAGTCGGCCCACGTCAGCCCGCGCTCGGCACTGCCGCAATAGTTGGGCATCTCCAGCACTTCGACCAGCGCCGTGCTCAAGCCCAAGCTGGCAAAAATGCGTCCGTAGCCGCGCAATTCGTGAATGCCCATTGTGCTGATCACCTTTTCCAGACCGGTTTTCAGGGCGCAGAGGGTCTTGTCAAGGCGTTCGGCAGCGGTTTCCACATACGCAGCAACATTCACGGCGGTCTCCAAAAGCGCGTAGGGCGCCGCAGCATCCGCCCCTACCCCAAAGAGCAAGATCAGGTCATGCAGATTGCGCAAGGCGGCACTGCGCACGATCAAACCCACCTCGCGGCGGCAGGAATAGGTGGCCATCGCAGCGTGTGGAGTGAGCCGCAAGGCTTTGTCTATGCAGGCCACGGCCAGATGTGGATCCACCCAGCCCTGACCGTCCACAAAGGCCTGGGCATCATCCAGCAGCAACACCATGGCGCCACCTTGCACCGCCGCAACGGCCTGCTGCGCCAGCCGTTCGACGGCCACCCGGACGGATTCACCCGCCTCGGTCGTCAACGACAGGGTGACGACCCGTTCCTGTGGAAAAGCCTGCAGCGCATCCTCCAGGAGCAAAGTCCCATAACGCTCCGCGATCTGACGATAGGGGTCACGAGGGAGGAGCGGCGGGCCGGCGTGGCCGCCCACCAACACTGGCATATCCAGCACAAGGCAGAACGCCGTCGGTGTCGTTGCGGATGTCAAAGGCGGACGCGGCCCGATAACCACCTGGGTCGAAAAATGTTCCTGTTCACGTTCTCGATCAATGGCCGGGTTGGTGACCACGGCCACCCGCTCTTTGAAGTAATCGCTGAGATTGTGCAGTTGATCGTTCAAAGCCGCCAGTGGGCCATCGTAGCCAAGTGAAGCGATGGGGTCTTTGCCCTGTTCGGCGAGTGCCTGGGCCCACGTTTGATCGTCGCGGCTCCAACCGAACGCCGCCAGCATGAGAGGCCGCGGCGAAAAATGTTCTGCGGCCTGTTCGCTCCCCGCCACAGCCACGTCCGGCGCGGTAGGTGCATGAGGCACTTGCCCTTCGGTCGTCAAACGGATCGTAAAACGTGGCTCGGCCGAGGCCAGCGCGTCAAGTGTCCCAAAGCGTTGGCGTGCCAAGTCAAGTAATCGCCGTTGAATGGCCGGATAATCCAACACATCCACACCGGCATTGCGGCGCAGGACAACGGCGATCTTTTCCCCCGGTGCGAGAGGCTTGGGGTCGCCGTTGAGGAGGTCCATCGGCACCACACCTTTTTCTGACGAGAAAAAGCATTCTTTTTCGGTTTCGCCGTACCACAATGGACGCAATCCCAAAGCATCCACGCTTCCCATGCACGTATCGCCATAGCGCGCCACGATGGCCGCCGGCCCCTGGCAAAACGGGCCAAAAGCACGCCGATAGTAATGATAGAAAGTTTGCAGGTCGGCCGGTAACTGCTCCACCTCGGTCAGAATCGGCGGAAAGATCAACTCCAGGGCCTCAAGCAACGTAAATCCGTAGCGATGAATGAAGGTTTCAAGCAGTCGGTTCACATCCTGCGAATCGCTACCGCCGACCACCAACTGAGTACCGAGCATCTCGGCTTGTTCGCGCAGGCGGGCGATGGTATTGATTTCCCCATTATGGCCGAGCAGGGTGAAAGGCTGCACCCGTTCAAAAATGGTGGTGGTGTTGGTCGAATAACGCGCATGGCCGATGGTGATGGCAGAAGTAAAATCGCGGCTGCGCAATTCGGGATAATAGTGATAGAGCGTCTCGACCGAGCCACGCACCTTATAGACAACGCTATGGCTAGAGAGTGATGCCACATGAATGGGCGTCTGCGCCTCAATGGCCAGCTCAAGCGAGAACAGACGACTTTCTACCGCTTCCAACGGACAACGGCTCATCACGCCGGCGATCTGCCAAAAGAAGGGTTCTTGCGCCAACGCCAGACGCCCCAAGGCCTGTCGGCGGGTTGCGCCAGGACGTTCGAGCAACAAGTCCGCGCCACTTTCGGCTAACAGGCCCAGCACATGCGATTGCCACCGCTGGATCTGGGTCCGTGATCCGTTGGGGATCATGAGATGGCCCACGAAGAAATGCCGGTCCTCGGAAAGCCATACCGGTCTGCCGGCACCTTCCAATGCCATAGCCCATAGATGCCGTGGAATATCGGTCAGCACTCCACACCCATCGCCTTCACTGTGCACATCGCCCGAACGATGTCCCATCTGGCCCAGCGCTTCGATCGTGCGTTTGAGATTGCCGTGGGTTGCTTCACCGCTCGAACGGATCGAAGCGACAATCGCGCAGGCATCGTGTTCCTCAACGCGCCGGCGCCGGTATAAGTCGGTCAGAAATGTTGTTTCCATAGGCCCCCCTCCTAAGGAAAGATTCTGAGATCATATGAGTAAAAAGGCTAAAACTGCCTGGTAACAATTCGCTCCCTACAAACATAGGGAGCGAATGTTTTTAAGGATGATCCCTATTTTACCCATGAATGCGTAAAGCGCAATCGAGGCAGAAGTTCTATGCAATTGATGGGGATTGCGGTATACTTAAACCGTCAGGGCTGCCGGCCCTGAGATAACCGATGGAGTATGACGGTGAGCGAACAGGTCATAGAGTTTCCAAGTCGAGTCTACAGCATCCAACTCAAGCTGGCCCAATATCCTATCCTGGCCCGCAAGATGCGCGAGCACATGCGGCAGGAATTGTTCTCGAAAGGCATCATCACCCTGACCGAGTTCGAAGCAGAGGTGCGTGAAAAAGCCATCCTCTCGCAGTATCGCGAGGGACTCCATGATCCTTTTGCGCAGGAACCGGAGCGGATATGGGATGAACGGCTGAATGTGATCCGCGACCAACTGACCGATTTCTACTTTGCCTACAACTTGCCCCTCGACCGCCTGGAAGAAATCATCCAGTCTGTGCTTGCCAGCCGCACCATCCCGCAAGATCAAGAACTGGCATTAACGTTCAACCCGGAGCTGGCTTCCTGGGATTTGCTCTTTAGCCAGGGTGCCGAATACGAAGCCCTCGCACCGGAGAAACGGGCCGAAGTCCAGCACCACTTGCGCGAAATCATCGTGGTGCTGATCAAAGGCATGCTCAGCGACCAATTGGAATTCGTCGGCGTCGCCAAGGAATTGTTCACCGTCCGCGACCTGATCGACATCCGTCGTCGCTGTATCGGACGGGGGAAAATCGGGGGGAAGGCAGCCGGTATGTTGTTGGCCCAGAAAATTCTCCAAAAGGCCGACCCCGAAGATACCCTGGATGTGGGGCAGTATGTGCAGATTCCCGATTCCTACTTCATCGGCGCGGATGTCTTCTACGATTTTCAGCTCATCAACGGTTTTACCCGATTTATGAATCAAAAATACCGCCCGCGCGAGGAGATCGAAGCCGATTATCCCCGTATCCGGCGTGCCTACATCGAAGGACGCTTCCCCGGTGAGATCATTTACAGTCTGGAGCGCGTCCTGGAACGGGTGGGCAACGCCCCCCTCATCGTCCGCTCCTCCAGCCTGCTAGAGGTTCACTTCGGGGCCGCATTGGCAGGGAAATATGAGAGCGTCTTTTGTCCCAACCAGGGCACGGCCGCGGAAAATCTCTCCGCCTTGCTCACGGCCGTGGCCCGCGTGTACGCCAGCACGCTCAGCCCCGACGCACTTTTGTACCGTCAGCGTATGGGTCTGGTAGATTATGATGAACGTATGGCCGTGCTCATCCAAAAGGCCGAGGGGAATCGCTATCGCAAGTATTTCTTCCCGACCATCGCCGGTGTGGGATATAGCCACAATCCTTTCCGCTGGAGTCCCAAAATCCGCAAAGATGAGGGATTTTTGCGCCTGGTGAGTGGCTTTGGCACGCGCGCCGTGGAGCGTGTGCCCAACGATTATCCGCGCATCGTTGCGCTGAGCCATCCCCAACTGCGCCCCTATGTGGGGGCCCGTGAAACCCGGAAATATTCACAGCACTTCATTGACGTGGTTGATCTCGAAGCCAATAAGCGCGTCACCCTGCCGGTGCGCGATGTGCTCGGCGACGATTATCCGGCGTTGCGCTACCTGGCTTCGCTCGACAAGGGAGATTACCTCGCGCCTATTATCTCACGGTTGGATGCCGGCGACACCCGCACGCTCATTCTCACCTTCGAGCAATTGACGAAGGATCAAAATTTCATTACGCTGATGCGCACCATTCTCAAGAAGCTGGAACGCGCCCTCGCTTGGCCGGTTGATATCGAATTCACCGTGGATATTCATCCCAAATATCCCCATGCCGATTACACCGTGCATCTCCTCCAGTGCCGCCCCCTGGTCAGCCAAAAACAGGTCAAGAGCGTCGAAATTCCGGATAAGATTCCCGATGCGGACATCATCTTACGGGCTACCAAATTGGTGCCGAATGGGGTGGTTTCCAAAATCCGCTACATCGTCTACGTGGACCCCGCCCTCTACAATCAGGCGCCCAATTACGAGACGAAGTTCGAGATCGCCCGCATCATCGGACGGCTCAACAAACGGCTGGAAAACGAGTCGTTCATCCTCATCGGGCCGGGGCGCTGGGGAAGTTCCGATGTTGATCTGGGGGTCAAAGTGACCTACGCCGATGTCTTCAATACAAAGGTGCTGGTGGAAGTGCCACTCTTCCGGGCGGGGAACACGGCGGAACCTTCATACGGGACACATTTTTTCCAAGATTTGATCGAAACGGGCATTTACCCCTTGCCCATCATCCCGGAGGCGGGGGCCTTCCTCAATACCGCTTTTCTGACCGATACCCCCAACGCCCTGCATGCCTTGCTGCCCAACGATATCGCCTATGCGCCGTATATTCATGTGACCGATGTACCGGCCGTCAGCAAAGGGCGCTATCTTGAGATTGTTATGAACGATGAGCAAGAACTGGCCATAGGATACCTGAAAGCCCCGTAACTTATACGCCCTCTTCCAAACAAAAATTGCGGGCCGCCTTCCGACGCCCCGCCATAGAGAGTTAAAGAAACACTTCGGCTTATACCCAGCCGCGCAACTTGCAGGCTTCGGCAACCCGTCCGACGGCAACCACGTAGGCCGCTACGCGGTTGTCGACATTGTATTTCTCCGCCGCTTGGGCCACCGCATGGAAAGCCGCCGTCATCTTTTCATCCAGCAATTCGTGAACCTGGGCCTCTTTCCAATAGTAGCCGTAAGCATTCTGCACTTGCTCGAAATACGAGACCGTGACCCCGCCGGCATTGCACAAGAAATCGGGTAAAACATAAGCGCCTTTCTCGTAGAGAATTTTGTCGGCATCCAGGGTTGTCGGGCCGTTGGCCAACTCGGCGACAATTTTTGCCTTGATCTTGGAGGCGTTGTCGCCGGTAATCTGATTCTCCAGAGCGGCCGGCACAAGGATATCAACATCTAGCTCCAACAGCTCCGCGTTGGTCAGGTTATCGGCATCGGGGAAACCCACAACCGAGCCGGTATCGTTCTTGTGCGCGACGAGGGCCTCGGCATCCAATCCCAACGGATTATAGACACCCCCCTGGGAATCCGAAACGGCAACAACTTTCGTACCAAGCAGCGTCGGGCCTAAGAGAGCCGCATACTGGCCGGCATTCCCAAACCCCTGAATCGCCATGGTCGCGCCCTCGGTATGAAGGCCGAGTTTCTTGGCCGCTTCGCGGATGCAGTACATCCCCCCGCGGGCTGTTGCATCGCCGCGCCCCGCCGATCCCCCCAATGCCAGCGGTTTGCCGGTGATCACGCCGGGGACGTTAT
>FWPV01016542.1_pt1 | contig 10378 bp, 11 predicted proteins | sample 2228371 | NCBI WGS metagenome assembly FWPV01 (sample SAMEA103939776, study PRJEB20133) | metagenome
AAATAAAAACATGAAAAAAAATTTTTGGTATATTCTAGTCGTTGCTGTGATTGTTTTGGGATTTTATTTTTTATTTGTCTGGGACAGAGTAAAATCTAAAGAGCAAGAAGAGGCAGAAATTGTTAATATCCCTGTTTCAGAACCAAAAGAAGAAGTAAAAGAGGAAGAGAAAGCTGAAGAAAAAGAAGGACGAAAAATTAATTTAATCATAAATTCAAGCAAGGAAGAAAAGAAATATGAAATAACAGCCGAAGAAGAAACCACAGTTTTCGAAATATTAAAAAAAGCAAGCAAGGATTTTGATTTTGATTTGCAATATAAAGAATCTAAAATAGGAGTGATGATCGAGAAAATTGGCGATGAGAAAAATGGAGTGGAAGGGAAATATTGGTTGTTTCTGGTCAACGGTAAAGTAGCGCAAGTAGCAGTGGATAAACAAAAAGTAACGGCAGGGGATAAAGTGGAATTTAAATATGAAAAAGTCGCCGCCACTATGTAAGATTTTGCTATTTTATGAGTAACAGACATTTTTGTAAAATGGAGAGCGGAAAAGATGCTTAAATTTTAAATTTAATATGCAAAGAAACATTTTAAGATTAATTTTCGCAATTATACTAATTGCTTTCGGCAGTTTAGGAAGAATTTTACTTTTAGATTTGCCAAATGTGGAAACATTAACCGTGGCTTCTCTTTTAGCGGGAGGAGTCTTGGGAGGATTTTATGCATTGATAGTGCCTGTGGCTGTGGTGGCGATAACGGATTTATATATTGGCAACACTAATATATTAATTTTTACTTGGGCTGCTTGGGCGATTATCGGACTCTTAGGTATGGTTTTACGTAAAAAAGAAAAAACTTCTTTTAAATTTATTTTTTCCATAACTGGTCTAGGTATCGGTGCAAGTTTATTTTTTTATCTTTATACTAACTTTGGCGTTTGGCTCCTTACCTCCTTGTATGATAAAACTTTCTCTGGGCTTCTAATGTGTTATTACATGGGTTTACCCTTTTTGAAATATAGTTTAACAGGGAATTTAATTATTGTACCACTTGTCTCTTTCATTTTTGTTGGTGTTGCAAAATTTGTAAGTATTTATTTTCCCAAGTTATCAAAGGTAATAATCGCAGGGTAATTTTTTAAAGTAAATTTTTATCCCGTCACTCGCGAGTGACGGGTTTTTTGTTTAGGGCCGACCCCGTAGTAGAATTTCGACGAGGATTTTGCCGAAGTAAAATCCAATTTTGCGGGGGCCGTCGAAATTTCACTATGGGGTTTGACTTTTGGATCCTGGTGGTATATAATGGAATAAAGTGGATAAAAGTGGGGATAAATGGTAAGAATTGTGGAAAAGTCTATGTTTATCGGTGAATACCAACATACTATTGACAATAAAGGGCGAGTTTCTTTGCCCAGCAAGTTTCGTTTTCAGTTAGCCAAAGGCGCTGTGGTTACAAGGGGTTTAGATAACTGCCTTTTTGTCTATCCTCTTGCGGAGTGGCAAAAACTAGCGGGGAAGCTAAGTAGTTTACCTATTTCTCAAAAAAATACCCGCGCTTTTGCCAGATTAATGCTGGCTGGCGCTATGGATGTGAAGATTGATAAGCAGGGAAGAATTATCATTCCTGATTATCTGAGGAGATTTGCTAATTTGAAAAAAATGGTAATAGTAGCTGGTCTTTATAATCGTTTGGAAATTTGGGATGAAAATAAATGGCTGGTTTATAAGAAAGGGACCGAAAAGAAAAGTGGTGACATTGCCGAACAGTTGGGGGCTTTGGGGGTATAACAAAATTTACCAATGTTAAGCGAGAGAATTCATCAGCCCGTCCTTTTAAAAGAAGTTTTGCAATACCTTGATCCTCAGCCGAATGAAAATTTTATCGATTGCACCATTGGCGGGGGCGGACATAGCGAAGAGATTTTAAAAAAAACTCAGCCATCCGGTTTGCTTTTAGGGATAGATTGGGATGAAGAGATATTGGCAAAATTAAAAAAAACATTAAAAAAATACGCAGAGCGTTTATTATTAGTTAATGATAATTTTGCTCATTTAAAGGAAATCGTGAAAAAAAATAATTTCCAGAATGTCCAGGGCATTCTTTTTGATCTAGGTTTGTCTTCGTATCAATTGGCCAAAGAAGAGAGGGGATTCGCCCTAAGACATGCTGGACCGTTGGACATGCGTTTCTCAAAGAAAACAAAAATAACGGCAAGGGAAATTATCAATAACTGGTCTGAAAAAAGATTAGCGGGAATTTTTAAAGAATATGGGGAAGAACGTTTTGCTTTCCGCCTTGCCAAAAGAATTGTTTTGCAAAGAAGGAAAAAACCGATTGCTACGACTGCTGATTTAGCAAATATTATTTTATCAGCTATTCCCCAAAGATATCAGCATAGACGTTTGCACCCCGCTACAAAAGTTTTTCAAGCTTTGCGCATTGCCGTAAATAACGAATTGGAAAATTTGTCTTTAGGATTGACTTCCGCAAAAGATGTTTTGGAAAAAGGCGGCCGCATCGCAGTGATCTCCTTTCACTCTTTAGAGGACCGCATAGTGAAAAATTTTTTTCGTAAAGAAAGCAAAGATTGTCTTTGTCCAAAAGAATTTATCGCATGCAGATGCGATCATAAAAAGACCTTAAAGATTATTACTAAAAAACCAATTACTCCTTCTCAAAAAGAAAGAGAAACAAATCCAAGAAGCCGCAGCGCTAAATTACGCGTAGCGGAAAGATTGTAGAAAAGACCAGGAGTAAAACCCCGCACCTTTTCCAGCAATGAACTTTCCATAACCTATGTTCTAAATGCGAACCCGCCTTACGGCTTTATCACATGGTTATCAATGATATGTTGTTAGAAAAGGTGCGGGGTAAAACAAAAATTAAAATAAAATGCAACAAGATCTAACTATTGCCAAATCTTCTCTAAAATTTGGAGTACGCAAATATGCCGTCAAAGATCAATTGAGGGTAGGACCGGTGATGTTAGGATTTATTACTCTCATTCTACTTGCTTTTTTTGGCATGTTTTATTTATCGCAAGTAAATAACAGCGCCACCTATGGTTATGAAATAAAAGATCTAGAGAAGAAACTTATGGAGCTGGAGGGGCAGAATAGAGCTTTGGAATTAGAAGTGGCAGAGCTGCAATCGCTGAAAAAAATAGAAGAAGAAATAAAAAAACAGCAAACGATGCAGGAAACAGGAAAAGTAACTTATCTTTCTATTCCGGAAATGGACGTTGCCATAAAAAGATAAAAAAAATGACGACGGTGAGGGAAAGAAAAATCAAACATCCGCGCGTCGCCTTTCTCCTTGGCGCATTTTTTTTAATTAGCGGCGTAATTTTTTTTCGTCTAGTTGATCTGCAAATTTTTAAAAACAAATATTACAGTACTTTAGCTGAAAATCAATATGGCAGTTTCTTAAATCTGGTGCCGAAAAGAGGGGAAATTTTCCTGCATGAAAAAGACGGCAATATCTACCCCCTTGCTACCAATAAGGTTTATCAGCAGGTTTTCGCTGTCCCCAAAGAGATTGAGGATAAAGAAAATACCGCAAAATTGCTTGCCCCTGTCCTTTACGATTTAGAAGAGGAGCAAAATCTAAAAGCGGAGATGATTAAAAGTGAAACGCAAAAAAAGGAGGGAGAGAAAAAAGAGGAAAGCTCCCAGGATCTGGAAGAGAAAAAAGAGGAAAGGATCAAGGAAATAGAAACAAAATTATTGGCTAAATTTTCTATACCCGATGACCCTTACGAACCCCTTGCTTATAAAGTAGAAGAAAAATACATTGAAAGAATTAAAAGCTTGAATCTGGCTGGCATCGCTTTTAAAGATGAAAATTTTCGATTTTATCCCGAAGGGAAATTGGCGGCTCATCTTTTGGGTTTTGTCGGTTTTGAAGGAAACGAGCAAAAGGGAAGATACGGCTTAGAAGGATATTTTGACAAAGATCTCGCCGGAGAGCCGGGTTTTCTGCAAACCCAGCAGGATACCCAAGGCCGCTGGATTACTTTTGGCAAAAGAGAGTTAAAACCCGCAAAAGACGGAGCGAAACTTTTTTTAACTATAGATCGTCTAATACAATATGAAGCAGAAGAGATTTTGCAAAAAGGAGTGGAAAAATATAAAGCCGAGGGGGGGAATATTATTGTCATGAATCCTAAAACTGGTGCAATTCTCGCTTTAGCGAATTTTCCTACTTTTAATCCAAATTATTACGGTCTCAACAAGGAAATAAAAACTTTCAGCAATCCCGCTATTTTTGATCTTTTTGAGCCGGGCTCTATTTTTAAGCCTATTGTCATGGCCGCGGCTATTAATGAAGGCCTAATAGAGCCTCATTCTACTATGGAAGATAAAGGACCTGTGAGAGTAGGGGAATACACTATTGATACTTATGACGGACAGCACTGGGGGATACAGACCATGACGCAGATTTTGGAAAAATCGAATAATGTGGGTATGGTATGGGTAACGCAAAAATTAGGAATAGAAAATCTTTACGACTACATGCGCAGATTTGGTTTTGGCGAACGTACAGGAATCACTTTGGATTTTGAAACAGGGGGGACTGTACGTGCGCCTTCCGATTGGAATATGGTAAATTTAGCCACAGCAGGTTTTGGTCAAGGGGTGGCGATGACTCCTTTGCAAATTACTTTAGCCACTGCCGCTTTAGCCAACAATGGAAAACTAATGCAACCTTATCTCGTGGAGAAAATCATTAAATCAAATGGCGAGGAAGTTGTTTTTCACCCCAAAGAAATACGCGAGGTCATCACTCCCTCGACCGCAGCTAAGGTTACCGCTATGATGGTCAGTGTTATTGAAAATGGGGTGGGAAAGTTGGCTCAAGTCAAGGGTTATCATCTAGCAGGCAAAACAGGAACTGCTCAAGTTCCCAGTCCTCAAGGGGGGTATTATGGTGATCGCAAAATTATTTCCTTCACGGGCTTTGGCCCCATTGACGATCCTCAGTTCGTAATTCTTGTAAAACTGGATAATCCTGCTGGTTTGAGTTTTGCTTCAGGCACTACCGCTCCGATGTTTCATGATCTTGCAGAAAAAATATTAAAATATTATAAAATCCCGCCTACCGAAAAAATCATTGAGGAAGAAAAAAAATGAAGCCGCAAACCAAAGAAAAATTGAAGATTTTTTTGCAAAAATTATTGCGCCTATGCGCCATTTTGGTTTTAAAAAAATATAAACCCAGCATTATCGGCATTACCGGCAGTGTAGGTAAAACCTCTGCTAAAGAAGCAACCTACGCGATTTTAAAAAATCACTTTAATGTCCGCCGCAACATCAAGAATTACAATAACGAATTAGGAGTGCCACTCACTATTTTAGGAATTGAGACCAGCACCTCTTTTGTTTATTGGCTGGGAAATCTTTTGAAAATTTTTGCCTTGTTGGTTTTTCCTATGCCGTATCCCAAGATTTTAATTTTAGAAGTAGGGGTGGATAAACCGGGAGATATGAAATACATTACAGATTTTGTCCTTTTTGATATTGGCATAATCACCGCGATTGGTCCTGCTCATATTGAATTTTTTGGATCGTTGGAAGCAATCGCTAAAGAGAAAGGAAATTTAATCAAATCTTTGCCCAAAGATGGCTTTGCTATTTTAAATAATGATGATGATTTAGTTTTGGGTCAAAAAGAAAAAACTAAAGCTAAAGTCTTAACCTTTGGTTTTCAGGGAGAATCGGATATCAAAGCAAATGTGGAAAAAGAAAATGGCACCATTTTAGGTCTTTCCTTCAAAATGTCGTATCAAGGAAGTTTTGTACCTGTTCGCTTACCTGGCACTCTAGGCAAGCATCAAATTTACGCCGCTTTAGCTGGAGCAGGAGTAGGTATAGCTTTAGGATTAAATCTTATAGAAATAGCAGAAGGCCTCAAAGAATTTCCATCACTTCCCGGCAGAATGAAACTGCTTGCAGGAATCAAGGGATCCTTGATTATTGATGATACTTACAATTCTTCTCCTGTTGCCTCTTTTGCCGCTTTGGAAGTTTTGTCTAAACTTCCTGCGCCAAGAAAGATTGCAGTATTGGGAGATATGCTGGAATTGGGAGAATTCAGCGAAGAGAATCATCGTAAAGTGGGAGAAAAAGCAGGAAAAATAGTAAATTTACTGGTGACCGTAGGGCCGGCAAGTAAAATTCTAGCCGACGCAGCCATAAAAAAAGGATTGATCAAGGCAGATGTTTTTTCTTTTGATACGGCAGATGAGGCAAAATTAAAAGTGCAGGAATTGATTCGGCCCGGTGATTTGATTCTCGTAAAAGGTTCCCAGGGGATGCGTATGGAAAAAGTGGTAAAAGAAATAATGGCCGAGCCAGAAAAAGCGAAAGAGCTATTAGTGAGGCAGGATCCCGAGTGGCTGAGAAGATGATTGACGCTAAAGGCAGGGAAGTTTATAATAAAATCTTAAAACTCAAAACTCAAATCTCAAAACCAAAATCAAAACTTGAAACTTTCACATTTTTGAATTTGAGATTTGGATTTGATTGGGCATTGGGATTGGGTCATTAGAATTGATTGGAATTAAACATTAGAAATTAGTATTTTATTTGCCGTCATCGTCTAGTCCGGTCCAGGACACATGGTTCTCAGCCATGTAACCCGGGTTCGAATCCCGGTGACGGTACTTGATACCTAAAATTAAAAATAAAAAATGCAACTGCCTAAAATAAGAATTAATCGTTTTATCAAAATTCTTATTTATTCTGATTTTTTTGTTTTTTCCGCTTTTGGCTTAATCAATCCTATCTTAGCGGTTTTTATTACCCAACAAATTGAAAATGCCACTATAGAAGTGGCGGCTTTCGCTTCCTCTATTTTTTTAGTAACCAAGGCGGTTTTGCAGATTCCCGTAGCCCGCTACATTGATCGCAAAAGAGGGGAGCGGGATGATTTTTATGTGATGATCTTAGGATCTTTCATGTGGGTTTTGGTGCCTATTTTTTATTCTCTCAGTTCGCAGATTTGGCATGTGTATTTTTTGCAGGTTCTTTACGGTATAGGAGGCGCTCTTTCCTATCCTGCGTATTATGCTCTCTTCTCCCGTCATCTGGACGGAGGCAAAGAAGGAATTAGCTGGAGTTTGCATGATACCTTGATTTCTTTAGGAATGGCTACCACCGCAGCTACGGGAGGCATAATTGCCCAGCGGCTTGGTTTTCAAATTGTTTTTTATCTTGTCGCCGCCGTTTCTTTGCTTGGAGTGCTGTTTTTATTGTTTATTTATCAGCAGCTTTATCCTCCAAAACCCCCTACGTCTCTTCAGCCAACCACAAAACCCTCCTCTGCCTCGAGACAATCTCCCTCGTTAAAAACAGATGCTTCTGTCAAAACGTCCGTGCCACCAGTCTCAACTGGGAAAAAAAGTTAAAAATATGCTATAATCAAGTTAGTATTTATCCCCAGAGCTTTAGTCATATATAATTTAAAAATTAAATTAATAGGAAGGAAAAAAATATGAAAAGGAAAATAAAAATTTTCGGGGCATGGGGGGGGATTTTTCTTGCCTTGTTGCTTCTGCCTGGATTAAAATGCGATTTATTCAAAAAACCAGCAGCAATAGTGAAAGATGCGATCAACACGACAATTTCTGCAAAATCCCAGCATTTTGCTATGGAAGTCAATGCCACCACCCAAGTTGGCACACAGCCGACAAACATCAACCTTAAATTAGAAGGGGATTCTAGCAAGGAGCCGGCCGCAATGCTTGCCAATTTTGACGGCACCATCGGAGTGGAGGGGGCAAGCTTATCTGCAAAAGGAGAGTTAAGATTATTAGATAATAATTTGTATGCAAAAATCGATACTCTTCCCACTATTCCTGGTCTGCCTTTGCCAGTCGGATTACAGGGTCAATGGATTAAAATTCCTGCGGAAGATTTAGAGAAAACATCCGGCGCTCAAGTAAAATTTTTTGATCCTGCCCAGCAAGTACAAATCGAACAGCTTTTAAAAGACACTGATTTATTTAAAGATGTAACGAAAGAAAAAGATGAAGTGATCGATGGCGTAAAAACTTATCATTTTAAAGCTAAAGTCGACAAAGAACAGTTGACTAAGTTGTTAATCGAAATCTCAAAGATCACTGCAGGGCAAGATGCAAGCGAAAAAGAAGTGCAGTCTTTAAAAGAAGGGCTTAATGCTATTGGAGATTTATCCGTGGATTTAAATGTGGGGAAAAGCGACCACTATCTTTATCGTTTTAAAACCGATTTGGTTATCCCTGGAGAAACGGAAACCAAAGTTTCTCTTACCTTTAAGGGATCCAAATATAACGAGCAAGTGAACATCGTTGCTCCTGAAGGCGCCAAAAGCTTTGAAGAAGTGATGAGCTCTTTTTTGGGGCCAATGATGCCTGCTATATCCGAGGAAGGCACTTTACCAGAAGGGACGACTTTTCCTGAAGGTGTGGAATTGCCCATTGAGGAAGAATAAACAAAAAACAAGAAAGAAAAACAAAAATTAACCCAGCCTACCGATTCGGAAGGCTGGGTTTAGTCTAATAGGCAGTCAGAGATTACTTAAGAAAAATAAAAAAAACGAAAAGGCGGAAAACTCTTGAAAAATATTTCCAGGGGAGGGCCTTTAATGCTAAAATGTGAATATGAAGATCAAATTTTTAGGCACCTCTTCTGGTTGGCCCTTACCGCGTCTAGGATGCAAATGCAAAGTCTGCGCATCAAAAGATCCTAAGGATACACGCCTTAGACCCGCCTTGTTACTCAATAATTATATTTTGGTTGATGCGGGACCGGATATTTATCATCAACTTTTAAAATTTAAGATTTTTCAATTTAGCAATATTGTTTTAACTCATGGCCATCCTGATCATATTTTGGGCTTGCATGATTTAGCAAAAAGCAAATTATCGCAAATCAAAAAACCTATTAATGTGTGGCTTACTAATGAAACGCTGAAAGTTTTAAGAAAAACTTTTGCGGCTTTAGATTTTAGCTTTAAAGAAATTGAGGAAGGCAAAAAATTTAAAATTGGCAAATTAAATTTTCTTCCACTTTCTTTAGTGCATTCGCAAAAATTTCCCACTGTTGGTTTAATTGTTCAGGAAAAGGAGAAAAAAATGGCCTATTTTCCAGATGTGCGAATAGTTTCTCCTATCATTCAGAAAAAATTACGCAGTTTTGATTTATTAATTATTGACAGCTCTTCTTTTAAGCACCCTTATCCTTCTTGGACGAAAAAATGGGGGCATCTTTCTGTTCTTGATGCGGTAAAATTAGCGAAAAAATTAAAAATTAAACAGCTATATTTCACGCACATTGGACACCGCGTCGGTCCGCACGAGAAAATTGAAAAATACCTGCAGAAGAGAAACAAGAGTTACCACCTAGCTTATGATGGACTGACAATAGAATTATGATTTGTATTACTAAATAATTCCAAAATCCGAAATCCGAATATCGAAATCCGAAACAAACCCTAATGTTCCAAATTCCAAATAATCAAAGCAAAATTAAATGCTTGGAAAATTCGAATTTCGAATTTGCTCCGATATGATCGAGAGTCCTCGATAGAATCGGGATTTCGAATTTCGGATTTAGAATTTCGAATTTTTAAGTAATAATATGATTTTATTCAAGACTCGCGAAGAGGGGGGTAAAAAATTAGCAGAAAAATTATCGCATTATCAGGGAAAGAAAAACTTGCTTATTTTAGCCGTGCCTCGAGGTGGAGTAGCGGTGGGAGCGCCTGTGGCGAAAAAACTGCAAGCGCCTTTTGATGTGATAGTTTTGCGCAAAATTCCTATTCCCTGGGATCCAGAAGCGGGTTTTGGGGCTGTAACTTTAAATGGCGCTATCACTTTAAATGAACCTTTGGTAAAAAGTCTGGTATTGACAAAAGAAGAAATTGAAAAAGAAGCGGCAAAAGTAAAAAAAGAGGTAGAGCGGCGCACTAAAATTTATCGCAAGGGAAAATCGCCGCTTAAATTGAAAAATAAAATCGTTATTTTGATTGATGATGGCTTGGCCTCAGGTTATACCATGTTAGCAGCTGTCAAAGCTTTGAAAAAAGAAAAAGCAAAAAAAATTATTATTGCGACACCTGTAGCTTCTCATTCTGCTTATCGGCTTTTAAAACCCAAAGTCGATGAACTTATCACTTTACATATCGAGCCGTCCGGCGCTTTTGCGGTGGCCAGTTTTTATGAAGAATTTCCCGATTTGACAGATAAAGAAGTAATAAAATATCTAAATCCTAAATCCTAATTTCTAAACCCCGAAGGAAAGTAAGCTTCCTACGGGGTAAACAAACCCTAAATTCTAAATCTCAATATTCCAAACAGAAATAATTCCAGGTCTAGAATTTGGGAAATTGGAATTTC
>FWPV01016543.1_pt1 | contig 10378 bp, 13 predicted proteins | sample 2228371 | NCBI WGS metagenome assembly FWPV01 (sample SAMEA103939776, study PRJEB20133) | metagenome
GTGACCACCACGGTGAAGCCTTCGAAGTCCCGTCCCAACATCGCGTCTCTCCCGAACATCTGTTTGCGACCTTGTAGCGGGGCGCCACGCGCTTGTCTCGCGGGGCGCGGAGGCCTAAATCGCGCCGATGACCGATCTGAACGTCACCCAGCTGGGCCGCGTCGTCGACGCGCCCGAAAGCCCCGAGGCCGCCGTCCTTGAGCGCGTGCCCAATCCGCAGAGCGACGTGCTCTATCTGGCCCGCTTCGTCGCGCCGGAGTTCACCTCGCTGTGCCCCGTCACCGGCCAGCCTGATTTCGCGCACCTTGTCATCGACTACGCGCCCGGCGACTGGCTGATCGAGAGCAAGTCGCTGAAGCTCTATCTGACCAGCTTCCGCAACCACGGCTCGTTCCATGAGGACTGCACGGTCAAGGTGGCGCGGAAGATCGTCGAGATCGCGCAGCCGCGCTGGCTGCGGATCGGCGGCTATTGGTATCCGCGCGGCGGCATTCCGATCGACGTGTTCTGGCAGACGGGCCCCGCGCCGGAGGGGCTGTGGGTTCCTGACCAGGGTGTCGCGCCTTATCGCGGCCGGGGCTGAAGCTCCCGCTAGGCTGACCAGTAGCTGGTGATCGCCGCCACGTCGGGGCGGGCGCGTTCCTGCGGCTGCTCGGTGGTCGTGCCGAGATAGAGGTAGCCGGCCACCTGTTCGCCGTCCGACAGACCCAGGAGCGCGGTCGCGCGCGGGTCGTAGCTGTACCAATCGGTGATCCAGTTGGCGCCCCAGCCCAGGGCGGCGGCGGCCAGCAGCATCTGGTGACAGACCGCCGAGGCGCTCTGGCGCTGCTCCCACTCGGGGATTTCACCGGGAATGTGGCGCGAGATCACCGCCACGCACACCGGCGGGCGGGTCAGCTTGCGCAACGCGGCGGTCGCCTTGGTCGGATTGGCCTGGCTGTCGGCGAGCGCGGCGATCCGTTCGGCGAAGGCGTCCTTAGCCTCGCCCTTGAGGACGATGAAGCGCCATGGGGCCATCTTGCCATGGTCGGGCACGCGAGCGGCGATCCGCAGGATCTCGGCGAGTTGGCCGTCATCCGGCCCCGGCGCCGTCAGGGTCATGGCGCTGGCCGAGCGGCGCTTGGCCAGGAAGGCCACGACCTCGGGCGCGGCCTCGACCGGCAGGGTCTGGCCAAACTCGGGGGCGGGGGGAACAGAACCGGCCAAGACGATGTCTCCGAAGCGTTGTAAGTCGCAGACCTATGGCCGCGATGCGGTTGCGACAAGGGACGAAAGCCATGTCCGATAAACCCGCCTGGCTTAGGCCGCACGGACGGCCGTGGGGCGTGTCGTCCAGCAACGTGGTTTACGACAATCCGTGGATCACCCTGACCGAGTATCAGGCCATCGCACCGACGGGGCGGCCGGCGCTGTACGGCAAGGTCGGCTTCAAGAACCAGGCGATCGGAATCGTGCCGCTGCATGAGGACGGCACGGTGACCCTGGTCGGTCAGAACCGCTTCTCCCTGGCCAACTACAGCTGGGAGCTGCCCGAAGGCGGCGCGCCGCATGGCGAGGATCCGCTGGACGGCGCCAAGCGCGAACTGGCCGAGGAGGTCGGGCTGCAAGCCGCCGACTGGCGGCTGATCCTGCGGATGGAGCTGTCCAACTCCGTCACCGACGAGATCGCCTATGGCTTCCTGGCCATGGGCCTTTCGCCCACCAAAGGCGAGCCGGACGAGACCGAAGACTTCGCCGTGGCGCGCGTGCCGTTCCGCGAGGCGCTGGATGCGGCGACCGCCGGTCACATGCCCGACGCAATTACAGTGGCGTTGTTGCTGAGAACGCACCATATGGCGGTGCGAGGCGAACTGCCGGCCGACCTGGCCGCTCTGATCGTCGCATAGGGCGTCACGCACTGAGCTAGAGCATTTTTAAAAAAGATGCGCTATGCTCGCCGAGCGCCTGAAAGGGAGAGCCCGATGCCTAAGCATCTCGAAGTGGTGACGTCCGACACCGAGACACCGGTGTGGGTGGCCCTGCGTAACCAGGCCGAACACGCCGCCAAGGCCGAACCGGCGCTGGCGTCGCTGCTGAACGCAGTGATCCTCAGTCACGACAACCTCGCCGACGCCCTGACCTTCCAGTTGGCGCGCAAGCTGGGCGACCAGGAAATGCGGGCGATGACGGCGCGCGAGTTCGCCGCCGACGCCTTCGAGGATGACCCGTCGATCGTCGAGGCGGCCGAGGCCGACCTGAAGGCGGTGTTCGAGCGCGACCCGGCCTGCAAGGGCTATGTCCAGCCGTTCCTGTTCTTCAAGGGCTTCCTGGCGCTGCAGACCCACCGCGTCTCGCACTGGCTGTGGAACCAGGGCCGCGAGACCTTGGCCTTCTATCTGCAAAGCCGCTCCAGCGAGGTCTTCCAGGTCGACATCAATCCGGCCGCCAAGATCGGCAAGGGCGTGTTCATCGACCACGGCACCGGCATCGTCATCGGCGAGACGGCGGTGGTCGGCGACGACGTTTCGATGCTGCATGGCGTGACCCTGGGCGGCACCGGCGCCGAGCGCGGCGACCGCCACCCCAAGATCGGCAAGGGCGTGCTGCTGGGCGCGGGCGCCAAGGTGCTGGGCAACATCACCATCGGCGACTACGCCAAGGTGGCCTCGGGCTCGGTGGTGCTGCGTCCGGTGCCGGCCCACTGCACGGCGGCCGGCGTGCCCGCGCGTCTGGTCAACTGCCCGACCTGTGAAGAGCCCGCCAAGACCATGGATCACACCCTGGCTGAAGCGGTCTATTCGCCCTCAAGCTACGAGATCTGAGTGAAGCCGCTTTTGCGTCGTCTCGGCGGCCTGGCGCTGGCCGCCGCCGTCAGCCTGGGTGCGCCCGCCCTAGCGGCGCCGGCGCCGGTGGGCGGCTACACGGTGGTGAAAAGTTATCCGCACGACACCCGGGCCTTCACCCAGGGCCTGCTTTATCGTGACGGCTTCATCTTCGAGAGCACGGGCCTGCAGGGCCGGTCGTTCATCCGCAAGTGGAACCTGGAAACCGGCGCCATCGAGGCCGAGCGCACCATCGACTCCCGCTTTTTCGGCGAGGGGCTCGTCGACTGGAAGAACCGGGTCTACGCGCTCACCTGGACCAACCAGGTCGGCTTCATCTACGACATCGACAGCTTCGAGACGCTGGGCGAGTTCAGCTATTCCGGCGAAGGCTGGGCGCTGGCCCGCGACGACAAGCGGATCATGATGAGCGACGGCACCGCGTTCATCCGCTTCCTGGATCCCGAGACGCTGAAGGAAACCGGTCGTATCCAGGTCACCGATAACGGTGTCCCGGTCACCAAGCTCAATGAGCTGGAGTGGGTGAAGGGCGAACTGCTGGCCAATGTCTGGCAGACCACCCGGATCGCGCGGATCGACGTGACGACCGGGCGGGTGAAGGGCTGGATCGAGCTGGCCGGGCTCTTGCCGGAAGCCGGCGTGCGCGGGGATCGTGACGACGTCCTGAACGGCATCGCCTATGACGCGGCCGGCGATCGCCTTTTCGTCACCGGCAAGCTGTGGCCCAAGCTGTTCGAAATTAAGCTGACCGAAGCGAACTAGTTTGCGGGAACCGCATCCGGGCGATGGCGTTTGAATCACGTCCGCCCCTCTACGCCCCCCCGACCTAGTGGGCGGACCTGGGCCCCGGCCGCGGGACGCGCCGGGGCCCTATTCACATCCGCTTGGCCAGCGCCCTACCCCTGAGGCGCGCAGACGGTCAGGGCGGCCTTGCCCTTCAAAGAGAGCTGTTCGGCTTCCGGCGCCTCGCGGTGCGCCAGGCCGTAGATGACGCCAGTCCAGATGGCCAGGACGGCCAGGATCTGGGGCAAGGTGATCGCGCGGCTTGCGGGGCGGGGGGCGATGGAGGGCATGGCGCGGACTATCCCCCGGTTGCGCCGCTCGCGATAACGACTTATCGGTCGACCTTCTGTGAGGTTTCTTCACATGGCTCGACGGCAACTGCCTTCGCTGAACGCCCTGCGCGCCTTCGAAGCGTTCGGCCGCCATGGTCGCATGACCCTGGCCGCCGACGAGCTGTGCGTGACCCACGGCGCAGTCAGCCGCCAGATCCGCCATCTTGAGGAACAGCTCGGCGTGACCCTGACGGAGGGGCCGCGCTCGCGTCTTCGCCTGACGGAGGCTGGGCTGAAGCTGGCCCAGGCCCTGTCGCCGGCCTTTGACCAGATCGAGGCGGCCGTGCCGCGTCCGATCGAGGCGGGGCCAAGGCCCCTGGTTGTGTCGTGCCTTCCCACCTTCGCGATGAAGTGGCTGATCCCGCGTCTGCCGCGCTTCCAGGCGGCGTATCCCGATGTGCCCGTGCGCGTGGCCGAGTCCAACGGACCTTTCGACTTCAAGGCCGACGGGATCGACCTGGCCATTCGCATGCGCTCGCCCGACACCGTCGTGACCTATGACGCCGTGGCGACGCCCTTCATGGAGCACTATCACGGGCCGGTCATGGCGCCGGAGCTGGCGACCAGCCCGATGACCCTGGAGCAGGTCTTCGCCATGCCGCGCCTCTTGACCCGCACCTTCGTGGAAAGCTGGTCCGACTGGGCGCGGAATTTCGCGCTCGATCACCTGCCGCCGGCGGTCAGCGAGCAGGAGTTCGACCACTATTTCTACATGATCGAGGCGGCGGCCGCAGGCCTGGGCGTTGCGATCGGTCCCTGGGCCTTCGTCCAGCGCGATCTGGCCAGCGGCCGGCTGGTCGCGCCGCTCGGCTTCGTCTCCGGACGGGCCAGGATCGTGGCCGTCACGCCCCCCGACGGAGCGACCGATCAGGCCATTCTGTTCCGCGATTGGCTACTGTCGGAAGGAGCGTCCACACCTTCTCCGCCTTAAGCGGCTTGCCGTTCTCGCCGCGGGCGCTAGTTTCGCGCGGACAAGCGCCCCGGGCGCCCAGCCACTAATGAGGATCCCTCCGTGGACGCCACAACCGTCGCCAAGCTCGAAAAGCACCTGAAGCGCACCTTCGGCAACCCGCACATCCAGGTGAAGCCGCGTCCCAAGCAGAAGGACTCGGCCGAGGTCGAAGTCGCCGGCGAGTTCATCGGCGTCGTCTTCCAGGACGAGGACGAGGACGGCTCGTTCATGTTCGAAATGGCCATTCTCGGCGAAGACCTCGACTAAGCTTTTCTCGCCCGCGCCCTGTCGAGGCTCGACGGGGCGCGCGGCGGCCGCGATCTTGAGGATCTGCGGCCGGGTCAGGCGTTGATCGCTGACCCTCGCCCCGCTTGAATGGGGCCATGACCTTTCACGTTCTCGATCGCCCCGTCTGCTCGACCCTGATGGGCCGCCAAAGCCATCTGGCCATCCGGCGCGGGCGCGCCTTTCGGATGCATCCCGACTACGGTCTGTTCGCGGGCTTGGAGGACGAAGGTCCTGAGGCCCTCGCCGACCTTGGCGCCTTGGTGCGCGAACACGGGACCGTGGGCCTGATCGCGCCCGAGGCGACACCGCCGGTTCCCGGAACCGAGGTGGTCTCCAACGCCGTGTGTCTGCAGATGGAGGCGGATAAGGTCGCCCCCGCCTGGGACGACGACTTCGACATGCTGGGCCTTGGCGACGCCGACGGGCCCGAGATGCTGGCCCTGGCGACCCTGACCAAGCCCGGGCCGTTCTTCTCGCGCACGCACCAGATGGGCGATTTCGTCGGCGTGCGGCGGGACGGCGAACTGATCGCCATGGCCGGCCAGCGCATGCGCCCGGACGGCTACACCGAGGCCAGCGGCGTCTGCGTCCACCCCGACCATCGCGGAAAGGGCTATGCGGCGAGGCTGCTGCGCGAGGTGACCGCCCGCATCCTGGCGCGTGGCGAGAAGGCCTTCCTGCACAGCTACACCGACAATGCGACGGCGATCCGGCTGTACGAATCGCTGGGCTATCGCGGGCGGCGGGAGCTGATGTTCACGATTCTCCGGCCGGCTGGGGTGTAACAGCGCCCCCACCGTCACGATGCGTATCCGCATCGCGCCACCTCCCCCGCCTTGCGTGGGAGGAGGAAGCGCCGCCCTCCTCACCCGTGAAACGGGGGAGGTGGCTCGACGCGAAGCGGCGAGACGGAGTGGGCGCTTAGAGCCCCTAAGCCTCCATCGCCTTCGCGCCGGCCTTGCGGGCCCAGCGGTAGAAGCCGACCACCACGATCGCGGCGGCCGTCAGCGACAGCAGCATCCCGACATGCTCCGGGGGCGCGAAAGGTAAGGCCAGGGGCTCGCCCTTGCCGGTGGAGACGATCATCAGGGCCAGGGAGACGTTGAACAGGCTTTCGCCGACGATGAAGCCCGAGGCGATCAGCACGCCCAGGCGCTTGGCCGCCTCGGCCGAGCGGTCCTTGGCCACGACCTTCTCGAACAGCCAGCCGGCCAGGGCGCCGACGACCACCGGCGCGGTGACGGAGCTCGGCAGATAGATCGCCAGGCCCACGCCAAGGGGGGGCAGGCTGAGTCGCTCTTTGCTGGTCTTGCGCAGGATCGTGTCGACGGCCACCAGCGCCAGACCGATCAGCGCGCCAACGCCCAACAGGCCCCAGTCGAGATTTCCCCCCAGCACGCCCTTGGCCAGGGTCGAGATCAGAGTGGCTTGGGGCGCGGCCAGCGGCTCGTCGGCGATGGCTTGCAGGTTCGGCGCGCCGGCGAAGCCGTTCGAGCGGTTCAAGAGCTCCAGCACGAACGGAATGACCACCGAGCCGGACAGCACGCCGATGATCAGGCCGACCTGCTGCTTCCAGGGGGTGGCGTCGACCAACTGGCCGGTCTTGAGGTCCTGCAGATTGTCGTTGGCGACCACGGCCACGGCCAGGACGCAGGTGGTGACATAGAGGGCGAAGGCGATCAGGGCCTTGGTCACGTCGGGACCGATAACCCCGCGGCCGACCATGCCGACCATCAGTGAGGCGCCCAGCACGCTCAGGATGGCGATGCCCGAGACGGGGCTGTTGGACGAGCCGATCAGGCCGGCCATGTAGCCGCAGACGGCGGCGGCCAAGAGGCCGGCGAAAACGAGATAGCCGATGCCGATCGCGACGAGCGGCGTCGTCAGCTGGGCGATGGGGCCGCCGGTGAGGAAGTGGGCCAGAAACCAACCGGCCGGGGCCAGAAGCAGCACCGAGACCAGACCGACGATGCCGATCGGAATGTCCTGCTCGACGCGCGGCAAGGTCGCGCCGCCGGCCTTGCGGGCCTTGGCGGCGTCCAGCGCGGACGTCAGGCCTGAGGTGATCGGCCCGACCAGCTTGGCCAGGGTCCAGATGGCGGCCGCGCCGATGACGCCCGCGCCCAGGAAGCGGACTTGGGTCTTCCAGACACCAAGGGCGTGGGTGGCGGCGTCGGCCTCGGGCATCGGGGTGGCGACCGTGAGGATTGGCGTCAGGATGGCCCAGGCGATGAACAGGCCCGCGAACATGGCGACGCCGACGGTGACGCCCATCAGATGGCCCGCGCCCATCAGGGCCAGCGAGCTGGAGGCGCCGATGCCGGTCGCGCCCGAAGCGGCGCCGAGCTTGAACTTGAAGTAGCCGGCGATCTCGGCCGCGAACAGCTTGGCCGCGCCCAGGGCGCCGAACAGCGCCGAGGCGATCGCGCCCAGGCTTACGGCCGCCAGGCCCGCCTTGCCCTCGGCCGCGCCCTCGCGCGAGCCCGTGCCGACCTTCAGCACCTCGGCTGCGGCGACGCCCTCGGGATAGGGCAGGTTGGAGTTGGTCACCAGCGCCCGTCGCAGCGGGATCGTGTACATCACGCCCAGGATGCCGCCGACCGCGCAGGCCCCGAAAGTCGGCAGGAACGGCACGTTGGCCCACCAGCCGATCATCAGGAGGCCCGGCAGGACGAAGATCACCGACGACAGCGTCCCGGCTGCGGACGCAATCGTCTGAACGATGTTGTTTTCCTGGATGGTCGAGGTCTTGAACGCCCGCAGCAGGGCCATCGAGATGACAGCGGCGGGGATCGAGGTGGCGAAGGTCAGGCCGACCTTCAGGCCAAGATAGACCTGGGCGGCGGTGAAGACCAACGTGATCAGAATGCCGAGGAGGACCCCGCGAAGGGTGAGTTCCGTGCGCGGCGCGGTCGTATCGGCCATGAACATGTCCAAGCAAAGATTAAGGCGGCCGGACCTTGCACGCCCGACCGCCTCAAACTCAAGTCTCGTTTAGTAGCTTTTGGACCTGCTCGGCGATCCATGACGGCAGAAGTTATCAGCCGCGTGTGCGACCTGAGCAGGTTGATTTGATGGCTTTGGCCAGCCTCTGGTCTTGCTCGATGATGGCCAGCTTGTAGGCGTTAGCGCACTGATTTGCGTTGATCAGGTCAGCGGCCTGTTGAGCTCGACGCCATTGTTCGGGCGATGTCTTTGCCTTGACCTGAGCGCGGATGGTCTGGGCGTTGCGCCAAGCATCAATCTCGCGGCTGTAGAACGGACGTTCCAGAGGCGCGACGTGGTTATAGGTACCGGCGACCGGCGGATTTGAAGGAGGCGTCGGCGCCGGCGCCTGCTGCGCCGATGCTGTCGAAACCGCCAAGACGCTCATGGAAAGACCGATCAACACTAGTCCGGCTGCACGCATAAGAGCATTCCTTATCAGGTTGTGTCGGAACTGTGACTCAATCTTGATCTGCTGTAAAGCCAGCCACAATCGAGGGGCGCGCGACATGCCTCCCGCCCTCGACGATGCCTAGCGTCGACTAGAGCACGCCCAGCATCTCGGCGACCAGCGGGTGGCGGACGATGTCGCGGTCGGCCAGTCGAACGACGGCGATATTGGAGACTTCGTCGAACCGGGCGGCGACATCCGCCAGGCCCGAAATGCCCGGAAGCAGGTCGGACTGGTTCGGATCGCCGGTCACCACCATGGTCGAGTGCCAGCCCAGGCGCGTCAGCAGCATCTTCAGTTGCATGTAGGTGCAGTTCTGGGCCTCGTCGATCACGACGAAGGCGTTGTTCAGGGTGCGGCCGCGCATGAAACCGACCGGCGCGATCTCGATCGCGCCCTCAGCCATCAAGGCCCGCATGCGCTTGACCGACAGGCGATCGGTAAGGGCGTCGTAGAGCGGGCGCAGATAGGGGGCCAGCTTGTCTTCCATGTCACCCGGCAGATAGCCGATCGACTCGCCGGCTTCGACGGCGGGGCGCGAGAGCACGATGCGGCTGACACGGCCCGCTTCCAGCGCCTCGACCGCCTTGGAGATGGCGATGTAGGTCTTGCCGGTGCCGGCCGGGCCCAGGGCCATGACGAGGTTCTTCTCGTCGATGGCTTCCATCAGCTGCGCCTGGCCCGGCGATTTGGGTTTTATGGTCTTTAGGTAGCTCTGGTCCCGACTCTCGCCCCTGGCACCCCCTTCATCGGACAGGGGTGACCAGCCACCGCGATGATCGACCGGCAGGCGACGCACCTTGGCGTCGTCGTACTGGCCGATCTCTTGCGCGCCTTCGCGCGCCATCCGCTTCAGGGCTCGCTTGGTCATCAAAGCCTCCATTCAGACAAGAAAAAAGGACGAGCCCGTGAGGCGTCGTCCTTGGCGGTGAGCTGGATTTTCACGAAGTCGCGTGCGCGGCGGGGCGGCTCAGGAGCGCTTCCCAAAGGGGAAGTCGCAACAGACGGTGCTGTACGCCGAAACGCCAAGAGCCACACCTCGTCTTCGTCAGCGGGCGGGCGCAGGGTGCTTGCCCCTAGGCCCGGTACGAAAGGAAAATGATTCCCGCTTGAGGAATGTTCCCTCTCGAATCGCCTGACTACAATGGCGCATCATGGTTTCCAGGTCGTTAATCTGGAAATCGCGCGCAAGAAAACGAGGTGTACGGATGACTGTCTATTCCTTGGGCGCCACGACGCCGACGCTTCCCGCGCAAGGCGAATACTGGGTCGCGCCAACGGCGAGCGTCATGGGGAATGTGATTCTCAAGAAGAACGCCAGTATTTGGTGGGGCGCGGTCGCGCGCGGAGACAACGATCCCATTACGATCGGCGAGAACAGCAACGTCCAGGACGGCTCGATTCTCCACACTGATCTTGGCGCGCCGCTGACCATCGGCGCCAACGTGACCATCGGTCACATGGTGATGCTTCACGGCTGCACGATCGGCGACGGTTCGCTGATCGGCATCGGCGCGATCGTCCTGAACGGCGCGAAGATCGGGAAGAACTGCCTGATCGGCGCCGGCGCCCTGATCACCGAAGGCAAGGAGATCCCGGACAATTCGATGGTCATGGGCGCGCCGGGCAAGGTGGTGCGAGAGATCGGCGAGCAGCACGCCATGATCCTGCAGGCCTCGGCCCTGCACTATGTCGAGAACTGGAAGCGCTACGCCCGCGATCTGCGGTTGGTGGAGGCCTAGGGCGGCGGTTCGCCGGGACCTGA
>FWPV01016544.1_pt1 | contig 10378 bp, 8 predicted proteins | sample 2228371 | NCBI WGS metagenome assembly FWPV01 (sample SAMEA103939776, study PRJEB20133) | metagenome
TCGAGTCCGACGGCGACGCGTTGAATCGAACCGTCTCGCAACTCCCGGCGAAAATCGTCTTACAACTCCGGGCGAAACTGGGTTAACGTCTCCATGCGCCATGACGCCGGACTCCCCTGACGAGTCAGCCATGGCTCGACGGACGAACGGTGTCTAAAGCCCGCCTGACTACGCAGCGCGGCGCACGTTTCCCAAACGCGATCTGGTGAGGCAGACCAGACGCACGACGCGATCCAGTTCCTCCGCCGTAAGATTGGTACCGCTGGGCAGGCACAGGCCGTCGCGGAAGATGGCTTCGGAGACGGCGCCGCCGCGAACACGACATCCGCGATAGGCCGGCTGGAGATGCATCGGCTTCCAAACGGGCCGAGACTCGACGTTCTCCGCTTCCAAGGCCAAGCGGACATCCTCCCGGCTCGCACCGAACTGTTTCGGGTCGATCAGGACACAGGTGAGCCAGCGCGTCGATCGCCCGCCGGGGATTTCGGGCATGAACTCGATTCCCGGCAGATGGCCCAGGGCCTTCTCGTAGAAGCGAAACACCGCCCGACGCCGTTCGACGCGATCTTCCAACACGCGCAACTGGCCGCGCCCCACGGCGGCGAGGAGGTTGCTCATGCGGTAGTTGTAGCCGATCTCCGCATGCTCGTAGTGAGGCGCCGGCTCTCGGGCCTGAGTTGCCAGGAATCGCGCCCTGTCGGCAATCTCTCGCGACTCGGTAATCAGCATCCCGCCGCCGCTGGTGGTGATGATCTTGTTGCCGTTGAAGGAAAAGCAGCCAATTCTGCCGAACGTCCCGGCCGCCCTTCCCTGATACGTGGCGCCGAGCGCCTCGGCAGCGTCTTCGATGAGGGGGATGTCGTAGGTTCGGCACAGGTTGACGATCGGCTCCCAATCGGCACACTGCCCGAGTATATCGACCGCCAGCACCGCCTTGATCGGCTTGCCGCGCCGAACGCCGGCTTCGATCTCCTCGGCGAGGAGTTGCGGGTCGATATTCCAGGAGGCTCGCTCGCTGTCGATAAACACCGGTTCGGCCCCGACATACCGGATGGCATTGGCCGACGCGGCAAACGTCAACGTCGACGTAGCCACCTGATCGCCGGGCCCAACGCCCGACAGAATCAGTGCCAGGTGCAGCGCCGCCGTCCCGCTGGACACGGCGACGGCATGGACCGCGCCGACCTTCTCGGCGAACTCCTTCTCGAAGGCATCGACGTGAGATCGGAAGAGCACACGTCTGAACTCCTTCTCGAAGGCATCGACGTGAGGCCCGAGCGGGGCGATCCAATTGGAATCGAAGGCCTCCAGCAGCAACGCCCGCTCGTTTCCGGACATGTGCGGAGGAGAAAGGTGGATTCTCTGGTTCGGCGCTCGGCGCTCTGGCGCGTTCTGCCGATTTGTGTCTAAGGGATGTTCCGACTCCGCCTCGCTCCGCTTGACCACGCATTCCTCCGGAGAAAAGACATTGCCACTGCCGTTTTCGGTACGCGCTCGGCGGGTGGGTCGTGCGGGCACACCGGTAGCCACGGTCTGGGCCGGAATGTCCTTGACCACCACCGCTCCGGCGCCGATGGTGCTCCAGGCTCCGATCTGCCTGCAATGGATCACCGCGGCGCCCGTTCCCACAAGCGCGCCCTCGCCGACCGAAACCTTCCCGGCCAGATGCGCGCCCGGAGCGATGTGGACGAAGTCCGCGATCCTGCAGTCGTGATCGATCGAGGCGCCGGTGTTGACGATGACATGCTCCCCGAGGACAGCGTCGGGTTGAATTACCGCGCCCGCGAAAACGACGGTTCCCCGGCCGATCCTCGCGGTGCTGTCGACAACCGCCCGCGGATGCACAACGCGAATCCATTCGAGATCAAGCTGGCGCGCCATGGCGTGGCGCGTGGGGTTGTCCCCCACGGCAATCACGGCCGGAACACGCCCCCGCCTGCCGATTTCGGACACCGGGCCGACCACGGGCACGCCGAAAACGGAGGTTCCCCACTTCTGCGGAGAGTCGTCGAACACCGCCTCCACCGAGAATCCCGACTCTTGAAGCGTGCGGATCACGACCTTTGCATGCCCGCCCCCGCCGATCACGCAAACCTCTCTTGTACCGTCGCTTTTCGGAAACGGAGGCGAAGACGCAGTCGCATCCATCATGCGTTACCTCTTTGTTGCGTTGAGCCCATGAATTCCGGCATCGTCGCGTGCGACGCCGCGCTGATTCCCTCGCGACGAAGGACTTTCCAGACGGTCAGGACCAGGATTCGCAGGTCCAGCAGCAGGTTGGCGTGGTCGACGTACCACACGTCCAGCGCGAATTTCTCTTCCCAGCTCAGGGAATTGCGTCCGTTGACCTGCGCCCAGCCGGTGATGCCCGGCTTGACCTCGTGCCGCCTCGCCTGTTCGGGCGTGTAGCGATCCAGATACTGCATCAACAAAGGCCGCGGGCCGACGAGGCTCATGTCGCCGCGAAGGACGTTGAACAGCTCGGGGAGTTCGTCCAGGCTCGTGAGGCGCAGGAACCGCCCCAACCGGGTGAGACGCCTTTCGTCGGGCAACGGCACGCCTTGTACATCGCGCGCATCGAGCATGGTGCGGAATTTGAACATCGTGAAAGGCTTGCCGTTCAGTCCCGGCCGCCGTTGACGGAAGAGCACGGGCGAGCCCATCGTGACGCGCACCGCAAGCGCGACGCAAGCGAGCACGGGCGCCAGCAGCACCAGGGCCGTTAGCGAACCCAGCAAGTCCATCATTCGTTTCATGGCCTGGTCCAGCATAGGATGACGAATCGTCAAAACGTGCTTACGGCCTCCCTGGCCGAGACGTGAGCACGCTCCTCCCCGGCGAATTGCCCGAGAGCGAAGCCGGCAGCCTCAAGAAGTCTCCGATACTCCTCGAGGAGAGCGTTCCAAACGCGTTCTTGACGAAACTCACGCAGCACCCGCTCGCGGCCCGCCCGGCCATGTTGCCTTCGAAGCTCGGGCGACCGCAGATAGCCAAGTAGCGCGGCGCTCATCGCGTCAACGTCACCAATCGGCACGAGCGTACCGGTCACACCGTCCTCCACGGCATCGACCGTCCCGGTTGCTCGAAATCCAACCACCGGCAACTCGGCCGCGGCCGCTTCCAGGGGCGCGTTGGGGAAACCCTCGCGATAGGATGGGAAGGCGAGGACGTCCATCGCATGGTAATAGAGGGCGGTGTCCTCCACAAATCCGGATATCGCCACCTGCGGATGCCTTTTCAATCGGTCAACGACCTTCTGCGGCACCGGGTCGCCCTTCTCGAAATCACCGACTAGCAGGAGCCGCACGTCGGGGATAGTCTTCAACAACTGCTCGAACGCCTCCAGCAACTCCACAATTCCCTTGTCGCGTGTCAGCCGACCGACGAAACCAACAACCGGTGCCTCCACGGGAATGGCAAGCGATCTACGAATGGTGGCCCCCTGTTCACTCGCCACGGCGCTGGGCCGGAATCGTTCCGCATCGACGCCATTCGACGAGCCGGCCCCCAGCACGACTACCTTGGCAGCCGGCGCGAGCCGCAACTCCAAGTAACGCTGCCTCAGACTTTCGCTGACGCAAATCACGCGCGTGGCACAAGCCGAGGCCAATCGCTCGCTTGCCCAAAGGATAGCCCGTTTGATGCCTCGCGTCGTCTCCAGCCGCAGACCGCGCTGCATGTAAACCCGGACCGGCACCCGCGCGAGCCGGGCGGCAATCATCCCCAACAAACCGGCCTTCGGCGTACTGGCGTTGACCAGATGGGGCCGTATTTGCCTGAGCTTCGCCGTGATTTTCGAAAGGGCCACCAGATCGGAGAACGGACGAATCTCGCGTTCCATGGGCAACGAGACGTGCGTAATCCCTCGTTGTGCGATGAGGTCGCGGCACTCCGCACCTGGCGCACAGCCGAACGTCAGCTCGCAGCCACGGTCGCGAAAATACTCAAGTTGTCCTTGAACGAGCCGTTTGGATCGCGGGCTGCTCACGAGATAAACGATGCGCGGCTTCACGGCATTCTCCACACCAATTCCTCGCAACCGCCTTCGCGCTCGCGCAAGTCACACGCGTCCTGGCCGAAAGCGTATCGGCTCATGCCGCGGTACCGTTCAAGCCGCGCGTCGAGATTGGGCAGCGAGTCGTCCCGGAGGCACTCGAACAAGGTCAAATACTCCTCGCTAACCGCCTGGATATCGAACGCCGAGCGGATTCGCTGCCTGGCAGACTCGCCCAGGTTTCGCCGCCGGATGGGATCCGAAGCAAGGCTTGCGATCGCGTTTGCCATCGCGTCCACGTCGCCGTAGCCAACCAGGACGCCGTCCCGGCTGTGGCGAAGCACCTCGCTCGTCCCGCCCACGTCGGTCGCAACGGCCGGAATTCCTAGCGACATCGCCTCCATCAAGGCCCGCGGCATCCCCTCGGACTGCGATGGAAACACACACAGATCCGCCGCGGCCAGATACGGCCTTACGTCGCGGACCCGTCCCGGAGCCAGCACCCGGTCCGCCAAACCCGCCGCGGCCAGTCGGCTTCGCACCGGTTCCCACGACTGCTGATGACCGCCGAGCCAGAGAAACCACAGGCCAAGCGCGCGAAAGCGTTCCGCGTGGCGAACAAGAGTGTCCGTGAGAAAGCCGTGGCCCTTGATGGACCGCAAGTTCGCCACGGTCGCGCACAGCGTCGCCCCCCGCGGTATGCCGAGTTCCGAACGCGCCGCGGGCGCCGCCGCTCCCGGAGCAAAGTATGCAACGTCGATTCCGTTCGGAATGACAACCACCCGACCTGCCGGATACTTCTCGCGCCTCAGCCACGTGTGAAAGACCGCGCGGCTGCACGCCACGTGGCAGGAAAAACGGTGCTGGGTCCAACGATCCGCCAATACATGGTGCCACCTCCTCCAGGGATCCAGGCCGCGAAGCATGGTAATCCAACTTGCCAGCGGAAGGCGCGAGACACCCAGCAGCCGCATCACTAATTGAAGGCGCAGGCCGAATACCATGACGATGTCGAATCGCCCCGTCATTAAGACGGCCAGAAGCTTCTGTAGATTCCGAGGTGCTAGCAGCCCTGAGCCGCTGTCGATCGCGATGAACGGAACTTGCTGTTCCTGGGCGTATTCCCGCAACTCCCCGCCCCCGGGCCAGGCGTTCACGATCGCGACGTCGTGCTCCGGCCGCCAGCACTTCGAGACGGCCACGCCGAAGGTCTCGGCCCCGCCAATGGAGGGATTGCTATACAGGAGCGCTATGCGCATTTGACTTCCCGGGGTCCAAGTGACGCCGCCAACACTTCGGCAGCTCGCGCCCGCCAAGTGAAGCGACTCAGGAAATCGCTCGACCCGGCGCTTGCAAGACGTTCGCCCAACTGGCGGTCGTCGCGAAGCCGTTCGAGGGCCTGGACCCACTCCCCCACGTTAGTAGGATCGCACAAGATCGCGTTCCGCCCATCCTCGAGTACCTCCCGAATGACGGACAGATTGGAGGCAACGATCGGCCTGCCGGCAGCCATATACTCGAAGATTTTTAGTGGAGACATCCATCTCGAGATATTCTGGGCACTCTTTCGCCACTTGGTCGCATGTCCGTGGACCGTCGCCTGGTACGGAGCCAGAACCACATCGAACGACTGTCGGTATCGATTCGTCTTGGGATAGGGAAGAAACCCGTAAAACGTCACATTGGCCATCCCTCCGAGTCTCGATTTCCATCGCTCGATATCTTCTGGCATCCCACCGACAATGTGAAAATGAGCCCAGGGACATCGCGGCACAAGTTGAACGATCAATTCCATTCCTTTCCCGGGATATAAATGGCCAATGTACCCAACCTGCAGATTCGCCGAATTGGTAAACGTCAAGCGTTCCTCCAGTTGCGGCGGACTGGCCGCATCGGGAGCGACGAAAAGGCGGGACGGAGAAATCCCCCATTGCGTTGCATAGCAGTCTTTTAGTGCATCGGAAATGACAACAATGCGACGAAACCGGCTAAGTACGAGAGCGGACACCGCGTGCCTGGCGCCAAAGGACAGATCCCGCAAAGGTGCATGAGACTCCCAGACCACATCGAGTCCCAAAACCGCCGCGAAGAAACACCCGGTCACGAATCGCCCGTAGACCAAGTCGGGCGACCACTGTCGGGCTCGCCGAGCCGCCCGGTAGCCGTACGCCACGGAGCCCCGCCCACGCGAAAGTCTCTCCAAGGAAAAGCAGGGTTGCACGCCGTAGAAGCGGAAGGGATCCCCATCGGAAATGCCTTGATCGCTCCCGTCTGGCACGAGCAAGAGCACCTCGTGACCAATCTTGGCGAATGCTTCGCACATTTGCATGACGTGAATGGAGGCAGCCGTCCGCGACGGAATACTCGCATTAGCTATGTATGCTAGCTTCATTGGATCTACCTAGTCTCCGGCGCGACCTTGCAATCACCGCAGTATCCAGCGACAACGCTGTTGCCCGAGCTCGGCCAAGCGCCAAATCCGAGACTGTGATGTGAGGCTAGCTCGGCAATGACGCCCCGAGGCCATGCACCGGGCATAGACCGTCGCGAATAAGAGAAGACACGAAATCGTGAACCCTGTTCTAGCTAGGAGAAAGAGGACCTTGCTGTGGACCAGCAGCACCCAGATACTGTACACGAGCGAGTAAAGGGCCGCTTCACGGTGGCAACGCCACGCCAACGCCGCGTTCCGCAGACAATACCAATAGAAGAAAAGGGTCAGCAGCGTCCCAATGATGCCGATGCCGTTCACGTCAAGAATCCATCCAGGATCGGCATCGATTCGGTACGACTCCGTTCGACCCGAGCGCGAGTCGCCAAGAATCAAGTGCGCCGCGGATTCCGGCCAGCCATACCGGTAATCATCCAGCAGCTTCGCGACGGTGACATCCTCGGGTGCGTAACCGCGATACGCCGCTGGGGCGACGAGCCTTTGCAAACGCTCAACCTGGCCGGCCCACCGTTGCTGCACATCCTCGCTAAATGCCGTGATCGCCACCAGAACTGCCGCTAGCAGCATAGCCATGGCGATCGTCAGCGGAATAAGTCGAGCAAGCCTCCGCCATTTGTGGAACACGATACCGATCAGGCTTGGCACGCCGAGCACAATCCCGGTTCTACCCGCAATCAGCGCCGAGAACGGGCCGATCGCGGCGACTGCCATTGCCAAGAGCATAAGCATTCCGCGGGTTTTCGTAAGAACGACGGGCAGGAGCAGAATTCCAAACGCCTGAACAACGGAGAGGGTGTCCAACGAGCCCGTTAGTCCGCCAACACGCTTTTCGCGCTGCAGTTCCGGCTGGGTGACGCTCCAGACGAACTCCCGAACGGACTCCGAAACATACATCCCGCCAATCACCACGGCATGAGCGCCGATTGCCCAGAAGAGATGGATAAGGATCCGCTCCCCCATCTCATTGCCATATTCTTGGTAATAGAGCCCGGCAAGCGCATATGATCCGCAAAGCTGGACTCCGACCCGGACAAATCGTATCAGGTAGTACGTCTCTGGTTGATCGCTCCTGGCGAACACAATTCCCGAATACACGAGCAAGGCGACGAGCCAGACACCCAACGTTGCTCCCGAGCTGCGCACCTCGCGTGGGACGGCACCGCCCTGGAGCCCGAAAACAAGCGTGAGGGCAACCGAGGTAACAGAGACCACATCCCAGTACGCGGCGATTCGCGGCCCAAAAATCATGCAGAATAGCGAGAAACCCAGCCACATTAGCTGTTTTGGCTCCCTATCGGCGGGGCCGCCACCCGGCGGTTTCCGCTGTTGGACAACAAGTTTGCATACACAATCCGGTTAGATGTTCCGAGAGGGCACGCACACAGCCGCTATCCGCCTGCAATTGCCCGCCGAGACGCACAGGTGTCGCTGCCGATAATATCGAAAGAAGACGCCGAGGATTCGTGGCTCACGGACGACAAACACGCGATTATCCAAGATCCGCCCCGCGAGGCGGAGAAAGACGGAACCGTTGCGGTTCAGGAAGTACAATTGCCGGATCTCGAAATAAGGCACCAGGACCGCGCGCAGCGTCTCGGGGGTGAAATGCTGGTAGTGCTTCCGATGAACAGGGACATTCGCGCTTGGAACCGTAACCACGTACGATCCCGTTGGCTTTAGGTGCTCGCGTATGGCGCGGACGACACTCTCCAATTCAACCGGAGGAATATGTTCCATAGTCTCGATCATGGTCACGATGTCGGCGGGCGCCGGGATGACCCCCTCCCCGCGAATGTCGCCGACGAGCCACGTCACCGACGGACTCATCGCCCTGGCGAGCGCAACCGCGCGTTCGGAGTAGTCCACGCCGACGAGGGTCACCGGCAGCCTTCGTCGAGAAAGCTCGTGAAGGAAGCGTCCGTCGCCACAACCGACATCGAGAAGTACTTGAAAGCCGAGGTTCAACACGAGATCCCGGACGAACTCGAGATACGCAAGGTACTCATACCCCCAGGCCAGAGACCGCGTCTGGGAGAAGCGACGCCCGTCGGATGTCGGGATATGATGGTAGGGAAAGGAATACTGGGCGTCCTGTGTGGCCTGTTGAGCGGACACGAACGACTGGTCACCTGCGGGATAGTGCTGCAGGGTGAACGGTTCTTTCAAATTGAGAATCATAGGGTGGCTCGCCTCCACGATGAGTGCAGGGCAGTCAAGACAATGGCCAGCCAAATGCCGTAGAAAGCAATCTGCGAGATGCCAGCAGCGACGATTCCCATCGTGGGTACCAGGGTCCATAAGAGAAGGAACTGCCCGAGGACGCCACAGGTCATGGCAATGAGAGCAGTAGCGGGCCGACCAATTGCGAGCAGCAAGGGAGTGCCGGAATTCGAGGCGACAGCCATACCCATGGCGATCGCCAAAAGGTGCATCACGGGCAGCGCCGGCAGGAATTCCTCACCAAGGAACACCGTAATCGCGAACCGCCCAAAGAGAGCAAGGCCCGCCGTCGCCGTCACGGCGATTACGGACAGAATCAAGGTGAGACGAAAGACGAGATGGGCCAGGCCGGCTGTGCGTCGGGAGTGCCATAGCTTGGAAAACTCTGGGTAGCTCGACGCCGTGACGGGCCCCGCGAGGATTCCAATCATGCCTGCAATGCGATTGGCCAACTGATAGTATCCAACCGCAACAGGATTCAAAAGGTAACCGATGACGAGTATAACGCCGTGCGTCTGGAACAGCTTACACGTAGACTGGAGGTTTGTGCTGATGAAGAAACGTGTGATCTCCCGAAACTGCCCGCGCAGGCTGGCGAGCGACTGGCTGCGGACGCCGCGAATCCCCACCAAGAAAGCCGCACGTTTGGCGAGGACTAAGATGGCGATCGTGCCCATCATCGCCGAGACCAGATAGACGCAGAGAAGTCCGCCCAGGTCGAGCCCGAACGGGAGCATCAATGCGGTGCCGAACAGGCGAAGGGCCGCGACACCGCTTTGATGGTACGCCAGCCACTGAAAACGGTTTGCCATCCGAAGGAGGGCCGAAGAAGTACCGACGGGGGCGACCAGCAGAAGGAGTGCCGAATACAATCGAATCAGATGGCCAGCGGACACATCCTTGATAAGAAGCACTGCGGCGATATCTGCCACGCCTAGCAGGAAGCCAACCGCCAGGACAGCCGTGACGGCATCGATGATGTAACAGAGTTTAACGACCGCCGCAGCGCGCCTGGGTTCACCGCGTTCGCCATACTTGGTCACGAAATGGATCGCCGTTGCCCACACGCGAGAATCCACGAACTGATTCGCGGCCTGCGTCGAGGCCGTAATCAGCGCGAAGATGCCGAAGTTCTCCACGCCGAGAACCCTCGCGGCCAGCAAGCCTTGAACCAACGAGATGCCTGCTGTCAGCGCACTTGACCCAAGCAGCCATCCGGAGTTCTTCAAGACGCGAACCAGGCTCGACTCGCGAACAGCGATGCGGGCCGACGGATCGCCAAGAGCGGTTGCCATGTTGGGTGTTACGGACTGAATCCGGGAAGCGTGTCGCGACGAGCGAGGATAAACGAATCCCCTTTGACGGCGGCCAGCGCGTCGGCCAGCGTCGAGTTGGTATCGCCGTAGACGAGGACCCAATCGGGCCGCTCCTTGAGGAGCACTTCCTCGATCTTCTTGAGCATCTCGCCCGTCTGAAATCCGTGAGAGCCGGAGCCGACGCCCAGCCGGTAGTCGGGAAGCGGGATCTCCAACTCGCGGAAAAAGACGTCGCTCATCGAGTCGTCGTAATGCTGCCCGTTGTGGACGAGCACCTCCTGCGCGGCTTTGCGAAGTTCGCGCGACACGGCGGCGCACTTAATGAACTGGGGCCGGGCGCCGACAATCGATACAACCTTCATTTCCCGCGGCGACATTTCGTAAGAGGCCGATCTG
>FWPV01016546.1_pt1 | contig 10377 bp, 2 predicted proteins | sample 2228371 | NCBI WGS metagenome assembly FWPV01 (sample SAMEA103939776, study PRJEB20133) | metagenome
AACCACATTATGAATTTACCAACAATACGGGTTATAATCATTCAGTTCTGGTTCTTTCAGCAGTTATTGATAATGAGCAATTGCCCTTTGGTAGTGAAATCGGGGTTTTTTCACCCGCAGGTCTTTGTTGTGGGGCGGAATTTTGGCTCGGCGACCGGATTGGTTTAGCGGTCTGGGGTGATAATGATATGACCCAAGAAATTGATGGAATGCGGGATGGTGAAGATTTTACCTTCCGTTTCTGGGATATTCTAGCTGAAGAGGAACTTGAGGCTGAACCAGAGTTTATCAGCGGTGACCGTAATTATGTTAATAACGGTATCAGCGTCATAAATCTAACCGCGACTCGCAATGGAAACCAAGAACCGCCGAGTGGGTTTTGGATTAGACTACAGCAAAACTGGAACCTAATTTCAGCGCCGGTTATTTCGCAAGAGCGCGACATTAGAGCCTTATGGCGTCCTTTAGTGCAGAGAAACAATATAAGCATTATTAAGGACCATTTTGGAAGGTTTTATGTTCCCTCGCTCGATTTTTCCAATATGCAGCCTTGGGACTATAGGTATGGCTATCAGGTTAAGACTTACAGCGCTGATTCGTTGTTCATAGCAGGGGAGTTCGCCCCAGAAAATACCGTTATCCCCCTGCGTCAAGGTTGGAGTTTCGTATCATATTTCCCCATTAGAAATATTGATGCTCCCGTAGCATTTGCTAATATCAGCGATGTTCTAAATATCGCAAAAGATGGTGGAGGTAGATTCTATGTTCCTAGACTCGGATTTAATAATATGCTTCCTTTAAGACGCGGACTTGGATATCAGGTCAAAGTTTCCCAAGCGGTGGACTTTGTATGGAATATACCCAGACAGATGGGCGCGCAGGTTTATAAAAATGAAACCGATTTAAAACCCACCGCCTATTTCATCCCTTGTGAACCGAGTGGATTTAATATGAGTTTGCTGATAATGCCTATTCCTCAGATTAACAACTATTTAGCGCAAAATAAAAATATTGAATTGGGAATTTTATCCCCAGAGGGTTTATGTTGTGGTTCTACGAGTTTGGTGAATGATGGTCCTTGGGGGATGGCGATATGGGGTGATGACCCGACTACTGAGGCATTGGAGGGACTTAAAGAGGGTGAAAGTTTTAAACTTAGATTGTGGGACGGTAAAGAGGAATTCGATATTAAAGTTATATGGTTAGAAGGTAGTGATAATTACTATACCGATGCACTATCTGTAGCAGAAATTTCAATTATTACGCTTCCAACACAGTATAACACTCTACAGGCTTGCCCAAATCCTTTTAATAATCGTTGCGTTATATCCTATTATTTGTCAAATTCATCGCGAGTGTGGGTAAGTATTTATGATTTAAAGGGTAGGGAAGTTCAGCATTTATTTGAGGGAAAACAATCACCGGGCTTTCATTCGCTTAATTTAGACGCGGCGACACTACCGAATGGTATATACATTGCCCAGTTGAAAACTGAAAGCCGAACATATAAAGTGAAATTGATGTTAATTAAGTAATTCTAAGATATTTTATAAAGTCATATTGCTTAACTTGTGACAGAAAACAAATTATAAAAGTTCCTTAACCGGTTGTTCCAATTAAATCTTGCTAACTTATTTGCTCACGGGAGTTAAAATGCACTTTAATAAAACCGCATATCTAACGCTGATAACACTTGGATTTTTATCCTGCGGGGTTATTAAGGAAGCCATCTCTTTGCCCACACCTAAAGATGCTGTGGCAGTTAAATTTTTTGATATGGGGAGTGGGCAGGCTGAAATAAATATAAGAGTTCAAGACCTGCACATTGAGAAAATTGAACAAAATGGTATTTGGTGTGATTCAATTTTCATTAGCGATGAGCCGACCATTGGTCAGGCTGGTTATCCTGATTTGCCCTTTATTGCCCGCACTATTCTTCTCCCTCCAAAGTCTGGGGTAAGAATAGAAGTTAATGACCTATGCTCGCAGATTTTGCACAATATCAAACCCCAAATTGCCGCTAAAGAACAACCTGATGGAACTTTTGAAAATGTTGAAGCCTGTACACAGTTTCAGTGTCAGCGAGGGTTTTGGCCCCCCGAACCAGTTACCATAACTGAACCTGCAATTTTGCGAGGGCATCGCCTCGCCACTATCCGTTTTTATCCCGTTCAATATAATCCCTCAACTGGCGAGACGCGCTTAAATGATGAGGTAAATATAAAGGTCTATTTTGAGGGTGACCCGATTAATCCCATTTTAGATGAGCGCCCAAAATCCTCTATATATGTTCACCGCATCTTACAAGGTTTAGTGCTTAACCCGCCTCCTCCCCCAAGTCGTGATGATGTCCAGTGCGGTTCGTATCTATATGTAATTCCCGATGTTCAAGGTATTGATGCCGAGATAAATCCTTTAATCGAATGGCGTCGTCGTCAAGGTCATAGAGTTAGCATAGCAAGAGTTCCGAATAATACCGCAGCGGTAAATGTGCATCAGGTAATCAGAGCGGCTTATTACAGCGATGACCCAGTGGAATTTGTCGCTTTAGTCGGTGAAGCTACTGCTGGCGCAAGTGTTTTAGTCCCAGCCGCCACTCAGGTGGCGGATTATCAATACACCTGCGTAGAAGGAGATGACCCCCTACCCGATATCGCATTAGGTAGGATTTCCTGCACTACCTTACTTCAATTGCGAACTATTGTGAATAAAATCCTGCCTTATGAAAGCAATCCTAATATGCAAGAGACTAATTGGTATTTACAAGGTGCGGTGGTGGCTGGTCATAGAGGAAATGGTTTAGGGGAAGTATTGACCGCAATATATGTCCGACGGGAATTGCTGAATTTAGGTTTTAGAGAGGTTCGCTCTTGGCTCTGGCCTCAGGATGGAGAGATAGGGCAGGGTGATGTAAGACAGCCATTTATATCGCAATGCTTTGAATGGGGTGTATCCTGTTTTCATTATCGTGCCTTTAACCGAATGAACAATTTACCTACCGATGTTATCCCCAATCTTAGAAATCGTAACGGCATTTACCCTGCGGTTTTAGTTATTTCCTGTAATACCGGCACCTTTGTCGCTGAAGAGAGTTATACTGAAGCCTTCCTTAAATCACAGGGTGGTGGAATAGGTGCGATTGGCACAGCTACCGGAGAGACTAATGTGAGATTTAATAACTTAATGTCCGGTGGGGTCTGGAAAGGGATATATCTTAAACAACTCTACTGTATGGGTTGGGGGTTAAATTATGGTAAATATGAACTTTGGCGCGCTTATCACGGGCTTGACGAAGTATATATGAACTTTATGGAGTGGAACAATCTAATTGGCGACCCGGGAACACATATTTGGAGTGCTGTTCCGCGGCGTATTAATGTGGTGCATCCACAAAGTTTAAGTCTGGGGGGTAGTTGCGTGATGGTATCGGTTACCGACCGACAAACTGGTCACCCCGAGCCTAATGCGCAAGTTTGCCTATGGAAAGCCGACCAATTACATTCGGTGCTTTTGACTGATGATGAAGGTCAAACCAATTTTTATATATCTCCCGATGCGTTGAACGCTGGCATTCTTAAGATAACTGTTACCAAGCATAATGTTCAGCCTTATTTAGGGGATATTCAAGTGGGTCCACAAGCGGTTTATCTGGGTGTTTCCGAATGGGCTATCGACGATAATGATGAAGGCGATAGTGAGGGAGATGGAGATGGAATTGCAAATCCGGGTGAAACCGTTGAAGTCCGCTGTGTGTTGCGAAACTTTGGGCAACAGCAACCCCAAGGTGCAATAACTATTTCCGGGGTGTCGCTTTCTGATTGGGGTGAAGTCATCGGTGAACCGGTAGTAATACAACAAGCCCCAGCCGCTGGACAACAAACTGAATTTACGATACCAGTTCATATTAATCCGTCCTGCCCCGACCAAACTGTTCTTTTAATACGCATAAATGTTGCCTCCGGTCAAACCGTTTGGACTTCAGCCTTGCGGATAACCGTCGATGCCCCAAAGATTTCTATTACTGAATTGAGATTTGATGGTGGGTCATTTACCGCAGGGGATGTTAAAAATTTAGATATAATTGTGTGTAATGTCGGTCATAAGCGCCTTGCACCTTTTACAGCGCACCTTGTTAGTTTACATCCTCAAATTGAAATCTTAATCCCTGAAATCAGTTATGAAGGAATAAATATCAGGGTTAATAGAGGCGCACTATATGATCGATTCAGGTTGCGGGCGCATCCAATGTTGGTTCCTGGTTCAAGCGCATCTTTACAATTAATAACAACTTCCATAAACGGTTTCAGAGATACCGCTTATACAACTATCACCCTTGGGCAGGTTGGCAATAATGACCCGCTCGGACCTGACCGTTACGGTTATCTATGTTTTGATTCCGGCGACCAAGGTTGGGACCAAACCCCAACTTATAATTGGATAGAGATAAATCCAACCGTTAATCCCCGCCAATTTAATGGCACGCCACTTAATTTGACCGATGCTACCGATAATGATGATACGAGTCGCGTGGTGAATTTGCCATTCAATTTTCAATACTATGGCCAGCGATATGACCGGATAACTATTTGCACTAACGGTTGGTTAGCGTTCGGTGATGCGGTGGAGTTTTCAGATTTTCGTAATCAACACATTGGGCAAGCCTTAGGTCCTCGCGCAATGTTAGCGGTTTGGTGGGATAATTTAATCACGGTGGATGGCTCTTCCATTCTAACTTATTACGACCAGAACGGGGGACGCTTTATTGTGGAATGGTATCGCCTACGCAGATTGTTGGATGGTGGTATCGGTGCGTGGGAAACCTTTGAGGTGGTGCTCTATAATCCCCAAGTGCATCAAACCCCTACCGGTGATGGTGTGATTCTATTCCAATATCGTGAGGTTACCAACGAAAACGCTCGTGCGCATAACGATATTCCTTATTGCACCATCGGCATTCAAAGCCCCTCTGGGGATGATGGCATAGAGTATACATATTGGAATCAATATCCACGCGGGGCAAGACCTATAGCCAGCCAGATGGCGCTGAAGTTCACCACCTCAAATGCCTACCGAATGGGTTGTATCGCAGGTAGAGTTACCGATGCGGTAACCGGCGAACCTATAGAGGGTGCTGAAATTGTCGTGGGTCCAGGCTATTTTGGTAAAACAAATAGAGATGGGAACTATATAATATCGGATGTTCGTGTAGGACAAAATTACAATATAAAGGCGCAAGCGGTGGGTTGGAACGACTCCACGAGAGCCGGTTTGAATGTATCGGAAGCCGAGACCACTTATGTAAATTTTGCCCTACTTCACCCAACCTTTGAAATCACCCCAGAGGAAGTTGAGGTGATGTTAGAGGCAGATAATATGAGACAAGTGAGATTTAGATTGCAAAATCGAGGAAATGGCACCCTAAATTGGAATGTGGAGCGTCGCTTGCCTCCTAATACGGATTTTACCCCCTGGGAAATTAGAGGAACTCTGCCGATAGCCAGGATATTAAACGATGACCGCATAGAGAGCGCAGTGTTTGTCAATGACCGTTTCTATGTCGCTGGGGCAAATGTAGTCGATTCAACATTAGTATATATATTGGATAGAGAAGGAAATAGAATTGGGACTTTTAGGCAGTTCGGTGCGGCGAGATATGGAATGAAGGATATGGATTATGACGGGGAACTTATTTGGGGTTCTGGCGAAGCAGTGATATTCGGTTTTACCCCAGAAGGCGAATTAAGACGCACGATTCAAGCCCGCCGCAATCCAATGGCAGGTATAGCGTGGGACCCCGACCGTAACCTATTATGGGCTTGTCCTAACACCAACGACCTTGATGGCTACGACCTTAATGGAAACCTGGTTCGCACTATCCCGCGAGGAGCCTTGCGTATTTATGGTTTAGCCTATTGGACCGAAGACCCAGACAATAAAAAATTATATATATTCTGTTACGATTCTAATATTGAACGCCAGCAATTGTATCGAGTTAATCCCGATGATAGACAGATTCAATTTGTTACCTATTTAGACCCGCCTGAAGGAGGCCGTTCGGGTGGAGCATTTATTTCCAACCAATGGGATGTGTATAATTGGACCCTTATTACCACCACCAATAATTCGCCTGATGCGGGAGGCGACCGAATATATATATATGAATTAGCCCCGCGTCGCGATTGGATGCGTATCACCCCAGAAGCCGGCACCCTTGCCCCAAATGAAGAACAAGTTATAACTTTGACTTTAGATGCCACAGACCTTCCAGAAACTGAATTCCAAGGCGAGTTATTATTCAGGCATAACGCCTCTGGTGGTAAAACGATTGTCCCTATAACTTTATCTGTGCGCGGTGCTGTGGATGCTCCTGATATTCGATTACTTAGTTTCTCTCAAGGATGGAATTTAATCTCCTTGAATATCCTGCCCTTAGACTCTAATATAGTAACCTTAACACAGCCTTTGGTCGATGCGGGATTGTTGCGCATTGTTAAAGATAATCAGGGACGCTTCTATAGTCCTCTTCAGCGATTTAATAATATTCCGTATTGGGCAAATGGGCAAGCATATTGGTTCAACCTCACCGAGATGACCGATTTGATTGTCGCTGGGTATCTTATTCCTGTTGACACACCAATTAGGTTGACCGCAGGGTGGAACACCATTGCTTATCTTCCGCGGGTTACACTTCCAGTGCAGACCGCAGTTGCAAGTATTATCCAACAGTTGATTATTGTTAAGGATTGTCGAGGCAGGTTTTATCTCCCCGAATTTGATTTTACTAATCTTGATTTTATGCGGGAGGGTGAAGGGTATCAAATTAAAGTAACCGAAGATACTCAATTGATTTATGATTTAGGGAATGATCAGGATATTTATAGCACATCCATTTCAAGTGTCGCGCCGCGTCATTTTATTTGCCCGATAGCGGCAGGTGATAATCTTTCACTATTGGCTATAGGTGATGCTTCTATGTCCGGTTGGGAGTTGGGGGCGATTAATGAAGAAGGTGAAATTCTAGGGGGAGGGGTTTTTGATAAAGTGGGCAAATGTGGCATAGCCATATGGGGGAAAGACGCCTTTTCAGACCACCAAAATTCTGGTTTTGATGAGGGGGAAAGAATCAATCTTGTTTTGTGGGACGGGGAAAAAGAGTATCCTCCCGAATTAGTTATTATAACAGGTGAATTAAACTGGACTAAAGATGGTCTGGTAGTAGGTAGAGTAAATCCAAATTCCCAAGTTCCTATTTCTTTTGGATTTAAATCCGTCTATCCAAATCCTTTTAATAGAGTGGTTCAAGTCCATTATGGTTTAGAGAAAGATGGCGAGATTAAGATAGTGTTGTATGACCTTGCAGGTAGGGAAATTAAATCACTGAATTTCAATGGTAGAGTGGGATACCACACCTTAAACCTCAACGCCTCCGACTTGACTTCGGGTATTTATCTCCTTAAATTAAAACAACATAACAAATCCGCGGTCGTAAAAATTACCCTAATAAAATAGTTTGCTAATTCAATATAAAATTATTATATTATATTTATAAGTTCTTTGAATATTAAAGAATTGCTCATCTTTTATCTGTTCTGCGAGGTAGGCATCCAGACAAGTATATGGATGTTGAAATTATCTAAAATCCCACCTAACAGGAGATACATGATAGCGTAATTTTTTATAAATATTTCAAAGAACTATGTTTAGTTCATAATTTCTGACAATTAATTTTAAAGAAGGAAGATATTATGTCTCGACTTAATTTTACAGGAGTATTGATTTCATTCTTACTGGTATACCTGCTGATGCCCATCAATACTTTTGGTGGCTATATCAGCGGCTCTATCTTTGACCCTCAGGGTAGGCTGTTAACTGGCGAGCCAATGAGGGTGGAAATTTCACAAAACTTCAATGATTGGATATCCACGATAACTAATACGGGAGTTTATCAAATTGAAACGGGAATGGGTATGTATGTCGTTCGTTGCGGTCCTGTTCTCGCAGATTCTTGGTATGTTACTCTTTATTATTCCAATAGTTTAAGCGAAGAAGAAGCCGACTGGGTTTTCGTTCCTGAACAGGGTATAGTGCCTAATATAAACTTTAATATGATACGAGGTGGTAAATTTGGTGGGGCTATAACCCCTGCTGAGGGTGGTGAATTTGATCCAAACAGCATAATGGTGTTTTATTATGATAATCCGCAAGAAATATGGGAACCAACCGGTATGTTTATTGTTCCGAGTCCTAATAATTATTTATCACCTGCGCTTCCACCTGGAGGATATATAATTAGGTTCATCCCAATCCCGCCCAATCCCCATACCGCATTATTTTATCGTTCAACACCGCTCCCCTTTGAAGCCGAAATAGTTCAAATTGAACCCGGTGCGGTAACGGATAATATCAGCATTCAATTGCCATTAGGTGGTGAAATATGCGGAACCATTCTGGGAAATGGTGAACCTTTGGAGGGAAGTTTGGTTATAGCTTTAATGATAGGTCAAGATTATATTTATCCTATGGGATCTTCATATTCAGAGGCAAATGGTGATTATAGTTTAATCGGGCTTCCGAGCGGGAGTTACTGTCTATTTTTCCAATCTTCTATGCCCGAATTTGCTTCTGAATGGTATCGTGGGGTTTATAACATTAGAGAGGCTACCCCAGTGAATGTAGTCGCTGGACAGGAAACCCCAAATATAAATGCCAATTTGCGTTATGGTGCCGTTTTTACCGGAACAATCCGTTCACCTGAAAATGAGCCTCTCACGGGAAATGAGGTGTTTATAGAATTACTATCAAGTGAGTTCATATTTGATTTCGATAATAATATAATAAATATAGATGAAAATGGGGTATGGCGAACTGAACGAGCGGTTGTGCCGGGTCCTTATGCTATTCGAGTATGGTGTCATTTTAATCAATTTGTCGCTCATCAAATATATCCGAATGCAATACATAGCTGGGACGCTCAGTGGATTTTTGTGGCTGGAGGTAATGAAACCCAACCCATTGACATCCGTATGCAACGAGGTGGAATGGTCGAAGGTGTTATAACTGGACCTGATGGCAATCCGTTAGAACGGGCGAGAGTTGAGTTATATGATAATTTTGGTGAAATATCTTCCACCGAAACCCAAATGAATGGAAGGTTTGAGATTACTAATATTCCACCCGGCAACTACTGTCTGGGTGCTTATTATATGGGTGAAAACCTAAATCCTGACGAGACTTTTCCATATCGTTTTTATGGAGGAGGTGTTTCTCCGAATGACGCCCAGCGGTTTAATGTAGTGGCTGGTGAAACGACCACTATTAATATCCAACTGGTTCGGGGTGGTTTATTACACATCAATATTTTAAACCAACAAGGCGAACCTTATGACGGTTTCGTCAATGGAGTGGGAATTATTCCAATTCCCATTACTGAAAATGGGATTCCTTTATGGAATGCCGTTAATTCATTCCTTGAAGAAGGTCCACCAGTAGTTGGAGCGGATGGGGTTGATTTCATTTTGCCCACAGGTAGATACACGGTGTTAGGTGCTCCATTGTACATTGACAACATCCAAGATGCGCCTAATGTGCGTAGAACCTTTCTCGGTGGTGGATTTACCCGAAACGGTGCTACCTTTATTAATTTAGCAGTTGGTGGTAATGAGTCGGCTGATTTGACTATGACGACGGAAGGTTATTCCATTTCCGGCACCGCACGCACGATTGAAAATAACCCCGGTATGAATGTTGAAATAGTGATGGACACTGACGGTCAATTAGTTTGCGGTTATCTTACCGCTTTAACTCCATTTAGAATAAGCGATGGCAGTTGGGCTGTAAAGGGTATTCCAAATGGCGAATATCATATTCTTTCCACCCCAATGGAAGAGGAAGGGATTATTGTATCCACTTGGTTTCCTAACATTGCTGACCCGGGTGTTGGACCAGAAAATCCCCAAGTGCCTCAGAATGCAGGCCGTGTGCGAGTGAACGGCGCAGATGTAAGTAATGTTGATATTATTTTACAATATGTGCGAAACTATGTTAGTGTTCCCGGTTCCAATAAACATCTTACGCTGCCCCAATCTTTCACCCTGTATGAGGCTTATCCTAATCCATTCAATAATATCACTACCATATCCTTTAGTTGTGCAAGAAGCGCTAAAGTGAGTTTGAAACTTTATGATGTGCAAGGACGGGAAGTTATGACCTTAGCCGATAAACCCTTTACCGCGGGGTTTCACTTAGTAAAAGTGGACGCTAAGGAACTTGCTGGGGGAGTGTATTTTATAAAGATGAAATCCGGTGATTTTGAAGCCAGCCGCAAAATAGTATTATTGAAATAAGTATATAATTTATATTCCACATTTAATAAAATAT
>FWPV01008690.1_pt1 | contig 10376 bp, 5 predicted proteins | sample 2228371 | NCBI WGS metagenome assembly FWPV01 (sample SAMEA103939776, study PRJEB20133) | metagenome
TGCAGGTCAGCTTCGAGGACTTTCATCACCGCCATCACTCCCCCCGCCCGGTAAAGATCCAGTATTCCGTGGGGTCCATTGGGGTTTATGCTGCAGAGGGTAGGAATTAGGCGATTGAAATGGTTAAAGCGGGAAAGGGGGAGCTCCATTCCCAGGGCATGGGCGATGGCGGGTAGGTGCAGGGTGGAATTGGTGGAGCCACCAATGGCCAAGTCCACCATCAGCGCATTTTCGATGGAGCTCATATTCAATATTTTGCGCGCTGTTAAATTTTCCTCAACCATTTCCACGATACGCATCCCGCTGCGTCGAGCTAAACGGAGCTTCTCAGCGTGAAAGGCAGGCACGTTGGCCGATCCCGGCAGAGCCAATCCCAGCGCTTCCGCCAGACACTGGAAGGTATTGGCAGTTCCCATCAGCTCGCAGGCTCCGCAAGTGGCGGCAGTGGCGCAAGCCATCTTGTCTAGCAAATCGGGATAGTCCTGGTGAAAGACGCTCCCTTTCATCCCCGGAGTGAACCTGATATGAAAGGAGTTGGGACCTCCAGGTAGGAAGATCGCCGGTAGGTCCAAGCGCGCTGCCGCCATGATCATCCCTGGATTGATCTTGTCGCAACTAGAGATAAGCACCAGGCCATCGAAGAGCATGCAACGGGCATGGGTCTCCACCAGGTCCGCGATGAGCTCTCGATGTGGCAAGACGTATCGCATTCCCGCATGTCCCTCGGTCAAGCCGTCGCAAGGGGCTGGTAGGTTGAACTCAAAGGGGATGCCACCCGCCGCATGTATCCCTTCCTTCACCCTTTCAGCCAGCAAGCGCAGGTGCATGTGGCCCGGATTCATCTCGGTATGGGAGTTGGCCACCCCGATGATGGGTTTATCCTTGAGTTCTCCCACATCCACCCCGGTCCCGGAGAGAATGGTAAGACGCGCCACGCTAACCGGGAAATCCGCCTCATCAAATATAGGTTTGGATTTAGGCTTGCTCATGAGCTCCCCTCCTCGGCAAGTTGATCGATCACAAAAACAACGAATTTAACATTAATTATATGCCAATGATTATATGCCCATGAACATAATCGGTTGAAGGCATGGGTTGCGCACCATTCAATGAGCGCTGAATTTCCGTTCTATAATCATTTTCAGGTTGTAAAAAGTGTTATTTGATCTTCGGAGCCCAAGGAAACCGAGGAGAAAAACATCAACGTTTAAAACGACTGTTAACGGGATATCGAAAAAATCCTCTACTTCCCTAGTGCGTGACCTGATGGATTCAGTATTTCGTTCAAGGATTGTAGGGGGTTTCGCAACTTCCTTCTGGGCGTGTACGGTTGATAAATAACGCCATCCCGCGTTTAACTCGATTCTTACCCAGCCGTAGCTATCACTTATGACTGGAATAATTATTGGGTGATGCTCAAAATCACCTATGCTTATGAGCAGAATGTAAATTTTTTCCAACCAGCTCTTTGTGTTATGCTGATGCTAGCCGACGGGAGGATCCGCAGGAGGTCACGATTGTTGGAGAGCTATGAGAGCTATATTAAATTTCTGGGCACAGCGGGCGCCAGGTTCGTGGTGGCAAAACAGTTGCGTTCCTCCGGCGGAACCTTCATTTGCGCTGAGGGGAAGAACATTATTCTCGACCCGGGTCCCGGAACCCTGGTGCGATGCGCCTCTTCCCGTCCCCCCATCGACGTGACTAAAGTAGATGCGCTGTTGCTCACCCATGCCCATATCGACCACTCCAACGACGTTAATGTGTTGATAGATGCCATGACCGATGGGGGGTTGAAGAGAAGGGGCATCCTCTTCGCCCCCCGGGAATGCCTGGAGGGAGAGAATACCGTGGTGCTCAGGTACCTGAGGAATTATTTACATGATATAATTATTTTGGAGTCCCAGGACGAGTACCACCTCGATTCCCTGAAATTCTACACTTCCGTGCGGCACGATCACCCGGTCGAAACCTATGGCGTGAAGTTAGATATCTCCTCAAAGTTGGTGGCGTTCCTGGTAGATACTAAATTCTTTCCACAACTGGTAGAGAGCTACCGGGACGCTTATATTCTGGTCGCCAACGTGGTTCGTCACCGACCAGACCCATCCAGAGACATCAGGCACCTCAACGTCGACGACGCTAGAAAGGTCCTCTCCTCCATCCGACCGGCCAAAGCGGTGCTCACCCATTTCGGCATGACCATGATACGGGCAAAGCCCCACCTGGTGGCCCAGGAGCTTTCCAGGGAACTGGGACTAGATATAGTGGCAGCTTCAGATGGGATGAGGCTGGAGATATCTTGATACGCCCTTCGGAATCGCCCAGATTGTGAACTACCATCCCTTTAGCTCTTTTCTCAGGCTTGCATCCCCAGTCCTGTCGCGAGAACGATGTTGGGGAATGACCCGCCACCTTGGGTTCGCTTTACTCCTCAAGGACTAATCCTTTTATCCTGGCCCAGCGACAACATTTGCTCGCATGCGAACTTATGCCCTTGGCCGGTAAGGACAGCTTCATCTCGGGCGAACTAGGGTACCCCTGGACTTCCCAAGCAAGAACTAGCAAGACATTTTGCCGCCGGACCGGCGGGTATGGGAGAACTTCGACATCTCTTCCAAGCCAGGGTCAAGGAAAGCCGATCTTGCCTCCTCCCGCTCCATTCGGTCCCTTCTCGTCCCGTCATTCCTCCAGGGTGGAGGTGTCCCCCACCTCCAAGCCCGCTTCCCTCGCCTTAAGCAGGCGGCGCATGATCTTGCCGCTGCGGGTCTTGGGCAAGCTCTCCACGAAGACCACCTCGTCGGGCACAGCGATTACCCCCATGTTCTCCCGTACCTGTTGTTTCAGCTGATCCGCAAGATAGTCGCTCTCGGAAAACCCCTGTTTTAGCACCACGAAAGCTTTGATGGCTTCTCCCTTAACCTCGTCGGGGATGCCTATTGCGGCAGCCTCGGCTACTGCCTCGTGACCCACCAGGGCGCTCTCTATTTCCATGCTGCCAAGGCGATATCCCGCCTTCTTGATCACGTCATCCACCCTCCCCTGTACCCAGAAATAACCATCCTCGTCCTTTGTGCAGGCATCCCCGGCCACATAGACCCCCTGGATGGTATTCCAATAACTTTCGTACTTCTCCCGATCTTTATAGATATCACGCATCATGGATGGCCAGGGAGTCTTGATAACCAAGAACCCACCTTTGCCCGGCGGAACCGGATTTCCATCAGCGTCCATGACATCCGCCTCTATCCCCAGGAAGGGACGAGCGGCGGAACCCGGCTTGAGCGGCATGTTCACCACTGGGGTGACCATATGCATTCCCGTCTCCGTCTGCCACCAGGTATCAATAACCGGACAGCGGTCACAGAAAGCCTCCCGGTACCATATCCAGGCCTCCGGATTGATGGGCTCTCCCACCGTCCCCAGCACCCTTATCCTCTCCATGGGAAACTTCGCCGGCCACCTTTCCCCGTAATGCATGAGGTAGCGGATGGCCGTGGGGGTGGTGTAAAGAACCGATACCCCGTAATGATCGATATTGTAGAACATCCGCGCTGGATCGGGAAAATCGGGCGCACCTTCATAAAAGAGCTGGGTTACCCCGTTGAGCAGAGGACCGTAGACGATGTAGCTGTGCCCGGTAATCCAACCAGGGTCCGCGGTACACCAGTACATGTCTTCCTTCCTCAGGTCCAGCACCATCCTGGTGGTGGCATAAACCCCTACCATATAACCCCCGTGCACATGGACCACGCCCTTAGGCTTACCCGTGGTTCCCGAGGTGTAGAGTATGAAGAGGGGGTCTTCTGCCTCCATCTCCGCACAGGGCTGATACCTGTCCGCGGTGGCCAGCGCCTCATCCAGATAGAGGTCCCGTCCGGTCACCATCATCACCCGGTTATGGGCTCTTCTCACCACGATGATCCTGTCCACGCTGGGGCAGAACCTGATGGCTTCGTCCACCGCGGGCTTCAGTTCCACCACCTTGCCCCGGTAATAGGATCCATCGGCGGTAATGACCACCTTGGCCTCCGCGTCTTGAACCCTCTCCGCCAGAGCTTTGGAGCCCAGTCCTGAATAGATAACCGTGTGGATCGCACCGATGCGGGCTATGGCCAGCATGGCGATGATCTGTTCCGGTATGCGGGGGAGATACACTGCCACACGGTCCCCCTTCTCAACCCCCATCCTCACCAGCGCGTTGGCGAAGCGATTAACCTCATCGAAGAGACTGGCATAGGAGTAGATCCTGCGTGCGCCGCTCTCGCCCTCCCAGTAGAAGGCCACCTGGTTCCTCACCTCTGTGTGCATGTGGCGGTCCAGGCAGTTGTAAACGATGTTGCACTTCGCCCCATCGAACCAGCGAGCATGAGGATATTCCCAATTCAATACCACCTCCCAGGGCTTGAACCACTCCAGCCGTGACGCCATGTCCGCCCAGAACTCCTCCGGGTTAAGCTTTGCCCAGTCATAGAGCTCCTCCAGGGTGGAGAATCCCCTTTCCCCTGCATAGGTCATGATGTTGGAATCCTTTACCAACTGCGGATCTGGCTCAAATACTCGCTCTTCCTTCAAGACCCTGTCGGTGGTCTTCCAATCTGATATCTCCATTTTCAACCCCCTTTTAAATCTTGATACGGTTTGTTATCTTTCATCCTGTCTTTTCATCCCGTCCAGAGTAGGAAGTCAATGCTACGGAGATTGCAGCTATTGATAAACAGGTTGTCAAATTCTCCCAGTCACAAGAGCTAGAGCCCGCATTTTGCGAAATAAAGATGCCTGGAGCTCAACCATGGCCTTTTCGGGAGATAGATAAAAAATTATAAGCACACTTTAAAAGTAAGGCAAGGAATTTTAGTAAAATCGGATAAAATTCCCGCAAATGTACGGAAATAGTAAAGGAAGTTGAACCCGTCCAGGGATTGGTGTACACTTGTCTCTCCGTGCATCCATGATCCCCGTTTTTTTCGCTACGATGATTTCCGGCGCGTCCCTTTTCTATTCGTAGATCTTTTCGTCCTCAGCCTCGGCGTTCTCCGCGTCAGCCTCGATGTCCCTGACGTTATCCCCCTGCTCCAGTTCCTTGTAGAATTCGTGCTGTATGATCAGGTTCATGATCTCATTGGTTCCCGTCCAGATCATGATCAGACGGCAGTCGCGCAGAGCGCGCTCCACTGGATAAACATTGGTATAGGCGATCCCACCCATAATCTGCATGGCGTGGTTGATGATGGTCCAGGCGGACTCGGTGCAGAACTTCTTGGTCTCCGAGACCAGTCGCCGGGCATAGGCGGAGGGAACCCCCCGATCGATCGCCTGAGCTGTTGTATATATCAGGGAAGACGCGGCATCCAGCAGGATAAGGCTTTCCGCCACTTTAAAATTAACAGCTTGAAAATTTTTAATCTCGGTGCCGAATGCCTTGCGCCTGGTGGAATAGCGCGCAGCCAGTTTTATCAACTCCCGAGGCCCCCCGATGGTGCCTGCCGCGCTGGTCATCCGCTCCGGCACCATCATGCGATAGAAGACTTTGCCACCTTGATTCTCTCCTCCCACCAGGTTCTCCACTGGGACTTTGACATCCTTGAAGAGCACCCTGCCTGTGCCCCCGCCACGGGTCCCCATAAGCCCATAAACATGCTTTACCTCCACCCCCGGGCCCCGGTCAACGATAAAGGCGCTGATGCTGTCCCGGGGCGGAGCGCCTGGATTGGTGTTGGCGTAGACGAAGAAATAATCGGCGCCTTCCGCTCCCACGATGAAACGCTTCTGTCCATTGAGGATATAGTGATCTCCCTTGCGCTCCGCCCTCGTGGTGGCCCCGAAGAAATCGGACCCGCCACGCGGCTCGGTGAGAGCCTCCGCGGTGCAGAGAGCCGCTTTCAAGGTAGGTTTGAGATATCTCTCTTTCTGCTCGGGGGTGCCGAACTCGTTGATGGCCTCACCCACGATGGAGACCAGCGAATAGAGGCAGCCCAGGGACACACTAAGTACCCCTATCTCCGCGAGGGCGATTACCTCGTCCGCCCAGCCCAATCCTCTTCCCCCGTATTCCACGGGAAAACGCAGGCCCAGCAAGTTGCGCCTTGCCGCTTCCTCCAGGTATTCCTTGGGATAAGTTACCTTTCCCGCATCCATATCCAGGATGAGCTGCTTGGGCACCCAGCGTACAAAATCCCGTACCTCATCCCGCAGCTTTTTCTGCTCCTCTGTCATGAGAAAATCAAACATGGTACCCCTCCTTTTCAAGCAACATTTTTACATGATGAAGATTTATGAATAAGGCGACAAACCTAACATTTTAACCCTCCTCTTCAAGCGCCATTCACGGAATCATTATATCATCGCGTCACTCTGGGAACCGACAAGGCAAGAACGCGCGGGGTAAACTCTTTGCCCCACTGCTGGTTTACGCCCCATGCCTTAGCTCGACCCACCCCTCCCAAGGTCAATCCATGTAATCATTCCGCCTCACTTCTTCAAACCCATTTCAAGACATCGCGCAGAGTCCCAAGGTTTCATCGCCAAACCATCGATGAAAGATTGACTTCTGGGTTGAAAACGACTTGCAATCAATCCTCGGGGGGATAGATTCTCTTTCCTGCCAGGGGCGGAGAACTGGAATAGACCTCCTCCGCCCTCAGTCTCAAGAACCTGTGGCCATCCTTCTCCAGTATCCCCTTGACTTGATAGGAGACCGCCTTCATGGTAAGCACGCAGAGGGCCGCGGTCACGGGGAGTTGTAGCTCTTTAAGCTCCTGGTTGTATTTGGAGATCTTTATCAACAAACCGTCTCTTCCCCAGGCTCCCACCGTCATCACCGGGAAGATCCGGGGATATCCATCCTCAGTTATTATCGCCAGAGCTTTGACCGACTGCAAAGCCACGAACTTCTCCATCACCACCGAAGGGATGATACCTTTGCGCATTTCTCCGCTGGGGGTAAAGAGCTTTTTCAAGCCCATAGCCAGCATATCCAGCGCCAAACCCAGATAGGAAGCCTTGCGTACTTCGCCCGTCTCCCGCACATCAACGATGCCGGCTTGACGTGCCCCGGTATAGGCATTGTACTTGAAGAAACTGGAGTTGTTGATGTAGTCGAGGTATTTCCCTTTATTCTCAAATCCCTTGAAATCACCGGTCAAACTGGCCATCTTCAACTTGAGATTTACCGCAGCCGCCGCAACTCGGGGTACCTTCTGGATATTTTTCCTGCTCTTCCACATCAGGAACTCTCCAAATATCAACCTATCGTCGCGATTATCCTCAGGGGGTTGTAGGGTAAGTATGGCCGCCAAATTGACTTTTCCCTGCTCATCCTGGGTAGCCATGAACTTGGCGATCATCTCCTCGGCGAATATGCTTTTTACCGCGGCGGGCATATCCATGGTTCAAGCCTCCTTCTCCAACCTGGTCGCCCCTGACCAGTGAGTGCATCCCAACCCCTCAGCCACCGCCACCTCTTTCAAGCGTTCCATCTCATCCTGGCCGAGCAGGCCCTGGCCATCCAAAGCGAATTCCCGGTTCAACCGGTTATACTTGCCCACGCAGGTATTGTTGAAGGCCAGCAGGTCATACCTCTCTACGTTGGGCATGTTCTCCCTAATAAAGCGGGCGATCTCCCGGATATTATCCTCGTCATCGGTATATCCAGGAATAATCGGGGTCCTCACCCACACAGGTTTGCCGGTGCTACCCAGCCACCTGGCGTTCCCCAGGACCCTTTCCAGTTCGATCCCGGTATACTCCCGGTGCTTGCGTTCATCCATGACCTTGAGGTCCATAAGAACCAGGTCCGCCCTGTCTACCAGCCGCTGAAACCTTTCCTCTGATATACCCCCACAGGTATCCAGGGCGACGTGCACCCCCTCTTCCTTGAAGCGCCTCATCAACTCCATGGAGAAGTCAAACCAAAGGCCCGGCTCTCCCCCGGAGAGCGTCACCCCTCCATCGGACTTCTCATAGAAAACTTTATCCACCTCATCCACCGTGCGCTTCTTGCCGATTACTTCCAGGGCAGCAGCGGGACAGGCTTCCTCGCACAATCCACAGGCATCGCATTTCTCCCGGTCTATGATCATCCCTTGGGGAGTGAGGGTAAGGGCATCCCGGGGACATGCTTTCAGGCAATCCCGGGCTCCGATGCATCGGACCTCGTACCACACCAGTTCCGGTCGAGGAGACATCCCCTCCGGATTATGACACCAGGGGCAGCTCATGGGGCAACCCTTCAGAAAAATCGTGGTCCTGATCCCCGGACCATCCTCCGTGGAATATCTCTGAATATTGAAGACCATCCCGGTAAGGAGGTCTTCCTCAGAGGCGATGGGATTCTCTGGCAATGATCTCATCCTGCATCGCTTTACCCAACATGACAAAATAAGCGTTATAGCCGGTAACCCTCACCAACAGATTGCGATATTTATCGGGATCGGACTGGGCTGCCCTTAAGGTGGCGGGGTTGATCACATTGATCTGTAGGGCGGTCCCCCCCTTCTCCCCATAGCCTCTAAGGAAAGCCATCATTTTCTCTATATGCTCCCCATCCCGGAGCAAGGAAGGGCTGAAGGAGATGGTATGGGAGTCGCCGTTGGGAGCGGTCTTCAGGTCCAATTTTCCCACGGAGAGGGTAACTGCTGTGGGACCCTTGCGGTCGGCTCCATCTACTGGACCCACTCCGTTGGAGAGGGGATCCCCCCGCCTTCTGCCGTCGGGGGTGGCGGAGGTCAAGGGCGCATAGGCGATCCAATAATTCCAGGAAAGATACCCTCCTCGGTATTTTCTACCCGTCGCTGGAGAGACCCTGCCAGTCACCATCAGAGTCCAGGCGCGGGAGATATACCTGGCGATCTCGTCGGCATAATCATCGTCATTGCCGTACTTGGGCGCCTTGTTGATGAGGGTCTGTCTCAGGGACTCGTATCCCTCAAAATTGGCATAGAGGGCATCTACCAGCTCCCCCATATCTAGCTTTTTCTCCTCGAATACCAGCTTTTTCACTGCCGCCAGGGAGTCCGCTGCAGTGGCCAGTGCCACTCCCTCCGCGGTTATATAGTTATACCGGGCACCCCCCTGGGTGATATCCTTGCCCGATTCCGCACAACCCCCCACGATAGCGGAGAGATAAGGGGTGGGTTCGAAACGTGCCCGCAGGGCATCTGACTCGTTGCTTACCGCGATGGACCGGTCCACCAAGGCCCTCAACTGCAACTCGAAGGCCTCCTGGAATTCTTCGTAGGTCTTGAACTTACGAGGATCTCTGGTGCGTGGTCCAATTCTTTTCCCCGTCTCCATATCTCTGCCCCGGGTGAAGACCATCTCCACCGCCTTGGCCAGGTTGATGTTGAGATCCACGGTCCCAGAACGATCATCTCCCTGGAGGGTGTTCTCTAGGCATCCCACGGGAGCATAATCCCAGAGACGTTCCTCGGGCAGGCCCTGCCATCTCAGGCCTTCGATAGAGTTCTCGTCGAAATTGAGTAGAAAGGGGGAGCCTTGGGCCTTGGCGATCATCTCCGCTACCCTGCGCAACAGTTGGTCAGGGGTGTGACGGTGAAGACGAATGTTGGGCTTGGGCTCCAGCAGGTTCATCTCCTCGATTACTTCCAGAATGAGCCAGGTGAGGTCGTTGGAGGCATCCTCCCCATCCGGCCCGGTTCCCCCCAGGGTGATTAGCTGGCCAAAGCTGGAGTTGATACCCTGGTTGTTGCCGATTCTTCCCTGAAAATCATATGCGTAGTTATGTTTTATCCAGTAGCATTCCAGAAGTTCCTTGGCTTGGTCCCGGGTAAGCCTTCCCTTATCCAGGTCCCTCTGGTAATAGGGGAACAGGTACTGGTCAATCCTCCCCGGGGAGAGTCCAGGACCGGGATAAGACTCCGCCACCATCACCAGCATATGGGTGAACCAGAGCGATTGCAGCGCCTCGTGGAAGGTCTCTGCCGGCTCCCAGGGGACTTTGCGGCAGATGCGAGCCACGGTCAAGAGCTCCTCGGCGCGTAGACGGTCTTTCTCTTTCTCCGCTAGCCTTTCCGCTTCCTCAGCATAACGCAGAGCCAGTTGTCGGGCAGCCACGCAACAGATAATCAGGGCTTCCAGGAAATCTTTATGGCGTTCATCCCTTACCTTCTCTTTAAGCCGTTGTAATTCCGAAGCTATCCCTTCCAGCCCCTTCTCCAGCACGCTGGGATAATCCGGTATGAGATGCCCGGGGATGGCACCGGTATTGGCCATGCCCACGCCGTTAATCTCTTCCGCATGCCTCCTCCACCTCTTAAACGACCTTTTCCACTTTCTCGCCTCCTTCTTATTCAGACATCTGGAAAGAGCGGTATTGAACTGCCCGCCCACTATAAGCTCGCCTTCCAGAATCTTGACGG
>FWPV01014802.1_pt1 | contig 10376 bp, 8 predicted proteins | sample 2228371 | NCBI WGS metagenome assembly FWPV01 (sample SAMEA103939776, study PRJEB20133) | metagenome
GTGAACGGCGGCTGCGAGGAAGCCTCTTCCGCCGCCTTGGGCTGTGGCCGGACCGATCCGCCGGTAGGGGGCGCCGAACGGCCGGCGGCGGGAGCTTGCTCGGGTGCGGTTTGAGAGACCAAAGGTTGCGTCGATTGCTCGTCCGGAAGCGGCAGCAATCGCGTATCGATCGCGGAACCGTCCCTCGGGCGGAACTGCGGCGTATGCTCGCTCGGCGCCCCGCGCAAGACCCGGAGGAGCTCCGCTGCCCGCGGCACCCATTGGCTTGCCGAGGTGGCCAAAAGCACGGCGCCCCCGATCAGAAAAACCAGCAACAATAGCCGCCGCTGTTCGCGCGGATGGGTGTACTGACGTGATGAGCCTGTCCTGATGCGCACGCCGATGGTTCCCAGGTATGCGTTTTTGTCTCGCCGCGGCTGAGCGTAAGGGTGCGGAGCGTCCTTGAATATTGTACCGCGTGGTCGGTAGGTGTTGCGGCCTCGTGATGAAGCGGACCGGCCGCACGGGTCGCCCGTCGGCCGTAGGAATGGAAGCAAAACCTTGCGCCCGCCCGGCGGCCGGGCGTCCGCCTCATTCGGCCGCACGGCGATGCGCGGCACGGACCGGTGTTGCGAACTCGCCTTCGTTGCGACCATAATTGAGGGCGATAATCGGTGCAGGGCCGTAGGCATTCCGAGACTCGGGATGGAGATCGATATCGATGAGAGATTCACGCCGGCCGTTGCTTTTTTTCTTCTTGGCCGCGGGACTGTCGCTGACGTGCTCGTCGAGCATTTGGGCGGTGGAGAATCATCGCAAATTTCTGGACGGCTTACGGGAACGCGGATATTTCGATACCGCGGTGGATTACCTCGACGGCTTGGCGGCCGATCCGACTTGCCCGGCGAATTTGAAAGCGGAAATCGACTACCAGGCGGGAACCACCTGGATCCTGGCCGCCTCGCAGACACGAGTCTCGTTGACCCGGGAGCAGTACTTGAGCCGGGCGATGGATCGGCTCAAGAAGTTCGTGCAGGAACACCCGCAACATGCCCTGGTGGGCGATGCCAACGCACAACTCGCCCAAATCTTGGTGGAGCGGGCGAAGACTACGCTGGCCTCGGCCGAGGGCAAGCCGGAAGCGGAAGCCGCAAGATTGCGGGAGCAGGCCCGTGCCGCCATCCAGGAGGCGCAAAAGGCCTTCGCGGTATTTCTCGACGCCGCCCGGAAACGCGCGGAGTCGTATCAAGGACGCGTTATCGACAGCAATTCCCGTGAGGGTCGGGAGCGCGAGGCCGCCTACCGGGATTACTTGCGGGCGAGGTTGTACAACGTCGGCGCACAATATCAACTGGCCCAGACCTATCCCCCGGGAGACGAGACCCGCAACCGATTGTTGCAGGAGGCGGCCGACGAGTACGGAAAAATCTACGACAAGTACGCCGATTACGGCGCCGGCTTGGTCGCACGGTTGCAACAGGGCGTTTGTCTGCAAGAGCTGGGCAAGGATCAGGAGGCGAGCGCCATCTTTGAAGAGACGCTGACCCTGCCCGCGGACGATCCGGCGACGCAGCCGTTACGGACCGAAGCCTTGGCCCGACTGTGCGAGATACTGCGGAAGCAAGGCAACCATCAGGCGGTTGTCGCCCGCGCGCAGGAGTGGCTCGATGACACCCGGCCGAACGTTCGCAACGGTGAAGTCGGGTTGCGTCTTCAATTCTTGGCGGGCATGTCGGCAATGGAGTCGGCTCAAACCGCGGAGAAGAGCAATGATGCGCGTCTGGCACAGCAGTTGCGAGCGACGGCGAGGCGGTTTCTGGAGGCCGCCGCCCGACTGCCCAATCCGAATCGCGGAGAGGCCCAGGCGGCCTTGGCCGGTTTGACGGGAGAAGTCCCGGCGGAAGGACCGGTTCAGGGATTTGCGGACGCCGTGGAACGGGGAGACGCGGCTTGGAATCGTTTTGTCGCCGCGATGGGCCAACTGCAACAGGATCCGAATGCGGACCAGGCCCGTCGGGAAGCCGACACCGCAAGGGACGCCGCCGTCGGTCTCTATCGAGCGGCCTTGCGTTACGCCGCGCCGGACGTCATGGATCAGGTCAATGCGGTACGATTCAAGCTGGTGTACCTGTTTTGGGACGCCGATCGCCTCGAAGAGTGTGCCGTCCTTGGGGAGTTTTTGACGCGTCGCTACCCGCAGGCGGCGGGATCGAACAAGGCGGGCGAGGTGGCGGTCAAGGCCGTACGCAAGCTCTTTTTGGATGCCACGAAGCAGGGCGGCGCCGGCGAGTGGGAGCTGCAATGGATGGTGCGTCTGGCGGACTATCTCGTCCAGCGCTGGCCGGATCAAAACGAGGCCGCGGAAGCCGTATTGGCGGTGATGGATTCCGCGATCGATCTGGGACGCATGGACGAGGCCCAGGCCTACATCGCCAAGTTGCCCGACAATTCCTGGGGACGGGGCAGGGCGGAATTGCGTTTGGGACAAGCGCTCTGGGCGGACTACGTCAAGACCGTTGCGGAGGCCGACTCGGCCGCCGGCGACCGGTTGACGGCATTGCGGGATGATGCCCGGGGACATCTGGAAAAGGGCCTGGAAATCGTTCGCACGGCCGTGAGCGGCGGACAAGCCGTGGACTACTTCGTCGAGTATTCCGTGCTCCTATTGGCGCAAGCCTATTTGACCATGGGGGAGCCGAACAAATCGATCGACTTGTTGAACGACGAGGCGATCGGCCCGCTCACTTTGATCGATCGTCAAGATTCCGCCGTCAGCCGCCGGGCGTTTCAAGAGGAAGTGCTGAAGCTGGCCCTTCGCGCTTATGTGGTCGCTCAGCAGGTCGACGAGGCGATGAAGTATTTGGATCGACTGGAGTCCTTGGTCACCGCGGGCGACGCGACCGCCGGGGGCAAGAACCTGACGGCCGTCTATGTCAGCCTGGGACGGCAGTTGGAGCAGCAAGTGCAACAACTGCGCAGCGAGAACAAAACAGAGCAGCTGGAGACCGTCCTGTCCGGTTTTACGACGCTGTTGGGACGCATCTCGCAGCGCGCCCAAGGCGCCGATTTTCGCTCCCTGAATTGGGTGGCCGAAACGTACTTCAGCCTTGGCAAGGGACTGGATCCCGGCGGACCCGAGGTCCCGCAGAAGGCCCAGGAGTTCTACAAACAGGCGTTGGCCAATTACGTAACGCTCATCAAGCGGACCGACCAGGAGCAGGGTTTTGCCCCGGAAGACGCGCCGATCTACCTGCGGGTACGGCTGGCGGGCGTCCTCCGCGGCCTCCGAATCTACGATAAAGCCCTGGAGGCGGTGTTGTACGTCATCGACAAGGCAGGCAAAGAGAATCGCATCGACGTCCAGATCGAGGCGGCCACGATTTACCAGGAATGGGCCGAGCAGCCGGGCAAGGAAGACTACTACATCAATGCCATTCGCGGCGGATACGAAAAAGGCGGGCGATATCTGATATGGGGTTGGGGCGGTATCGCCAAACGGGTGGCTTCGTCGTATCAGAAGTTCGAGTCGGTCTTTCACCAGGCCCGTTACAACTTGGCGTTGTGCCGCTTTAAGTTGGCGCAAAAAAAGACCGGCGACGAACGAGCGCGGTTATTGGAGGAGGCCTTGCTGGATATCCGTCGCACCTACCTGCTTTATCCATCGTTGGGAGGCAAGGATTGGTACGACAGATACGATAAGCTCGCAAGGACCATCCAGCAGTTGCAGGGGGAACGGTCTCCGCGGGGTCTGCGGGCGTTCGAGCAGCGATCCCCAAATCAGGCCGCCTCGCGGTCGTGAGGCGTGAGCGAGCGGTTGGACAGGCTGCGGCATTCCGGCGAATGCCGGGCAAGGAAAGCGGAATAGCGCAGGGAGACTGGCGATTATGAACATGCGTTGGTTGGGATTTGCATGTGTGGCCGCGGGACTCTGGAACGCGACGGCGCTTGCCGTCGACACCGTGGTGACCTCTTCGGAGCAAGTGCGTGGCCGCATCACGCAGATGTCCCCCCAGGAGGTGACGGTCGAGACGGCGGCCGGCCCCAAGACGGTGCCCGTCAACCAGATACTTCGCATTACCTACGATGCGGAGCCGGCGGCGTTGGGCACCGCCCGATCGAACGTGGAGACCTCGCGATTCGAAGACGCTTTGACCGCCCTGGATCGCATTCCCGCGGACAGCCTACGGCGGCCGGAGATCGCCCAAGACGTGGAATTCTATCGCGCTTACTGCCGCGGGAAGATCGCGCTGGCCGGTACCGGATCGCCGCAGGAGGCCGGCGCGGCGATGGTGACATTTCTCGCTTCGGCCCCCAATTCCTATCACTATTGGGACGCCTGCCGCATCATTGCGGAGCTGCTGATCGCCGTCAAGAATTACGACAAGGCGGTGGAGTATTTCGGTAAGATCGGCGAAGCCCCTTGGCCGGAATACAAGGTCGAGGGTTTTCAGAAGTCGGGCTGGACGTACGTCCTGGCGGGCAAATTCGCGGAGGCGGAAGCGGCCTTCGATAAGGCTTTGGCCGTCCCCTTGAGCGGTGATGATTCGCCGAAATTGCTGGCGACCATCGGTAAAGCACGAACGATGGTGGAAAAGGGGCAGGCTGAGGAAGCGATCGCCATGCTGCAACCCATCTTGGAACGTCCCGACTTGACGGAAAACAGCGAAGTGATGGGGAGACTGTACGGGACGATGGGGGCGGCGTATCGCAAAGCGGGCAAGACCAAGGATGCCGTGATCGCTTTCCTGCACGTCGATCTGCTCTATTTCGGCCATGCCCCGTCCCACATCGACGCCCTGCGGAATCTTGCGGAGCTCTGGCCGCAACTGCAACATCCGGAGCGGGCGGCGGAGGCGGTCGATGTGCTGAAGGAACAGTACAAGATCAACGTTTCGGGCGGGTAGCCAGGGGGCGCAACTCGCAGGAAAGATCCGCGGCCGCGACTTGCACGGCTGCGAGATCGTCCGCGGTCGGGAGTTTACGGTCACCGACGGTGCAAGGTATATTAGAGGGTTCAAAAGAGGGTTCAAAGGGGACGCCGCCCCGAAGGCGCAGTTCGTTTCGAGCGGGCGGCGGGGGGAGCCGAAAGGCGGTGTGCGGCGAAGCGTGTTCGGGGCGGACCAAATCGCGGAACAGAGTACCGGATGCCAACACGATTCTAAGGTTTTGACCTTCAACCAGGAGGTTTCCATGCGGCGAGGCTTCTTGTCGACCTGGAGCGGCTCGGTAGCGGCTTCACTCGGGATGTTGTTGGTGATACTCGGCGGCTTGCCGAGGTGGATCCCGGCTTCCGGAACGGCAGTCCATGCGGAGGAAGCGGCGACCGACGACACGCTGCCGGACGCGGAGGCGGCGGCAGAAGCGGCACCGGCCGCACCGGAGACCGCCCGGCCGCAAGAGAAGTCGGTCCTCCGTTGGTTCTTCGAATCGCTGGGTTGGACCTACACCTTGGCCTTCTTGACGATTTCGTTCTCGTTCGTGGCCCTGCTGGTGATGAATCTGGTCGGCTGCCGTCGCGAAACTGTCATACCCTCGGCGCTCATCGACGGATTCGAAGCCCATTTCAACGAAAAGCGTTACCAAGAAGCCTATGAATTGGCGAAGAACGACGAATCCTTCCTGGGGCAGGTCTTGTCGGCGGGGTTGGCGAAGCTTTCGGCCGGATACGCGCAGGCCGTGGAGGCCATGCAGGAGGTCGGCGAAGAGCAGGCCATGCGCATGGAGCACCGGTTGAGCTACATCGGGCTGATCGGCACCATCAGCCCCATGGTGGGATTGTTGGGAACGGTGGACGGTATGGTGCGATCCTTCAGCGTGATCGCCAACAGCACCACGACTCCCAAGCCGGCGGATCTGGCTCGCGGTATTTCCACCGCTTTGATTACAACCCTGGTCGGATTGACCATCGCCATTCCGGCCGTCATCGTGTACGGGTTTCTCCGCAATCGTATCGCGCGACTGGTCCTTGAAGTGGGGATTGTGAGCGAAGGGTTGATGTCGCGGTTCTCCAGCGTGGGCGCGAAGAAGGCCTGAAAACGTCTCGCGGTTCTTTGCCGTGCGGAGTGGGCGGTTTTGAAAGGGCTGCGCGTGCCCCGGGGGTTCGTTGCCTGAGGAGTGGACGCACATGCGCTATGGGCGTGGTCGACAGATTCCCGACGCCGAAGGCGATATGACGCCGATGATCGACATGACGTTTCAGTTGATCGCCTTTTTCATGATCCTGATCAATTTTTCCGAGGGCGATCAAAATCAGCTCATCCGGCTTCCCGCCAGCGAGTTGGCCAAGCCGCCCGATACGGCTCCCGCTTACCCCATCACCTTGCAGATGACATCCAAGGGGACCGTCTTTTATGGGGTCGAGGAATACACGTTGGACGGCATCGTCCCGATTCTGCAAGTGGAAAAACAGTTGGTGGAACGTCGCGGCGGCGACTATCGCGATACGACGGTCATCATTCGCGCCGATCGCTACGCGAAAACTGGGCGGGTGCAAGAGTTGATACGCACGTGTCAGTCGGTAGGGTTCGAAAAGTTTACCTTGCGCGCCAAACAAGAGAGCACTTAGACGATGAAGTTTCGCGGCTCGGGAACCCGAACGGGCGGCAAGATCGAGCTGATGATGACGCCGATGATCGACGTCGTCTTCCAGCTCTTGACGTTCTTCATCATGACCTTTAAGATCGTGTCGCCTGAGGGAGATTTCTTTATCAAGATGCCGTTGGCGGCGCCGAGCGCGGGCGTGCCGAGCGACTCGCAATTGCCCCCGATCAAGGTTCGCTTGACGGCGGCTGCGGGAGGGCGATTGTCGGGAATCTATATGTCGGAGCGTCGCTTGGGCAGCTTCGAGGAGCTCCGCCAACAGGTCCGCCTTTTGGTGGGCGATCAGGCCGGTCCCGGGGGCGCCGCAGACGCCGAGGTGGAGTTCGATTGCGACTACGACCTGAACTACGAGAATGTCATGAAGGCCATCACCGCCGTCTCCGGCTACGTGGCCTCGGACGGTCGCATCATCCGCCTGGTGGAAAAGATCAAATTCGCCCCGCCTCGAAAAGAGTGACGCCGGGCGCCGTCATGCTGTACGGCGTTTCGCTTTTCTCCGCGAGCTATCCCCGCGGATGAAACCGTTTGTGCACGGCCTTTAATCTGGCATAGTCCACGTGGGTGTAGATTTGCGTGGTGGCGATGCCGGCGTGGCCGAGCAACTCCTGCACGTGCCGCAGGTCGGCCCCGCCCGCCAAAAGATGCGTAGCGAAGCTGTGTCGCAGCGTGTGGGGGCTGATATCGGGCGGAATGCCGGCCCGGATTGCGTGGAATTTCAACAATTCCCAAATCCGTTCCCGTCGCAACCGCTTGCCGCGATAGGAGAGGAAGGCGTGGGGCGAATGGCCGCCCGAGGCGGCGGCCAAGAGCGGTCGCTCTTCGGCCAGGTAGGCGCGAAAGGCCTCGATCGCCCGTTTCCCGAGGGGGACGATTCGCTCTTTGTTGCCCTTGCCGCGGCATACCGAATAGCCTTCGTCCAAATGAAGATCCTCCATCCGCAGATTGGCCGCTTCACCGGCGCGGCAACCGGTCGCGTAAAGAAACTCCAGCAGCGCGCGGTTGCGGCGATGGCAGCGGTCGTAGGGTCGGGGACTTTGCAGCAGGGCTTCCACTTGGGTCGGCGTCAGAACGTGCGGCACGCGTTCCCATAGTTTGGGTCCGCCCAGCAGTTCGGCCTTGTTTTGGGTGACCAGTCCTTCCAATTGCAGGTAGCGCAGGAAAAGCCGCAGCGAAACGATATGCCGCGCGAGCGAGGCCGGGGCCAGGTTCCGACCGTGCAGCCACGCGGCGTAGTCGGAGAGGTCTTGGATCTCGAGGCGGGTGGGGGAGCGGTTCCCCAACCATTGCAGAAAACGCCGCAGATCGCGGCGGTAGGCGGCCACGGTGTTGTCCGAAAGGTGGCACTCCGCCGACAGATAGTGCGAAAAGTCCTCCTCCCAGTTTCGCGTGACCCGGCCGGCTGAGACGTTTTGCGGTCGTAGTTTGCGTCGCGGGGGACTCATGGCGATTCCGGTGCCGATCGGCGGACGACTTCCTTCTCGGCGAAATTGGGATTAAAATCCCCCAGGCGATCATTTCAAAAAGTGACGCAATGGCGGCGGTCGCCCCTATCTCTTATCGGAAATCGGAGCGGCCGTAATCGCGGCGAACCCCCATATCCTTACGGATTTCCGATGGCTTCCACGCAAGGAATACGCACCCTCAGGGAATTGTCCCTCGGCGACGAGGGGGATCTTTTTCTGCTGCTGGTTGCCAAGGAAAACGCCACGACGCGGGCCGGCCAACCGTTTTGGTTGCTGACATTGCGCGACCGGACCGGCGACATTCAGGTCGCCGTTTGGGCGGATTCGCCGTGGTTTGCGACCTGTCAAAAGGAGTGGAAGGCGGGCGATTTCTTCAAGGTCCGAGCGTTGCTCCGCGAGTCGCGGTGGGGGCCGACGCTGGATATCCGCAAGATTCGACATGTGCGGGAGAGCGACCGAGAAGCCGGTTTCGACCCCGCCAAGTTCGTGCCGGATTCGCCCGTCCCAAAAGAGCAACTCCACGCGGAATTGCGGACCTTGGCGTCGGAGAAAATGGAGCCGTCCGGTTTGCGGGATCTTACCTTGTTTGTTCTCGATCAGGAGCGGGAGAGGCTCTTGACGCTTCCGGGGTCGAGGACGTACCACCATGCCTACCCGGGGGGGTGGCTGGAGCACACACGTTCCGTCGCCGAAATCTGCCTTTTCTTGGCCGACCAGTATCGCCGCCAATACCCGGACATGCAGCCGCCGCTGGACCGTGATTTGGTTCTCGCCGGCGGCATTTTGCACGACATCGGCAAGCTGCGAGAACTGGATTGCTCTCCTCTCCAAACTGCCTATTCGGCGGATGGTGCTTTGCTCGGCCACATGGTTTTAGGGCGCGACTTGGTTCGCGAGGCGGCGGAAGCGGTGGGGTTTTCGGGAGAGCGATTACTGAAGTTGGAGCACGTGATCCTTGCACATCAGGAGGGGGGAGAAAACGGCTCCTCGAAACCGCCTATGTTTCCGGAGGCGCTGCTAGTGTATTATGCCGATGCCATTGATACCAAATTCACGATCATGCGGCGCATCTTGGCGGACGATCAAGGCGACGGACCGCTGACCTCCGACCGTAACCTCTTGCGGCATGCATTGTTTCGCGGATCGGGAGAGGCGGCTCAGTAGAAGCGGCCTCGCAGAGCGAACCGCCGGGAGGCGATTAGATCCGGCGAGCTTGCGCAATCCGCCAGCGCCGCGCCGAATCTTTCAAGATGGGACCGGGTTGTAGACGCGGCTCTCCCTCGAAGATGGCAGTAACCTCTTCGCGGATCATGGGGCTGATTTCCACCAGGAGCCACCCGCCCGGCGTCAGCCGCTCCGCCGCCTGCGGTACTAGCCGCGCGATGACCTCCGTTCCGCGCGGGCCCGCCACCAGGGCTTGATACGGCTCGTGGTCGCGCACATCACGTGGCAGACGGGCGAATTCTTCTTCGCTGACGTAGGGCGGATTGGAGCAGATGAGATGGAACGGCTCCTGCGGGGAAAGGGCCTCCATGAGATCGCTTTGCACGAACCGAATACGCTCCGAAAAGCCCAGTTGTCGGGCATTGTCTTCGGCGACTCGGAGGGCCTCATCACTGATGTCCACAGCCGTGATTTCCGCCTGCGGCACGTGCTTGGCGGCGCAGATGGCCAAGATACCGCTGCCGGTGCCGACGTCGCAGACCCGCAGGGGGTGATCGGACGGAAACTCCTTGGCCAGATCCAACACGCGAACGACCAGGTCTTCCGTCTCCGGGCGGGGAATCAAAACGCTGGGCGTGACACGAAAGCTGAGCGAGAAGAATTCGCGCCGGCCCACCAAGTAGGCCACCGGCGTACCCTCCGCTCGCTCCCGAACCATGGCGCGAAACTTGGCGCGGACCTCGTCGGAGGCGACCTCTTCAAAGGCCGTGTAGAGGTCGATGCGCCGGCATCCCTTGGCCGTCGCCAGCAGGACTTCGGCGTCGAGCCGGGGCGACTCCGAGCCGTGTCGCTCAAGGTAGTCGGTCGTCCATGCCAAGAGCCGCCCGATCGTCCAAACTTCGTTTTCGGCCACGGCTTCGGTCCCCTCTACGATGAAATCCCGTCCCGAACCGGATGGATGGGGACTTGGAAGGAAATCCCTCCTCCGCTTCTTCCCCTACTGCGCTTGCTGCCTCAATCGAGTTGGCCGAAGGTGCTGCGGAGTTCAGCCCGCTCGTGATCCAGGATGGCTTCAATCAGCGGATCCAAATTACCCGCCAGGATGTTGTTCAACTGATACAGTGTGAGGTTGATCCGGTGATCGGTGACGCGGTTTTCGGGGAAATTGTA
>FWPV01016549.1_pt1 | contig 10376 bp, 5 predicted proteins | sample 2228371 | NCBI WGS metagenome assembly FWPV01 (sample SAMEA103939776, study PRJEB20133) | metagenome
CGCTGCCGAACGGGCAGCCAGCCACCTACTACGCGCTCATCGCGATCCTGGCTGTGCTGGGCATTGTCATCACGGCGGCCGTACGTGCGCGCGGATGCTGTTGCGGTGGCGCGTCTGTGCGATGCCTTGCCCAACATTGACTTCTGCGAGTCCCTGGGGACGGTGACGGATGTTCCCCCGGCGCTGGGGGCGCTGGTCGAGTTCGCGGAGATGTTCCCCAACACCAGCAAGCCGATTGTGGCCTGGTCGTATGACCGTCACGACGCAGAGGCCATCCACCGGATCGCTGTGGCCGAGGCAGGGGGACAAGAGGCATTCGAGCGCCGTCCCAGCTACGTTCACTACTGCGAGCCGCTCTCGCCCCTGGTGAGCACCTTCGAGGCGCTGGACAAGCTGATCTTCGCGGCCGAGAAGCGTGTGCCGTTGGTCTTCACCCCGTGTCCAATCGGAGGGGCGACGGCGCCCGTGACTCCAGCAGCCGTGGTTGCGCAGGCAGCGGCTGAAGCCTGGTTGGGTCTGGTGGTGGCGCAGGCCATCCAGCCTGGGTTACCCTTCATTATGGGCGGGGTGCTCTCCATGATGGATATGCGGACGCTCACCCTGGCCTACGGTGCGCCAGAACTCTCCCTGATGATGGCCGGGATCACCGAACTGGGGCACTATGCTGGCCTGCCGGTCTGGCAGACGGGGGGATGCACCGACTCGAAGTGCTTCGATGAGCAAGCGGTGGCCGAAGGCTCGCTATCCGTGTTGTTCGCGGCGCTGACGGCCGGGGACCTGACCCACGACGTGGGGTACACGGAGGGCGGCAAGACGGGATCGGTCTTCCAGTTGGTGGCGATGGATGAGGCCATCGGCTATTCCCGGCGCATCACGCGCGGCATCGAGGTCACCGATGAGACATTGGCGGTGGATGTGATCGCCGCGGTGGGCCCCAACGGCCACTACCTGCGACAGGCACATACGCGCCGGCACCATCGGAGTGAGTTCTGGCTGCCCTCGCTGTGCGATCGCCACAACTTCGAAGAGTGGGATGCAGCCGGGCGGACGACGATGCGGGAACGGGTCGTTGCGCGGGTGCATCACGTGCTGGCTAGCCACCAACCGTCGCCGATCAAGCCGGATACGGAGCGTACAATCCGTGATGTGTTGGTGGAGGCCCAGGATCGGGCTGCGCACGCGGGCTGACCCTTGCACTGAAGGGCGAAGAGACCAATGAACAACCTGCTGGAGAGTCTGGTGACTGCAGTGTTGGAAGGTGACGCCGAGCGCACGGTCGAGGTGGTGCAGAATGGGCTATCGAGGGGCCTGACGCCGAAGGAGATCCTTGATAGCGGCCTGGTTGCAGGGATGAGCGAGGTGGGAGTGCGCTTCCGCGATGGCGAGATGTTCATCCCCGAGGTGCTCATGTCGGCGGACGCGATGCAGGCGGGCCTGCGGGTGCTGCGCCCATTGCTGGCCTCAGCGGGTGTCCGTCTGCTGGGCAAGATCGTGCTGGGGACGGTGCAGGGTGATCTGCACGACATCGGCAAGAACCTGGTGGGGATGATGTGCGAGGGTGCCGGGTTCGAGGTGGTGGACCTGGGCTTCAATGTCCCGCCGGATGGCTTCGTGGCCGCAGTCAAGCAGCACCGACCTGATATCGTGGGGCTGTCGGCGCTCCTGACGACGACGATGCGGATGATGGCGCACACGATCCAGGCACTGGAGGAGGCCGGCCTGCGCGAGCACGTCAAGATCATGGTGGGAGGAGCCCCCGTGGATGCCGAGTTCGCCAAGCGCATCGGCGCCGATGGCTACGGCTCGAACGCGCCCGCCGGAGCGGAACTGGCCAGAGCGTGGGTAGCGCTGGGATAGGAACCGGAACGATGCGTGTGGACAAGACCAACGGCTTGATGAATGCGGCTCCGACGTTCGATGTGTGGACCCAGGAGCAGATCGAGGCGGTGTACTACGCTTCTTTGCGCGTGCTGTATGAGACCGGCGTGCGCGTGTACGACCGGGAAGGCGTGGAGCTGGCCTATTCCGGCGGCGCGATCGTGGAGGACACGACGGACGACAGCAGCCTGGTGAAGATCCCGCCGTGGATGGTGGATCGCGCCCGTGCTACGGTGCCGAGGAAAGTGGTGCTCATCGGCCCCGACCGCCGACACCGAATGGAGCTGTTCCGCAACCAGATCTACTTTGGCACAGGCTCGGATACGCCGTTCACGCTCGATCCCCGCACAGGCGAGCGCCGGCGTTCGACCTACCAGGACGTGAAGGCTTTCGCGCGGCTGGTGCAGGCACTGCCCAACTTGGATTTCCACATGTCGCTCGGCATTGTGCAGGATCGAGCGGTCGGCACCTACGATCGCTGGCAATACCTGGCCATGCTCGAAGGGACGAACAAGCCGATCAACATCACCGCTGTGGATCTGGACGGGCTGAGGGACCAGCTGGAGATGGCGCTAATCCGGGTGGGGGGGACCGATGACTGGCGCAAAGGCCCCATCTTCTCGCTGTACATCGAGCCAGTCTCGCCCCTCAGCCACTCGCAGGAAGTGGTGCAGAAGCTGCTCTTTGCCGCGGATCACGACATTCCGTTCGTCTACACGCCGTGTCCGCTGGCCGGAGCGACCTCGCCGTGCACGTTGGCGGGCACTGCCGTGCAGGCTCTGACGGAGAGCCTGTTTGGCATCGTGCTTAGCCAGCTGCGCAAGCCCGGAGCACAGATCATCATCGGCGGACTGATGTCCAACATGGACATGCGCACCACTGTGTACTGCTACGGCTCACCGGAGATGGCACTCCTGTCCGCTGCCTACACACAGATTACGAAGTGGCTCGAAGTGCCCGAGTACGAGACCGCGGGCTGCTCCGATGCCAAGGTATTCGACGAGCAGGCGGCGCTGGAGGCGACGCTCAACATCGCCACGGCAGCACTGATTGGCGGCAACATGATCCACGATGTGGGCTACCTCGAGCAGGGGCTGACGAGCTCGATGGAGATGGTCGTGGCGAGCGACGAGATCATTGATATGGTCAAGCGCATCCTGCGCGGCATCCCGGTGGATGATGAGGCACTCGCGCTCGACCTCTTCGATCACGTGGGGCCTGGCGGGCAGTTTCTGGACCAGGAACACACCTATCGGCACTTCCGCGAGGAGATCTGGCAGCCGCGGCTGATGGATCGTCAGCACTGGCAGCGCTGGCAGGAAGGCGGCGGGCGCAGCTATCGGGAGCGGGTGCACGCGCGTGTGCTCGAGATCCTCGACGCACCGAGCGAGCCCTTGATGGATGAAGGGATGACACGCGAGCTGCGGCGGATCTGCGAGCTGGCGGACGCGCGCCATCGCGGCGAGGAGCTGGGGTACAAGCTGTTCGTGTAGACGAAAGGCATCATACGAATGACGGGAAGCGAGAGGATCACGGCGGCCCTTTCGCCCGAAGGGGCGCCAGAGATCGGGGTGGTCATCCCCTACGAGGGCATCTACATCCGCGACCGCTGGGATGATCTCACGGGGTTTCCGTGGTGGTACCGCCACGCCCCCGATGTCGAGCGGCAGCTGGCGTGGCGTCGGCGGGCGCTGGAGCGCCTGGGACATGACTGGATGGAACTGCCGTTCTGCGCGCCACGCGCGGAGCGGGATGCGCTCCGCCTAGGGGAGCGGCCCGACGGCGTGTTTGTGGTCAACCACCGCACGGGCGAGGCGCGGCGGCTGCAGCGCGAAGCGGTTGGCGGATGGTCGGAGCCATATGCGCAGGCCTCGCGGCCACGGGTAAGCCTGCCCGAAAGTCGAGAGGAGATCGAGGCGGAGATCCCGTTGCCGGGCGCGTTCGATCCCGCCGAGGTCGCCGCGACGGGCCGCGCCGACCTGGCGCAGGCGCTACTGAGGGAGACCGGCAACGCCCTCTTCCCGATCGCGCACGTCTCCGCACCGCTGTGGGACTCGTACAACCGCTGGGGCTTCGAGGGGATGATGGTGATGGTGGCCAGCCATCCTGACCTCGTCGAGTATGCCTGTGAGCGCCGGTTGGCGGGTCTACAGCGTGACGTGCGCGCGGCAGCTGCGCTCGGGGCGAAGGGCATCTGGATCGAGGACTGTATGACGGATATGGTCAGCCCGGCCGCCTTCGCACGCCTGAACGTACCATTCGTGGAGCGGCTCGCGCACGAGATCCGGCAGCTGGGGATGAAGAGCATCCACTACTACTGCGGCAACCCGGCTGGGAAATGGGACCTGCTGCTGGCGACGGGCGCCGATGCGCTGGCGCTGGAAGAGGGCAAGAAGGGCTTCGAGATTGACATCGAAGAGGTGGTCGAGCGCGTGGGCGGGCGCTGCGCGGTGCTGGGTAACCTCGATGCAATCGGTGTGCTCGAGCAGGGCAGCGAAGCGGAGCTGAAGGCCGAGATCGCGCGTCAGATCCGTGCCGGGCGGCGCAACAAGTCGCGCTTCGTTGTGAGCGTGGGCAGCCCGGTCACGCCGGGCACCCCGCCGGAGCGGGTGCGGCTGTACTGCGACCTGGCGCACGAGCTGGGCAGGCGGAGATGAGTGCCGGCGCGCGGGAGGCAGACGGATGAACGAGAGCCTGCTGTATCTTTCACAGGCCGATGTTGCCGCAGTAGGGCTGACGATGGAGGAGATCATCGCTGCGCTGGAGGCGATGTTCCGCGAGAAGGGCGAGGGGCGGGTGGAGATGCCGCCGAAGCCGGGCATCCACCCGCGGCCCGACGCCTTCATCCACGCGATGCCGGCCTACATCCCGGCCCTCCACTCCGCCGGCGTCAAATGGGTCAGCGGGTATCCGGAGAACTACCGGCGCAGTCTGCCGTATATCAGCGGGCTTCTGATCCTCAACGATCCACAGACCGGGTTGCCGCTGGCGGTGATGGATTGTGTGTGGATCACCGCCAAGCGCACCGGGGCCGCGACGGCGGTAGCGGCCAAGTACCTGGCGCGGCCCGACTGCCGCGTGGTGGGGATCCTCGGCTGCGGCGTCCAGGGGCGCAGCAACCTGGAGGCGTTGCGCGTAGTGCTCCCCCTGGAGCGCGTCGTGGCTTACGATGTGAACGCCGATGCGGCTCGGCGGTACGCAGAAGAGGTCCGCACTTGTTTCGGGATGGATGTCGCGATCGCCTCTCATCCCCGTGAGGCGGTGTCGGGCTGCGACGTTGTCGTGACCGCAGGTCCCATCCTGCGGGTGCCACACGCTACGATCCAGCCCGGCTGGTTCGAGCGCGGCGCGTTCGCCTCGCTGGTGGACTTCGATTCGTATTGGCACCCGGAGGCGCTTGCGGAGGCGGACAAGTTCTGCACGGATGATGTCGCACAGCTCGAGCACTACCGGCAGATGGGCTACTTCCAGCATATCCCACCGGTGCATGCGGACCTGGGTGAACTGGTGACCGGACGCAAGTGCGGCCGCGAACACCCCGCCGAGCGTACGGTCGCCTGCAACCTGGGGCTGGCGCTGGACGATATGGCCGTGGCGCCACTCATCTACCAACGCGCACTGGAGCGCGGCATCGGCATCTGGCTCCCGTTGTAGCCATAGCCGGGGCGAGGCTGCCTCGCCCCGGCCGCACGATCACTCCAGTTCAGTCGCGCAGGGCCAACGGCAGGTAGATCGCTCCCTCGCGGCTCAGGCAGTGCTCGTCATCGGTGTAGTCCTCGCTCCAAGCCAGCATAGCGCGATTGCAGATGACGCCGACCCCGCTCGGGCGCGCACGGAAGGCGATCGTGACAGAGCTGGGAAGAGGGGGCGGGAGCACCGGCTCAAGCCCGAGGAAGCGCATGGAGTTGCACAGCAGCTGGGGCACGTCGCCGGACCAGTCGGCGTTCTGGTGCAGCAGCTGGTTGAGCGCCACCACGCTGCCGCGCGCCGCCACGTACGGGTAACCGGATGCCTGCCAGCGCGCCACCAGCACAGCCCCCGGTGCCAGCCCGGGGTTCTGGTGGCCCCAGTTGTCGGCGATGCCTACCACACCGTTGAGTAGCGGATGCGTGGGGCTGATCGGCTGCATCGTGTCGGCGCTCCAGTTGTCGAGCGTGGCCGGGGTGAACGGGCTATAGCCCCCGCTCATGTAGCGGCCAGCGAAGCCCCAGTCATCGAAGCTCTGTACATAGAGGCCCTCGATCACTTTCCCGCCCCCGTCGAGATAGTCGGCGAGCACGTTGCCCACTGCCTCCTTGTCCATCGCCGTCCACAGGTAGTCATTGCCCAGCACGACCACGTCGAACGCGAGCAGGTCGGCGAGTGTTGGCTCGCCCTCACTGGCTGCGTCCCACTGGGTGACCGCGGTGCCCGGGCAGGCCTCCAGCGCCCTCTGCAGCACGCTGACGTCGGGGTCCGGTGAGAGGATGAGGGCATCCACCAGCACCACGGGCTCGCTTGCGTTCGTCCAATGGATCGTGTCGCCCTCTGCCCAGGCCGTGCCGAACGTGGTCGTGAGGCCGCCCGCGTAGGCAAGGCCAGTGGGCAGCACATCGGTCAGTACCAGCGTGCGCTGGTACCCGCCCGCGCTGGAGATGGCCAGCGTGAAGGTGACCGCACTGCCGCGGGTAGCGTCGGGGCCGCTCTTGTCCAACGTGATGGCCGGCAGATGACGCTCGAAGGCCAATGTCACATCATCTAGCTGCGACTGTGCCCCTTCGACCGCGTATCGCTCTGCTAGAGTGCCCGTGATCCAGGAGCCATAGCGCACGCGGAATGTCTTGGTGATCGGGTGGAGAGTATTGGGCTCTACGGCGGGTAACTGCCAGACCAGTGTCTCCTGGCCCGCCGACAGGGCTCCGACCCCGCCCGTGTCTGCGGTCAGGAGCTGCAGCGCAGCGTCCCACGTCTCGGTCAGGACGGCTGTGACCGTCTGAGAGTACGCAGCACCGACCCGGTCCACGACGACGACCGTATCCCCGGGCCGCACCTCGTGCGGGGCGCTCAAGCGTTGCTGGGGCACGCCATTGATCCACAGCGCCTTCTCCCAGGTCGGCACAGGTGTGGAGCCAAAGCAGTAGAACTCCAGTGAGACATCCACCGGCTCAGCGCAAGGGTCGTTGTGCGAGACGCGCAGCAGCCCACGCAGGGGCTGCGGGCGCAGCGTGTCGCTGGGTGTGCAGGTGAATGTGATCTCGAGCGGCTGCTCTTGCCCAGCGGGCACGCTGCCGGAAATGGGCGAGACGGAGAACCATTCAATGTCGGGGTTGTAGACCGCCCGGACGGCGGCGTAGCAGTCGAGCAGGCCCTCGCCGTACTTGTTGTTCCAGTCGCTGTCTCCCCCGCAGGCGGTGTCATTCACGTCGCGGGCAGCATCCCGCAACACCTGCTCGACCTCGGCCACGCTCAGTTCCGGCGCCGCCTGGCGCACGAGCGCGGCGCAGCCGGCGGTGTGGGGGCTGGCAGAGGAGGTCCCGCCAAACGAGCAGTTGTACGTGCCGTTCAGCCCCGTGGTGCAGGAGCCCAGCCCTGGCGCGGCCAGATCTGGGAAGCGGCGCGCGGGGTTGCAGGCGTTCGGCCCGCCGCTGGAGTAGTAGTCGAGCAGGCCATCCTGTCCGTGGGCGACGGAGGCGAAAGCCAGAGGGTTGCCGCCGGCATCCACGGTGTTGGCAGGCGAGGTGCTGCTCGAGCAGTGGGGCGGTGTGACCCAATCGCCGACATTCCCTGCCGCGAAGGCCGGCAGGATATCCGCCGCCCGGTAGGCCATCAGCGCCGGCGCGTACCAGTTGCTGCACGAGTTGGGTGACCAGCTGCCCCAGGAGTGATTGACGACTTGGGGGCGCATGTCGGGGTTCCCGCCGGGGGCCAGGAACCACTGGGCGCAGCTGTTGAGTTCCGCGTCGCTCCCGCTGCCACCAGGCAGACCCAGGCAATGGATCCAGCGCGCGTTGGGGGCCATCCCGATCCACGCGCCGCCCGGCAACGCTGGATCGTCGTCACCGGCCATGATGCCCATGGTGGCAGTGCCGTGCCCATCGGTATCGCACGGAGCCCCGCCGCCGCACTCATCGGCGCCAGGGTTGTACCACGAGTAGGTGTGGTCGAAAGCGGTGCAGGCTGGCGGATTGAGGCAGCCGCGGTAGGTGTGCACCAGCCCCGGGTGGCGGTACTCGACACCGCTGTCCATCCCGCCCACGACGATGCCTTCACCGCGCAGGCCCAGGTCCGTGTGAACCAGATCGGCGCGTGGGAACGTCACGTTCCACGGGTAGCTGGGGGCTGTGGGAGCGGCCAGCCCAGTTGGGGACGAGATTGGGTCGCTCACGGGTGGCGCGGCCACGGGCAGCACCCGGTAGGTGTGATTGCCCATGAAACCGGATACCTCCGGGAAGGCTGCCAGCGCGTTCAGGGTGGGGCGGTCGGCGCGGACGAGCAGCGTGTTGTTGATCCAATAGGAGGTGTAGGGGATGCCGCGCTGATCCAGCCACGCCCGGACACGGGCCTGCGAACGCTGAGCCGCCTGCCGCAGCGCCGATACCACATAGCGCCCGCGCTCACTCCACGACATGCGGTACGCCGGCCCCAAGTCGGCTGTGGCGCCGAACGCGATGAAGAAGTCCGCCCGTCCGTCGGGTGAGGCGGCGAACTGCTGTTCGATGAACGGGTCAATTCCCACCGCCGCCGGGGGCTGTGTCATCTGTGCGGGGGCAGCCGCAAGGACGGGGGCGCCCAGGGTCACCACCTCACGTTCGCGCGTCGAATACTCGAGCGTGTACGTGCCGCGATTCTGGATGGCTACCACACGGCTGGTCGAGCTGCCGGCAGCAGCCGAGGCTGTCACGGCGCCCGGCACCACGGCGATATCGGGGCGTGCCAACGTGAAATCGCGCTGCACAGCGGAGGCCTCGCCGACCACGACTGGATATGGCCCGGCGGTCTGCGGATAGCCGGGAGCGGAGGCGCTGACCCAGTATGTGAAGGGCACCAGTGTCACGCTGTAGCGACCGCTGGCGTCCACGGGGATGTCGAGGTTGCCTGGCTCGATATGCACACTTGCATCCGAGCAAGGTGCCGTCGCACCGTCGTAGTCATACACTGTGCCCGTGAGCCAGCCGTGCCGCGTGCACGCGGGGCACTGAACGAGGTACTCGTGGGTGGCGTGCGCTGTCCAGATCGGCTCCCAGCCGCCGATGACGGCCCCGCTCTCGGCCGCGCTCGCCCCGGCAAGGCGGAACCGGGCCTCGCTCAGCTCCGTGGCGGAGCGCCAGCTATCGTCGGCGGGGTCGTAGTAGACCACAGTTGACGACGGCGCGTCCGCGACGATACCCCCGGCCAGATAGAGCCGGCCGTGCTTCACGAAGTCGGCCGCGCCCCAGCGTGGCTGCGGCAGGTCCGCCATGCCGGCATCGCTCCAGGTGGCAGAAGCGATGTCGTACACCTCGGCAACCGCTGAGGGGTTGCCGTTCTGGTCGAGGCCGCCGGCCACGTACAGCCGCCCCCCGATGCAGGCCATCGCGTGCCAGAGATGGCCGTGGATCATCGGTGGCAGGGTGGTCCAGGCGTTGGCGGCCGGATCATAGGCCTCAAGCGCGTGCGAGGCATTGGGCCAGGAAGCGTATTCGGCACCACCGGAGCGATAGAGCAGTCCACCGCAGGCAGCCACCGCATAGCCCGCCACGGCGCGTGGCGCACGGGCCCGGGTGGCCCACGTGTCGTTGCCCACACGGTAGGCCAACGTCGCAGGTGAGAAAGCAGTCCCGTCGAAGCCACCTGGGATGTAGATGCGGTTGTTCAGCAGGGCGCCATCTATGATCGTGAGCGGGAGCGACATCGGAGCGGCCGATGTCCACAGCCCTGTGGCTAGGTCATAGCGCTCGTTCTCCCCTTGGGGGGTGCTGCCAGCCAGTGTGCCGCCGATGGCGTAGAGCGCGCCGTTCCCTCCATTGACCAAGGCCAAGTCCCCGCGCGGAGTGGGGAGCGGTGGACGTAGCTCCCAGAGGCCCCGGCTTGTGACCGTCTCGGTAATGCGGGCGGTGGCGGAGTACCCGTTGCCGCTGGCCTCGATGCGCCCGGCAACGTGCAGCCCGTCGGGCAGGCAGACCTCGGGGGTGAGCGTTGACGTGAGCACGGCATAGGCCTCGTCGCCAATGGAGAGCGCGGCAGGCCCATCGAAGGCGCCGTACGCTGGGTCGTCCAGCGTGTAGCTGAGGGCGAAGCTGCCCGGCGCACCGGTGTAGTTGTGGAGCACCCACGTCTGAGTATACGGCGTGCCTGCACAACCCAGGTCTTCGGCCGCGGCCGGCACGATGTGGAGCCCCGGTTCAGGCGGGCACGCCATCAGGGCGATGTCATCCAGGTACCAGCCGGCGGGGCCGGGATCAGCCCCTTCCAGGTCCAAGACAAAACGCAGCGTGACTTGCTGACCAGCCCACGTGCTCACATCCACCGCGTGCTGCTCC
>FWPV01016550.1_pt1 | contig 10376 bp, 9 predicted proteins | sample 2228371 | NCBI WGS metagenome assembly FWPV01 (sample SAMEA103939776, study PRJEB20133) | metagenome
TCTGTCCCGCCTGGCCTTCCAGCACGCCTTCCGGGCTGCCCTTCTGCACGCCGATCCGGGCGGGCGCGTCCAGCTGAAGCTGAACATGGAGCAGCGCGCCATCCAGCCTGGCCTGCAGCTCGCGAAGCTGCTGGTCCAGACGGGCGGCCCGGTCGAGCAGATCCCGCGGCGGGGCGTTGAGGCTCCTGATCTGCGCCTCGGCCTCCGCCGCACGCGCGGAGGCGGCGGCCCGGGCCTGGATCCATGCGTCTTCCGCGGATTTGACCTCCGCCCGCGCCCGTAGGAGGCGCTCCTCGAGCGCGGAGACCGCCTTTGCCGCCGCGTCCAGATCGGCCGCGATCGTCTGCCGCAGTTTGAGAACCGAGGCGGCGGTGTCGAGTTCGAAGCGGGCCGCCTGGATGGATTTCTCGAGCTCGAGGCGGCCGGCGTCGAGCTCCGTTTTGAGTTTCAGCTTTTCGCCCAAGTCCCTGAGCCGGGCCTCGAGCTCCGATTTACGGACCTCCAGGGCGGCGCTCTCCTCGCGGGCTTTTTCGAGCTGAATGCGGTCGTTCTCCAGTGCGTCGAGGCTGTCCTGCAATGCACGGACGCTTTCGCGCAGGCTTGTCAGTTCGTCTTCCAGGGCGCGGATCGGAGAAGCCCTCCGGAGCAATCTGCCCTCAGGCGGCCAATCCTCGTCATACAGCCGCTTTGTTTCGCGCAGGACGGTGTCGACCAGGCCGGAGCGGATCTGGGCGCCCAGCGAGTTGCGGATGCGCTCCTGCAGGGGCTGATCGAGGCGGAGTTCCGCGAGTTCATTCTGCCGGGCCCACAGCGCCCCGGCCACCAGCCACGAGCCGGGGCCGCCCTTCGGGGCGCCGAGAAACTCAGGCAGGCGCTCTTCCACATGCCTTCCCTGCGCGTGCGACTGCCACTGTCCTCCCTCGAAACGCTCCAGGAGCGCCTTTCCGCGGGAGCTGAAGGCGAACTCTTTCTGAAGCCGCCAGAGGCTGCCTGCGTGCTCGAACTCGACGGTGACGCGCGGGAAGAGATTCCGCTGCCACGGCTGCCAGCGTTTGATGTCCAGAGCGGCGGATGTCGCGGAGACCGTGAAAGCCGACGTGAGAGCCGCGAGCAGCGTGGACTTGCCGCTGCCGTTCGGCCCGGCGAGAAGATTGGGGCGCGCGGGGTCGAGCGCGACCTCGAGAGGCTGGAGAAACCGGCCGAAGTGTTCGACGGCGATTCTGCGGACAATCATGCGCCGGCTCCTTTCGCGAGAGTGAGCAGGGTCTGCAAAGCCTGACGCGCCTCGGCGGACTGGTCTTCCTGCAGGGCGAGCTGATCGAGCCGGCGGGCGGCCTCGCGGAGGGGGCCGTCCGGGAGATCCTCGAGGCGCAGCACCGGGCGCAGACCGTCGTCGATGCGGAGGAAGAGAAACCTGGACGCGAGCTGCCGGAGAGCGGCGAGCGTGCCGTGATCCTCGGGATACAGGGCTCCGGCGAGATGCAGTTCCGCGACCGTTTCAGGCGAGGCGAGCGCCTCGAGCTTGCGGAGAACCGCGGCGAGGGCGCCGGACTCGAGGATCTGGAACTCTTCCCGGATCCACCGCAGGCGGGCGACGCGCTCCTGGCGGATGCGCGGCGCCGCGCCGGGCGAGTCGATGTCGACGAGCAGCACGAAGCCGCTCGCGTCTTCGGCGAACGAAGCAGGCTCGGGCGTGCCGCTGTAGGCCATGCGGACCGCGCCGTCCGGGCTGCGGTACTGGCGCGCCGAGTGCCAGTCTCCCAGAGCCAGATAATCGAGACGGCGCAGAGCAGGGGCATCGGCGGGGATCGAACAGGTCTGCTCCTGGTTAGGCAAACCGGCCACGGCGCCATGGGCGGTGCCGATGCGGATGCGATCCCCGAACTGGCCGGAGGGAATCCAGGCGGTGGGATCGCCCGTTCCCCAGCGGCTGCGGAGAGGACAGGGGAAGACGACGCAGGATTCCAGTTCGATGGGAGATTCCAGACGGGCGATGCGGACGTTGGGGCACTCGTCCCAGACCGGCAGCTCCCAGAGGCTGCCAGCCCCGAGCGGATCGTGGTTGCCGGGCAGGACGATGACGGGGCAGCCGAAATCGGCAAGCGCACGGGCCACGCGGCCGACATCGTCAAGCGGGACTGCGGGGTGCTCGAAGGTGTCGCCGGCAAGGATGGCGAGATCGGCTTTTTCCGCGCGGGCCAGCTCTGCGATGCGGCGGGCGGTTTCGAGCCGCGCCTCGCGGGCGCGGGGCGCCGCCGGGCCGAGATGGGCCGCTTTCATTCCGATCTGCCAGTCGGCTGTGTGGAGCAGTCTGACTGCCATGCGCTTCTCCTCTCCTGCGCCGCGGGGCGCCTGCCGCGTCCGGCGGCGCTGGAGAGCAGGGAGCTACTCCCCAGCGCCTGCCGGCGCCAGCTCCTCCTCCGATTTCCCTCCCCTGAATGGATTGTGCTTCGCCTGGTGGCTCACCACGCGATCCTGCGGGAAAAAATTCATCCAGCCGACAGGCGGGCTTCGCCGGCTGCGGGCTTCCGCACTTCGCCGCTGTGCGCGGCGAGGGCGTCCTGGAGATGCCTGAGAACGAGCTGGCGCAGGGATTCCGGCGACTCCACGACGACGTGCGGGACGAACCGCAGGATGTCCTGCACGAGCTCCCGGGGATCGGAGTAGGGCACCTCGAGGAGAAATTCGTTGCCCGGAAGCGGGGTGAGGCGCTGGTCCGGGTGCCAGATTTCCCTTTCGATCCACCGCGACGCGGGAAGCCCGAACCGGAGGACCGCCGTTTCCCGGGGCGGACCGGCGAAAATCCCGTATCCCGCGCCGAGCCGTTCGTCGAGAGTTTCCTGCGGGTAATCGACCGCCTTCTGATCGAGCAGCGCCGCGCCGCGGATCGCGTCCAGCGAGAAGCTCCGGAAATCCTCCCTTGTGTGGCACCAGGCGTCGAGATACCAGTTGGAGCTGTACCAGATGAGCCGCTGGGGGCTGACCGTGCGGGGCATGATTTCTCCGCGCGAGCGGCTGAAATAGGTCAGATTCAGGCGCTTTCTCTGAAGCACGGCGGTGCTGACGATGCGGAAAATCTGCTCGTCGACCGGACGGTGGCGGGCGGCGATGATCCGGAAACGGCGGCGGATATCCTTCGGTTTCACCCTGCCGCGCGAAATGAGAGCCTCGATGCGGCGCGCAGCCGGCGCCAGGACTCCTTCCAGCACGCGGGAATCCATCTGGCTGAGGAGCTCGTGCATCATCAGCAGCGCGTGCATTTCCCCGGGCGTGAGCCAGACGCCGGGGAGCTGGTAGCGGGCTGAATCACCGTCTTCGCCGGCGGGCGGCTGGGCGTAAATGTAACCGCGGCGCTCCCGGCTGTACTCGATCGGCGCCCCGAGGCGGTCCCGCATGTACTGCAGGTCGCGCCTGAGCGACGCCCGGCTGACTTCCAGTTCCTCGAGTAGTTTCTGAAACGGCACAGCCCGATTTTTGTCGAGCATTTTATGAATTTTGTAGATTCTTTCCATCTGGCTCACGGCTAACCTCACCGGGGGACGCCCCGAATCGAGCCCATTTTACCGAAACGGGGAGCCGACGGAAACCCGGAATTATAGAGGAAATTTCACGGAATTTCGGAGGAGGGAGGGCGTGGCGGAAGCTCGTGGGAGTCGAACCCACCAGCGGCGCCAGAGGGCCGCCCACTGGTTTTGAAGACCAGGCCGGGCACCGGCCCAGTGGAGCTTCCAAGCCGATTGTAGCGTTGTCAGGCCGGCCGGTGCGCGGCGCGGGCGCCGGCCGAAAGCAGGCAACCGGAGGCGACGACGGCGATGCAGCCGATGGCATTGAGCCACAGGAAGGCGAGGTCCGTGGAGCGCCAGACGGCGATGACGGCCGCCTCGCCGAGGATCATGGCCATAAAAGCAGGGGTGCCCTTCACGCGCGGGAAGAAGAACGCGAGGATGAACACGCCGAGCAGGGTTCCGTAGAACAGCGATCCCAGGCGGTTGACCGCTTCGACCAGAGAGCCGAGATTCTGGGCGTACAACGCCGTCACGATGGCGTAGACGCCCCAGAAGAGGGTCAGCCACCGCGAAGAGGCGAGGTAGTGCCCGTCGCGCTCTTCCCTGCGAAGGAATCGCCGGTAGATGTCCACCATGGTCACCGTGGCGAGCGAGTTGATTTCGGCGGAAATGGTCGACATCGCCGCCGCGAAGATCGCAGCCATGATGAGGCCGACGACGCCGGCCGGGATATGATGCACGACGAACCAGAGGAACACGTAATTGGTGTCGTTGACGCGCTCCTGGCCCATCGCCTGTCCCGCCAGAGCGAGCGCGCGCCCGCGGATTTCATCCACGCGCCCGTGCGCCTCGCGGAACGCGGACAGATCAAGCCGCTGCGCCGCGGCTTTGCGCTGCGCGAAGGCCGCGTCGTATTCGTGCTTCAGCTGGCTGAACCCAGCCTGCCGCTCGAGCGCCTTCATCGCCTGGGGATGGAACACCAGCGGGGGCTGCGTGTGCACGTAGAAAACGAACACCATCGCGCCGGTGAAGAGGATGAAGAACTGCATGGGGATCTTGGCGACGCCGTTGAACAGCAGCCCGAGGCGGGACTGGGCGACGCTTTTGCCGGTCAGGTAGCGCTGGACCTGGCTCTGGTCGCACCCGAAGTAGGAAAGCGCGAGGAACATGCCGCCGATGACGCCGCTCCAGATGTTGTACTGGTCGTTCCAGTCGAACCGCCACACAGCGGCGTTGAGCTTGCCGGCGGCGCCCGCCACGGCGAGGGCTTCCCGCAGCCCGACCTCCGCGGGCAGGAGGAAAATCACGGTCAGCAGCGCGGCCAGGATTCCGGCGGTCATCACCAGCATCTGGACGAACTCCGTCCACGTGACGGCGGCGATGCCGCCTGAGGCCGTGTACGCCACCACCAGCGCCCCCATGATGAGCGTTGTCCACTGGCTGGGCAGGCCAATGATGACCGTCAGCACCACTGCGGGCGCCGACAGGGCCACGCCCACGGCCAGCCCCCGGGAGAGGAGGAAGATGATGCTGGCGAGGGCGCGCGTTTTCGCGTCGAACCTCTTCTCGAGATATTCGTAGGCCGTGAAGACGCCCGAGGCGTGAAAGCGGGGCACGGCGAACGCCGAGATCAGAATCATCGCGAGCGGCAGGCCAAGGTACATCTGCACGAAGCGCATGCCGTCGACGTAGCTCTGGCCGGTGGTGGAGATGAAGGTAATGGCGCTGGCCTGCGTCGCCATGATCGACAGAGCCATGGCGTACCAGGGCATCGTCCGGTCGGCCAGCAGATACTGATGCGTGGTGCGGCTGCCGCGGCTGCGCCACACGCCATAAAGGACGACGCCCGCCAGCGAGGCGCCCAACACCCACCAGTCCAGCGGCCTCACTGGTTCCAGCTCCAGGTGAACCAGGTGAACAGGACGATGACCACCGCCAGATACACGCCCAGCGCGGCGTAGATCCGGCCCCACGTGCCCCAGAAGGGCGGTTTCTCTTCGTGCAGGTTCATTTCCCCCCGCTCACGAGATTGGCGAAGATCCGCCATGCGCCGGTTACGCCCGCGGGCAGCTGACGCCACCACGCATAGGACGTGAAGATGTAGGCGCCCTGTCCGACACGGGCGAACAGGAGCCCGCCGCGCTGCGGGGGCTCGCCGGGGTCGGCGGTTTCCAGAAGGGCTTCATACCGTTCGTCCCACTCGGACGGGAAGTAGAGCGCCCGCTCCTGGATCCAGCCGTCGAAATCTTTCGCCGAAATCCGGTTCGGGCGCTGAAGCAGCGGATGGTCCGGCAGGAGCACGCGGACGGGCGATTCTTCCACCGTGACGCGGCTCCGCCCGGTGCGCAGGGGAAACGGCCCGACGTTGCGCAGCAGCGCATCGGAGGCATCGGGGCCGAACCCTTCCAGCGTGTTGTACTGCACCACCACCGTTCCGCCGCGCTCCATGTATTCCCGCAATCTGCCCGCCGCGGCGCGCAGATCGGCGCGCGTGTTGAAAGCGCGGATGCCGGTGACGATGGCATCGTAGCCCGAGAGATCGCCCTGCGTGAGCCGGCGCTCGTCGAGCAGTTCAACTTCGCAGCCCATTTCCCGCAGCGCCTCGGGCACGAAGTCCCCGGCGCCCATGACGTAGCCCACGCGCCGCGCCGAGATCAGAATCTCTTCCCGAAGCAGGCGCGTCTCGGCGGGGCGCAGCACGACCTGCGGCGGGATGTGCTCGTATTCGATGCGGACCACGCTGTCGCGCCACTCGCGCCCGCCCGCCCGCGCCGAGGCGCGGAGCACTCCCTTCGCCGGCGCCGCCGGGGGCGTGACCTGAAACGTCACCGTGACCGACTGTCCGGCGTCGGCAAGGGAAAACCGGTGCTCGGCCGGCTCGACGCTCCAGCCCTGCGGCGCCTCGAGCTTCACCGCGCCTTCCGTGGCTCCGGTCACCGCCCGCACTTCCACGGCAACTGGCCGCGCCGCGGAGGACCGGAACAGCAGCGGTGTTTCGGAGACATGCAGCGAGACCGGCGGCGCGATCACGAAAGGCCGCGTCAGCTCCCCGCGCACGCGATCGACGTAACGGTGTTCGACGGGGCGGCGCACCAGAATTTCCCCGCCCGCGATCTCCACGAGGAAGACGGCGGTCAGCACGGGCGGGGCTTCCGCCGGGCCGACTTCAGCGAGGTTCGGAATTCCGTAGAGGTTGCCCTTCTGCGGATGGCGCAGCTGCAGCGGCTGCGTCAGGGGCTCGTCGGCCGGCACGCGGAGAGTGGCGCGGCCGGTCTGCGGCTGATTGTACTCTAGAGGCCCGCCGGAGAACGACGGCGCGCCGCGCATGCCTTCCAGAGCCACGCCGAGCAGGCGCGCGGGGAGCGAAGAACGGTTCAGCGCCGTCATGGCCAGCTCCACCTGGCCTCCCGGGGCGGCCCAGGTGCGCGATGCGCTGACGTCGAGCCACAATCCCGCCGCCGCTGCTATGGCTTCATCGAGTTCCTCTAGCTTGCGCCGCGCATCAGGATGATCGAGCGCCGCCATCAGCCGCCGCGCCTCGATCAGATGCGGCACGGCCCTCTCCGGCGCTTCCGGACGGAACGCCGCGAGGGCCGCATCGAGCTTCGCGCCGACAGCCGCTCCGCCGGGGATCCGGTTCCAGCTCGTGTCGATGCCCTCGAGGAAATCCTCGCGCGCGGGATCGCCGTCGTAGAGAACGAGGAAATTGGGCGCCGGGCCGCGGCGCTCGGGCGACCCCATGCCCTGGCTGCGGTGCTGGCTCCGGCTGAGCCCCGCCAGCTCTCCGTAACTCAGCCCCAGCAGCGGATTGTAGTCGCCGGTGTCGATCCGCAGCCGCTGCGGCATTTTCTCTTCTTCAGCTTCCTGCTGGCGGGTGAACGAAAACGTGTTCCAGTAGAGCCGCCGCGCCTGCCAGGGTTTGACGTGCTTCAGCTGCCCGGGAAACGCCTTGGCATCCGCCGCGAGCCGGAACGCTTCGCGGCCGAGAATCGCCGAAGCCTGATGATGCCCGTGCCCGTCCCGCGGCGTGCCGGAGAAGCGCAGCACGATGACGTCGGGGCGGAAGTTGCGGATCACCCAGACCATGTCGGAGAGGATTTCGTCCCTGCCCCACTTCGCGAGCGTTTCGTCCGCCGTTTTCGAGAAGCCGAAATCCACGGCCCGCGTGAAGAACTGCTCGGCGCCGTCCACGCGGCGCGCGGCCAGCAGTTCCTGCGTGCGGATGACGCCCAGGAGTTCGCCCTGCTCGGTGCCGATGAGGTTCTGCCCGCCTTCGCCGCGCGTCAGGGACAGGTAAGCGGTGCGCAGCTTGCGGTGCTGGGCGCACCAGGCGAGGAAGGCCGTGTTCTCGTCATCCGGATGCGCGGCGATCATGAGCACGCTGCCCACCACGCGCAGCCGCTCGAGCTGCTGCCTGACGGCAGCCGCGCCGGCGGGGGGCCGCCACGAGGCCTCCGCAGGAGCGAGCAGCAAGAGAAGGAACGCAGACACACACAGCCGGGGCCAGAGTCTCATGGTTGGATCGGTTTTTCTATTGTAAGCAGCGGCGGCGGCGCGGCGGGGCAGCCAAAGAAAAGGCCCGCGGGGCCGCCCATGGGAGGCGCGGCCGCGCGGGCTGCAGGAATCAGAGGGAGCTATTCTTCTTCCTTGATCTGCTGGGCGAGGTAGTTCTCATAGCCCATCTCCTGGATCATGTGGAGCTGAGCCTCGAGGAAGTCGATGTGGTGCTCTTCGTCCTTGAGAATCGACTCGAACAGATCGCGGGAGCCGTTGTCGCCCGCTTCCACAGCGGCGTTGATCGCCCTGTTGAGACGCGGGACGGCTTCGTACTCGAGCTGCAGATCGTTTTCAAACATCTGCTTCACGTTCTGTCCGATGCGCAGGTCGAACAGCCGCGCCATGTTGGGCGTGCCGTCCAGATAGAGCATGCGGTGCAGCAGCGCCTCGGCGTGGCGCATCTCCTCGATGGACTCTTTCTTGGTGATCTTCGCCAGCCGCTCGTAGCCCCAGTTTTCCAGCATCTCCGCGTGAAGGAAATACTGGTTGATGGCGGTCAGCTCAGCCGTGAGAACTTCCTGCAGGTATTCCAGAACCTTCGGATCGCCTTTCATTGTGCCTCCTCAAGATCGAACAGTGTCAAGCCGTGGTACGACTCCTGCATTGTAGCCGGAAAGGCGTCAGGACAACAACGTCTTTAAATGCAATGATTTACAGGAAACTGAGTTGCAACAGGCGCAGCGGTGGCGGGGCGTCCGGCGGCTGTCCGCTCCGCCGCCCGTTGTGCTAGGCTAAGACCGTCATGCTCAAGCAGATCCCGCTTGCGGATGTCCACCGCGCTCTGGGCGCGAAGATGGTGGATTTCGGCGGCTGGGAAATGCCCCTGCAATACACTGGCATTCTCGACGAGCACCGCGCCGTGCGGACGGCGGTGGGACTGTTCGACGTCAGCCACATGGGCGAGATCGAGATCCGGGGTCCCGGGGCGCTGGATCTCGTGCAGTGGGTGAGCACGAACAACGCGGCGAAGCTCGCCGACGGGCAGATCCATTACTCGGGGCTGCTGTACGGGCACGGCGGTTTTGTCGACGATATCCTCGTCCACCGCGTCAGCGCGGATCATTATTTTCTCTGCGTCAACGCATCGAATCAGGACAAGGATTACGAGCACATCCTGTCGCAGAACCGCTGGGACTGCGCCGTCGAGAACAATGGATCGCAGTACGCGCAGCTCGCCATTCAGGGGCCGCGCGCGCTGGAGACGCTCCAGAAGCTGACCCCGGCGCCGCTGGCGGAAATCCGTTACTACCGCTTCCGCGACGGAGAAGTCTGCGGCCATCCGGCGCGCATCGCCCGCACCGGCTACACCGGCGAAGACGGCTTTGAACTGTACATCGCTCCGGCGCACGCCGCGGAGATCTGGAACGCCCTGCTGGAAGCCGGCCGGGGCTTTGGCATCAGGCCGTGCGGCCTTGGCGCGCGCAATACGCTCCGCATGGAGGCGGGCATGGCCCTGTACGGCCACGAAATCGACGCCTCCATCACGCCGCTCGAGGCAGGGCTTGAGTGGATCGTCAAGTGGGACAAGGGCGATTTCTGCGGCCGCGCCCGGCTCGAAAAACAGAAAGCCGAAGGCGTCCGCAGAAAACTCATTGGCTTTGAAATGCGCGGCCGCGGCATTGGCCGCGACGGCTATGAAGTGCGCGCGGGCGGCCGGCCCGCAGGCTGGGTGACCAGCGGCGGACCCGCGCCCGCTCTGAACAAAAACATCGGAATGTGTTACCTGCCTGCGGAGCTTGCGCAGCCCGGCACGGCCATCGAAATCATGGTGCGCGAGCAGCCCGTCGAGGCGGTGACCGTTCCCATTCCTTTCTACCGGCGGCCGAAATGAGCTATCCAGAGAACTTCCGTTACACGAAAGAACACGAGTGGATCCTGGTGGAAGGAGACACCGGAACCATCGGCATCACGAATCACGCCCAGAAGGAGCTCGGCGACATCGTTTATGTCGATCTGCCCAAGCCCGGCGCGGCGGTCGAAGCCGGCAAGGCGCTCGGCTCGGTGGAGAGCGTCAAGGCGGTGAGCGACATCTATTCGCCTGTCTCGGGCGAGGTGGTCGAGGTGAATGAGCTTCTGGCCACGGCGCCGGAAAAGCTGAATGAAGATCCCCACGGCGCCGCGTGGCTCGTCAGGATCCGCCTGAGCAACCCGGCGGAACTCGACGGTCTGATGAGCGCAGCCGATTACCAGGCGTATCTGGGCGAGTAGGGCGCAGCTTCCTACCGGATCGCCAGAAACATCCAGCCGCCGATGATGGTGGCGCGGCTGAAGTGCCGGCGCAGGAGGGCGAGGAACTCGTCTTCGGTGTAGATC
>FWPV01016551.1_pt1 | contig 10376 bp, 11 predicted proteins | sample 2228371 | NCBI WGS metagenome assembly FWPV01 (sample SAMEA103939776, study PRJEB20133) | metagenome
GTTATGATGGTGTTTTTTTCACATGATAACATGAATTTTCAGTCATTTTGGTAGTATTGCACTGGGAAATGTCCGAACTTATGTCTGAAGCTCAGAATACTTCTTCTTGACTTTCCTTTGATCTTTTTGTTAAGATTTTTGTTGGAAAAACTTTTAAACCAAAATATCCATTGTACTTACAAAAAATGCAAAAAAACTTTTTAATTTCGATGATATAATTGCAAATGTGATATTTCATAGCTTGAACTTGTCCTAATGATAAAAACTGATAATATGCAAAGAAAACCCTATAAATAAAGGAAGTGGGAGAAGATGCAAAGGCTATTTTTGTTCATTAGCATTTTTTTAGTTATTTTTTTTGGCTGTGCTAAACAAGAATTAAAAGAATCAATACCATTAGCGAAAAATGTCCATTCTAATCTGATAACTGGTGATGAAATTATAAAAATTATCTCTTTTTCCGAAAATGAGATCGCAGGTTGGAAACTTGCATCTGCTATAAAATTATACGATAAGAAGACGATTTTTGACTATATTGATGGTGCTGCGGAGATCTATTTTGCTTATGACTTTGTCAAAGTTGCAACCGCTGAATATAAAAAAGAAAACGTCTCCATATTGATTGATGTTTATGAAATGCAATCTTCAAGTAGTGCCTTCGGCATATACAGTCTAAATAGATATCAAGATGCAAACTATGTAGATATTGGAAACGAAGGCATCATTACTGGTATCGCTTTGGACTTTTGGAAAGACAAATATTATTGTAAACTGTATTGTCTTGATCTTTCTGAAGCATACCAAAAGGATGTGATTGAGTTTGGCAATAAGATCGCATCAAAGATCAAAGAATTCGGAGAAGAACCTACTATTATAAAGAAATTACCAAAGGATGGTCTGATCCCAAAGAGTGAGAAATATTTCACTAGAAAGCTTGGTTTAGATAATATACATTTTGTCGCAGATGAAAATGTCTTTGATCTAGATGGGGAAACAAGAGGCGGAGTTGCGGAATATAATGTTAATGGAAACAGGTATTTATCATTTATCATAGAATATCCATCAGAAAAAAAAGCTGAATTAGCTTTTAGGTCTTACACAAAATATCTAAGTGAAAAATCTAGACTTATAGATTTAAATAGCTCATATTTTGATAACGGAAAGTTGTTTGAAACTGATGCAAAATTTTCATTTGTCCGATTAGATGATCAAACTTTGTCAGGCTTTTGGGATGTTGAATCATTTGATATAGCAAAATCCATTCTGGGATTAAATGCTGATAAGAAGTTAGATTGACATCTCTTCTAGGAAAGGGATAATATTGGGGATCTTATATTGTGATGGAGAAAGGTTTAGAAAAGCCCTTTTAGCGGGGGCAAGTTGGCTTTCAGAAAATAGCGAGGTGCTTAATCGCTTGAACGTTTTTCCTGTGCCTGACGGCGATACTGGCACAAATATGTCATTAACGCTTATTTCTGCGGTTGACGAACTTAGAAATATGGAAGATTCCACTCTTGAAGAGATATTAGAAGCATCGGCAAGAGGTGCTTTGATGGGTGCGAGAGGGTGTTCAGGCGTCATAATATCTCAACTTATCGCTGGTTTTGCAGAAGTTGGAAAGGGCAAAGTTAAGCTTTTTCCTTCAGATATTGCGAAGGGCTTTCAACTTGGCGTTAAAAGGGCATATCAAGCCGTAACAGAACCAGTTGAAGGGACAATGCTCACTGTTATAAGGGAGTCCGCAGAGGAGATATCAAAGACTTTATCTGAAAAATTTGATATGGTCGAATTGCTTGAAAGTGTGTTAGATAAAGCGAAATCATCTTTACAAAACACGCCGAATTTGCTTCCAGTGCTTGCACAAGCAGGGGTTATTGACGCAGGTGGACAAGGATTTGTTTTCATTCTTGAAGGTATTTTACGGCTGATAAAAGGTGAACCGCTTTCAGTTAATACCAATCCTGAGATGAGACCTGTTGGTTCTGCTCAAAAGTTGGTTAGCGAATCGTGGGATATGCCTTATTGCACTGAATTTGTCCTCATACCTAAAAATGCAGACATAGCGAAGATAAAAGAAAATTTTTCTAAATTTGGCATTGATCTTATAGTTGTCGGTTGGGGCGATATGATCAGAGTTCATATTCATACAGATGATCCAGAAAAAGTCCTAGCTCATGCGCATATCTATGGAAAACCTACAAACGTTAAAATAGATGATATGAAAAAACAACATAGACATATAACACAAGGTCCATTACTGCCGTCTCAAGAGATGCAACAAGAAATATCAATTATAGCGGTAGCCCCTGGGGATGGAATATCAGCAGTATTTAAAAGTCTAGGTGTTGAATCCGTCATTATGAGCGATAAAAGGAATCCGAGTGTATCAGAGTTAATACAAGCTATAGACTCCGCATATTCAGACAGGGTTTTGCTGTTACCTAATGATGGAAATATCATTCCTGCATCAATACAAGCAGAAAATATGAGCCATAAAAACGTCAAAATTATCCCTACTAAGAATATATCGCAAGGTTTATCTGCTGTTCTCTCGTTTCGTAATGATCTCGGATTAGAGGACAACCTAATAAATATGGAAAAATCGCTTAAAAGAGCGAAACATGGAGAAGTTGCAAAGGCAATTAGGAATGCTAAATATGACAACATTATAGTCTATGAAAATGATTCTATCGGTCGTTATAACGGGAAAATACAAGTATCTGTAAAGGATAAAGAAACAGCGGTTATTGATCTGCTTAAAATAATGGTTGAGCCGAAAAATGAAATAATAACAATTTTTTATGGTGCAGATGTTCCAAGAAAAGAGGCAGAGGAATTATTTAAGAAAGTTGAATCAGAGTTTTTAGAGCAGGAAGTTGAACTCCATTACGGTGGTCAATCAAACTGCTTTTATATATTATCAGTTGAATGATAAACAATTACTTGATAAAATCAATTAAAAGCTTGTAATAACAGCTATTTTATAAGGAGACTCTATAATTGGAAAAGACTTTTGTTATGATAAAACCTGATGCAGTTAGTCGTGGTTTGATCGGTGAGATCATATCAAGATTTGAGAATTCTGGCTTGAAAATAGAAGCCTTAAAGATGATCAACGCAAGTCCAGAGATTGTAGCTAAACTATATCCAAACGATGAAAATTGGCTAAGGTCCGTCGGAGAAAAGATGTCTAACACATACAAAAGATACGAAAAAGATATAGTAGCTGATATGAAAACTGATGACACTCTTGAATTAGGGAGTATGGTTAGGCAATGGCTTGTTGAATATATAACTATGGGACCAATAGTTATTATGATACTTTCAGGGAACCATGCGGTTGATGTTGTCAGAAAGTTGATCGGCGATACAAATCCAGTTTTAGCGAAACCAGGGTCAATCCGCGGTGATTTTTCTATTGATTCAGCGGATTTTGCTAATTCTGCACATAGGGCAATTTATAACCTTGTCCACGCATCTGGAACCGTAAAAGAGGCTGAAGACGAGATCGCACTCTGGTTTGGAGGTAGTTAATAATGCCAGATGATCTTAAAGAATATTACAGAATTTTAGAACTGAATATGAACGCTTCCAAAGATGATATTAAACGTGCTTATAGAAGACTTGCTCTAAAATACCATCCAGACAAAAATCCTGGAAGAGAAAACTGGGCATCTAGCATATTCACAAAGATTAATGAGGCATACAGTATATTGATAGATAACGATCATGTTGGTGAACCGATAAATGATGTAGATGATGCTATATCATTTTTCAGAAGGCACTTTCATGATCTCGCACGTAGAATCGATAGCGATGATTGCGTCTATGACAAGATATATCAAGAAGAATGCGATTATTTTTTCAGATACCAATTAGGAGAGGTCATTAGTGTAAAAAAGAATTCTGTGGAGGCAAGACGTATCATTAACCTTATGAAAAAAGCAACTTCAAAAGGCTACGATACGTCTGGAATAATAAACGAGCATCCCGAGTTTTTCCAAAAGTTTGGATACGAAGATTCAGCCTTCAACGGTTATAAAGGCTTAATAGATGAATATAAAAAAGTTATAGAAAGAGAACCTTTCAACTCCTTTCCACATTTTGCATTGGGGCTTATATATGAAAAACTTAATAAAATAGAGGAGGCAATTGTCGAATATAGAATTGCTTTGAGTATAAATCCAAATCATTATAGGGCTAAACAATGCCTAACTAGGTTAATGAAACGTTTTAGGAGAGAATAGATATGAGAAAAAATAGAATTGGCAAAACTGATATGGTAGTTACACACCTCAGTTTTGGTGGGATTAAATTACATAACAATATGCCTGATAAGGCTGAAAATATCGTGAGTAAAGCACTTGATCTTGGTATAAACTATATTGATACGGCAAGATGTTATGGTGATAGCGAAGAGTTGATCGGCAAGGTAATGAAAACAAGACGTTCAGAATGCTATCTTTCATCTAAGTCAATAAGACGTTCAAAAGATGAAACTTCTGAAGATGTCAATATTAGCCTAAAAAAACTAAATACTGATATGATTGATCTCTATTTCTGTCACGACATAAGCCGTGAATATCACTATGAAAAGATTATGTCTGATTCTGGTTCACTCTCTGCCCTTAAAGAGGCACAGAAAGCAGGAAAGATAAGGTATATCGGATTATCAACTCACAGGTCGGATATTGCTCTAAAAGCAATAGAAAGCGGAGAATTTGATGCCCTTATGCTTTCTATAAATCTTTTTGATCAGGAATTCATCAAAGACGTAATCCCGGTGGCACGCAAATCAGGCATAGGAATTGTAGGTATGAAACCTCTTGCAGGTGGTGCTTTCAACTATCCTCAGATAGCACTGAGATACTCGCTTTCCCAAGATGTTGACGCCCAACTTGTCGGAATATCAGCTATCTCTGAAATAGAAGAAGACTTTCAGATTGCTGATAACTTTAAACCGCTCTCGGAAGAGGAAATGAATAAACTATTAGAAGAGGCAAAAGAACTTGGAAAAGACTTTTGTAGACAATGCGGATATTGTCTGCCGTGCACAAATGATATAGATATCCCAAAGGTCTTCCTTTATGAAAGATATGGTAAACGTTATTGGCTTGGTGATTATGCAAAAGAGCAATATTCAAAGCTTGAGGTAAAAGCAGATGAATGCGTCGAATGTGGCAAATGCGAGGAAAGATGCCCCTATGAACTGCCAATAATAGAAAAACTTAAAACCGCTCATAAATATTTAACTTCGTAGTTTACAAAATATACTTTAAAAAGGCAGATGAAAAATCAAAACGCAAGGAGAAGACAATGCAAAAAGAGTTTACAGGTCTAATAGCAGCTACTCATACTCCTATGCACAATGATGGAAGCATAAATCTTGAAGTAATCGAAAGACAAGCAGATCTATTGATTACAAATGGCGTTAGCGGCGCGTTTGTATGTGGAACTAATGGCGAGGGATTGTCTCTCACTATTGAGGAGAGAATGGCTGTTGCAGAGCGTTGGGTTAAAGTAGCCCAAAAGAACCTTAATGTCATTGTTCATGTGGGGCATAATTGCCTGAAAGATTGCCAAAATCTTGCAAAACACGCGCAAAAGATCGGTGCAAAGGCAATAGCTTTAGTCGCTCCGACATTTTTTAAGCCAAAAAATGTTGATGACCTTGTAGATTTTTGTTATGAAGTCGCCAATTCTGCATCGGATTTACCTTTCTATTACTACCATATACCATCCTTATCAGGTGTCAAATTTCCGATGTTTGAATTCTTGAATAAGGCAAAAGATAGAATATCCAATCTTGCTGGCATAAAATTTTCGGACAAAGACCTTATGGACTTCAACCAATGTCTTACATTAGACAATGGTAGATTTAATATGCTGTTCGGTAAAGATGAGATTTTGCTTTCTGCACTGATACTTGGTGCAAAGGGCGCAGTTGGTAGCACATATAACTTTGCTGCGCCGTTATATCATCTTATTATGACCGCATATCAAGCAGGAGATATTGAAACTGCACAGATTGAGCAGATAAATGCGGTTAAAATGGTATCAATTATGTTAAAATATGGCGGAATTTCAGCTGGAAAAGCTATAATGAAAATGATCGGTATCGATTGTGGTCCTGTCCGCTTGCCTTTAAGAAATCTAACCGACGAGCAATACAATTCTTTCTATGATGAATTATCTCAAATACACTTTTTCAGTTATTGTTCCGTGCAAGCTAGTGATAACCTTTTACTTTGAAGGGAGGTAAATGATTGGAGACAAAAGAGCTAAAATTCGGTGTTATTGGCTGTGGTTTTTGGGCTAGGTATCAGATATCTGCTTGGCGTGAGCTTGAAGGAATTAAACTGATCGCTCTGTTTAACAGGACACGGTCAAAAGCAGAGAACTTCGCAAAAGAATTTGATGTGCCAAAGGTTTATGATACCGCAGAGGAATTAGTCGCTGATCCTGAAATAGATTTTGTTGACATTATAACGGATGCAGTTACACATTCAGAATATGTCCATCTGTGTGCTAAATATAAAAAACCTGTTATATGTCAGAAACCAATGGCACTATCCCTTGAAGAAGGCAAAAGTATGGTTCAAGCTTGTAAAGATGCAGGTATTCCTTTTATGGTTCACGAAAATTGGCGATGGCAAGCTCCCATACGCAAGGTCAAAGAGGTTATGGACAGTGGGGTAATAGGTAAGCCTTTTAGATGTAACCTTTATTGGAACACAAACTATCCTGTGTTTGAAAATCAACCATATTTGACAAGAGTGTAAAAACTCATAATTGCCGACTTGGGAGTTCACATACTTGATACTGCGAGGTTTTTCTTCGGCGAAGCGCAAGTTATATTTTGTCAGACATCAACGGTTAACAAGAACGTCAAGGGCGAAGACTCTGCAACGATAATGATGAGAATGAACGATGTAATTTGTCTAGTGCAGATCAGTTATTCTTCCATTGTTGAAAATGATAAATTTCCAGAGACCTTTGCCTTCATTGAAGGGGAAAAGGGCTCAATAGAGCTATGTCCTGATTATTGGATAAGGGTTACTACGAAGGGCGAAACTAGGTCAATGCGTATCCCACCGAAAAGTTATCCATGGGCAAATCCTGATTATTTAGTTACACATTCAAGCATTGTAGCGACAAATGCGCATTGGCTCGAATCGTTTAGAACTGGCAGAGAACCTGAGACATCTGGAGAAGATAACCTAAAAACTTTACAGCTTGTTTATTTAGCTTATGAATCATCAAAAACTGGCAAGTCTATTGATATCGGAAGTATATAAAAGGGGGATAATAAATATGAATATATGGGCTAAAATGTGTATCTTATATTTTTTTATGGGCATCTTTATTATAACTTCTTGTGTAGCAAAAGTAGACCCTAAAACTGTCGCTGTTTGTTGGTTATTTGAGGAAGGAAAAGGCAATACAGTCGGAGACCTTTCGGATAACAAAAACGATGGTCTTTTTAATGGAAATCTCAAATGGGCTAATGGAAAGTTTGGCAAATGTTTGGAATTTGATGGCTTATCTGCTTATGTGAATTGCAAGCACTCAGATTCCTTGGACATAACAAAAGAAATTACAGTTATGGCTTGGGTAAATTTCAAAGGTTTGGACTATAAGAATAGTACTGGAAGGTTAAACACTATCGCTGCAAAAGGTTACCCTGATGCTTTAGCTCCTCACGCAGGATGGTGGTTCTCTTACGATAATAGACAGAATCGTCAGGATTTTCCATATACCTGTTTCGGAAACAAAAACGGTGGATGGGCAGGCGGGGGAAACAGTCTAGGCGGAAACAATTTTGTTTTCGACGAAGGAGTATGGTATCACTTAGCTTTTACGATCGCCAAGTCTATCGCAAAGCTCTATATAAATGGAACGCAATTTGGTGCAGATAAAACATTGGCAAACCTTGTGCTATCAGATACAAGCAGAGACCTTTTTGTAGGTTGTGCAGATAGAAATTGGTTTTTCGGGGGACTTATTGATGAATTTGCGATCTTCAATGTCGCATTGTCAACGCAAGACATCAAAAACGTTATGGATAATGGGTTAAGAGAGGCAATCAATCCCTCCGCTGTTGATTATTCTGGAAAACTAGCGTCAAAATGGGGAAACATAAAGTCAAACGCTAAATAGAAATATATCTTCTAATTTTTTATCAGTTTTTCACTTTAACTGGTTTTTGGAGAATTATGGTTATGACATCACGAGAGAGAGTTATTTTAGCATTACAACATAAAGAAGCAGATAGGATACCTATACACGATAGCCCTTGGGGAACAACAGAAGCTCGTTGGCATAAGGAAGGACTGCCAGCAGATCAGTCATCTACGACATATTTTGGTTTCGAATTTAGAGGGTTCGGCGGAGATACGTCGTTACAACTGCCATGGCAGAAAGTAGAAGAAACTGATGAATATGTCATAACCATAAACTCCGATGGTGCAAAGATGAAAAACTGGAAACATAGGACATCAACTCCCGAACTCATTGACTTCACAATTACATCAAGGGAAATATGGGAAGAGTATAAACCAAGAATGGCTATGAACGAGTCAAGGGTTGACTGGACTGGTCAATTGAACGCAAATAAGTCTTGTAGAGAAGCCGGTTATTTTTGCACATTGAACTTTGGACCCGGATTTACTTATATCTGCGACGTTGTAGGTCCTGAAAGAACTCTAATAGCGATGATGATAGAACCAGATTGGATCAAGGATATGTTTATGACAAATGCCCAGTTATGTGCAGATATGGCTGAAGAGATGATGGGAAGGGGAATGGAATTTGACGCAGGGTGGATATTTGACGATTTAGGATTCAGAGATCATCAATTTTTCCCTCCTGATGCCTATCGTGAATTGCTTTTACCGGCACATAAATTGATCTGTGATGTGTTCAAGAGTCGTGGGTTGCCGATGATATTGCATTCCTGCGGGTATAATATGGAGTTCATCCCTTTGTATATTGAAGCGGGCTTTGATTGTATACAGCCACTAGAAGTCAAAGCAGGAAATGATATGTTAAAATTAAAGAAAGAATATGGGGATATATTAGCCTTTATGGGGGGAATTGATGTCCGCGCTATGGCTTCTGACGACCCTGATGATATAGTAAGGGAAATTTCAACGAAGATACCTGTTATGAAAAAGGGCGGTGGATATATATACCATTCAGACCATTCTGTGCCTGATAATGTCAGTTTCAAGCAGTATTGTCGCGTTATTGATTTAGTATTACAATACGGCAAATACTGAAAAATATCTATTTTGTAATTGTAAAAACTTATTATTGCGTTTATAACATAATTTGCTTCGCTCTTTTAAACGCCACTTGCCTTATGAGCGAAGCATTGAAAATATGGTCATTTAAGCCTTAAATGACTTCTTAAATTGGTTATTATTTTAGACCGAGTTCTATGATCTTGTTTTTTATATATTCAGGAGACATTCCAAAGGTTTCTGCTATTTCCTCAACGCTAAGTTTTTTGTAGTTTTCTCTAAGAAATTCTTCTTTTCTTTTACTCCATTTTTTCTTTATTGACCTGATTAAACCTAGTCTACTCAGCTTTTTTGCAACTGCAAGTTCGGTAATTTCTAACTTTTTAGCTAAATAAGCGTTGGACATTATCTCATAGTTTTCCATTAGAAATTTATTCCTATCTTCAGTCCATTTTTTTAAACGTCTTAGCTTTAATGTGCCAAGCCTCTTTTCAATTGCACATACAGTAGTGCCAAGTTCTTTGGCAAGGTCTTTATTTACTTTTTTGGTATAAGCCTCTTTGAGATATTCATCTTTTTCCTTAGTCCATCTTTTATTACGTCTTAAACCCAATTTTTTCAATTGATAGCCAACTCCACCAGGAGTTGCATTAAAATGTTCAGCTAACTCTTTATTTGACATTTTCTGGTAATTTTCTCTTAGAAATTGTATATCTTTTTCTGACCATTTTCTTCTAGCCATTTTTTTCTCCTGCGATTAAACATTAATCAAGTTTGTTTTTATTTTATTATCCTTACTGACAGCAAAATCAGGAAGAATATCGATTTTCGTGAATATAAATCCTAATCTTTAATTTCTAATATGTCTTTATAGGATCAGAAATGAATTCTCGACTTAACATAATTAAAAAAATTCTTAATTTTAACTCATTCAAAATCGAATAAAATAATTTCAAATTCAGTTGCCTGGTAAAAGACACTGATTTTTAGTGTAACAGAATATTGTGTAATTTGTCAAGAAAAAACTTCAAACCTCCTAGCAGTAAAACTGATCTTAGGACATAAGTTCGGACATTTCCCAGTGCAATACTACCAAAATGACTGAAAATTCATGTTATCATGTGAAAAAAA
>FWPV01016554.1_pt1 | contig 10373 bp, 9 predicted proteins | sample 2228371 | NCBI WGS metagenome assembly FWPV01 (sample SAMEA103939776, study PRJEB20133) | metagenome
TAAGAAGAAAGGACTATTATGTCGAAAGAAATGTTCAAGGTTGCAGTGATCGGGGCGGGCATGATCGCCAACGCCGGCCATCTCCCCGCGTGGAAGAACCTGAAAGACGATGTGGAGGTCGTGGGCATCGCGGATATCGAAGAAGACCGCGCACAGCAAACCGCCAAGCGCCACGGCGTGCCCCACGCTTACCAAAGCTGGGAAAAGATGCTCAAGGAGCTCAAGCCGGATATCGTCTCCGTGACCACGCCCAATATGCACCACTATGAGCCGACCATCGGCGCGCTCAAGGCGGGGGCGCACGTGCTGTGCGAAAAGCCCATTACCACCACCTACGCTAACGCCCTATCTATGTACGACACGGCCAAGGCGGCGGGGCGCATCCTGATGGTGGGGCAGAGTGCGCGCTTTTCCAACGCCAACCTGGCTGCCAAGGAGTATGCGTCCGCGGGGCTGCTAGGCGATATGTATTACGGCGAGACGGTCTCCATGCGGCGGCGCGGCGTGCCGACGTGGGGCGTCTTTCATCTCAAATCGCAATCGGGCGGCGGGCCGATCTACGACCTGGGCGTGCACGCTCTGGATGCGCTCTTGTGGATCATGGGTAGCCCCAAGGCCGTCTCCGTCAGCGGCATCGCGGTGACCAAGCTGGCCAACCAGGACGAGGGACTGGTGACCTCGCTGAGCGCGAGCGGCGCGCCTTTGGGGGTGTATAACCCGCGCCCCTACGACTATCGCGAGTTCGACGTGGAGGATATGGCGGCCGGCTTTATCCGCCTGGAGAACGGCGCGGCGATCAGCTTCAAAGTATCCTGGGCGGCCAACATCCCGGCGGACGGCGTCGGGCCGACGTTCATCCTGGGCACCAAGGGCGGGCTACGGCTGCGTCCCTTCACCCTCGTCGGCGCCACGGGGCGCTATCAATCGGATACGACGCCCGTGCTCAACCCCGATCCCAACATACCCTTCTTTGGCCATTGGCGCGAGACAGAGCATTTCATCAAGGTCATCCGCGGCGAAGAGGAGCTGATCGTCAAGCGCGAGGAGGTGCTCAACGTCATCCGCGTGCTGGAGGGGCTCTATCAGTCGGCGGCGGAGGGCCGCGAGATCGTGTTCCGCGATTAGGCGTGGTCGGCTTGAGAATAGGTCTAGCGAAAGGAGGGGTTGATGAAAGTCGGCCTTTATTCGATCACTTATTTGGGCATTTGGTATCAGGGGCCTGCCCTGACGTGGAAGGAATTCCTGCATCAGGCCAAGTCGCTCGGTTACGATGGGGTCGAGTTCGACGGCAAGCGGCCCCACGCCAACCCGATGGACTGGGATCAGCGCACGCGCGAAGCAGTGCGCAACGAGGCGGAAAAGCTCGGCCTGGAGATGCCCGCTTTTTCGGCGAACAATGATTTCTCCATCCCCGTGCCGGAGCATCGCGAGGCCCAGCTCCTCATGGTGCGCGAGCAGGCGCGGCTGGCGCGCGATTTGGGGGCCAAGGTGGTGCGGCTCTTTGCCGCATGGCCGGGGGTCACCTTCCGTGACGGGTTGGCACACTATGAAGAGGCGCGCCAGGGCTGGGAGCGCGCCTATCCCGACGTGCCGCGCTTGGTGCGTTGGCGGCTGGTGCGCGAGTGCCTCAAGGAAGCCGCCGCCTTTGGTGAGGAGTTCGGTGTCGTCATGGCCTTGCAAAATCACATGCCCCTGACCCGCCACTGGAAAGATGTGTATGACCTCGTGCAGGAGGTAAACTCGCCCTGGCTCAAAATCTGCTTCGATATGCCCCTCCAAGAGCAAAACGAGGATTGGCTGCGCAAAGGGGCCGAGACGATCGGCAAGCTGCACGTTCACACCCACTACGGGGGCGATTTCAAGCGCGAGGGAGGGATTGTAGTGCAAGATAGCCTGTCGCCCGACATGTATCCCTTCTTTGTCAAGCTCCTCAAGCAGCACGGATACCAGGGCTATCTTTGCTTCGAGTATTGCCATCCGGCGGTGGACCGCAACCACAACCCGGCGGGTATCGCGCACGTGCACGAGCAGGCGGCGATGGCACTGGAGTACATGCGTCGGCTGATCGCCGAGGCGTGAGACATGCCATGACGCAAGGGCACCTGCTCAGCATTGATGTTGGCACCACCACGGGGCGGGTGATGCTCTTCGACCTCGAAGGCCGCCCCGTGGCGGAGGCCTATGCCGAGCCGGCGGTCTATCATCCCCAGCCGAATTGGGCCGAGGTTGACGCCGAGGAGCGTTGGCGCTGCGTGGTCGGGCTGCTGCGCGAGGTCCTTCAGCGCCCCGGGATCGCTCCGGAGAGCGTTCTGGCCATCGGCCTTTCCGGGTTGATGCACGCGCCCATCCCTCTCGGCCACGACGGCGAGCCCCTGGCGAGGGCCATGTTGTGGATGGATCAACGCTGCCAGCCGCAGGCGGATTGGATGATGCGTGAGCATCGCGACGAGCTCGAGCGGGCGATCGGCGCGGCCTGGATGAGCACGACCCCTTCGGCCCCCAAGCTGCGCTGGATCGTCGAACATGCGCCGGATTTGCTGCGGCAGACGCGCGTCTTTCTGCTGATGAAAGACTATATCCGCTTCAAGTTGACGGGCGATCTATCCACCGACCCTTCGGACGCGGGCGGCACCTCCCTCTACGATAGGCGCAGCGGCGATTGGTCGCACGCCATGCTCGACCTGGTAGGGGTGCCTCCGGAGAAGATGCCCCCTATCCGCGATTCGACACATGTCGTTGGTGGGGTCACCGAGGAGGCAGCGAGGCTCACGGGGCTGCGCGCGGGCACGCCCGTCGTGGTGGGGGGCAGCGACGTGCGATGCACGCGCATCGGCGCGAACGCCGAGGATTCCGGCCGCGCCTGCCTTTATATGGGCACGGCGGCCTGGATCGCGACGCCCCACCGACGCCCCGGCGCGTTCGGCGCCACCGCCACCACAGGGGCCACGCTCAAGTGGTTGGTAGGCCTCTTGGGCCTCGGCGGGCAAGGATCGCCCGCCGACTCCTATAACAGGCTTTTGCAGAACGCGGAACGAGCCACCCCAGGGGCCAAGGGGCTGATCTTCCTGCCGCATCTGATGGGCGAGCGCGGCCCGCGCCCCGATCCCTTTGCCAAGGGGGTGTTCTTTGGGCTGAGCATGGCCCACGGGCGCGCGGAGATGGTGCGCGCCGTCTTGGAGGGATGCGCCTTGCATCTGCGCTCTATCCTTGACGGCCTGGGGCCGGTGGACGAGATGGCCATCGTGGGCGGAGGGGCCAAGTCCCCCTTATGGCGAAAGATCATCGCCGATGCGACCGGCGTTACGCTTTTGGTGCCCGAGGTGCTCGAGGCAGGGGCCTTGGGCGCCGCCATCCTAGCCGGCGTGGGCGTGGGCATCTATCCCAGCGTTGGAGAGGCAGCAGGCCGATTGGTGCGCGTCGCAGAGCGATGCGAGCCGGACGGCGCGCGACATCGCCTTTACACCCATATCTACGAGGTCTACCGCGAGCTGGAAGAACGTGTCGCGCCGCTCTACAGCCGCGTTCCGGTGCGCGAATCGGAGGAGGAATAGATATGCGCGTTTTGGCAATCGTCAACGGCTACACGGGGGCGCTCTGTCTGCAAGAGCTTGTGAACCAGGGGGACGAGGTCGTCGTGGTCACCTCGCCGGCCGATCCGGCCCCCGGCGCGACGGCGGAAACCTCGGTAAAGCTGACCGCGGACCGCAACTACCTGCCGGTGTACCAGCCACCCATGGCAGACGTGAACAAGCCCGCCTTTTTGGCGGTCGTGCGCAAGCTCAAACCGGATTTGATCGTCTCGATGCATTTCCCTGTCATCTTTGGCAAGGAACTGCTTGCGATCCCGCCGATGGGCTGCGTGAACGAGCATCCCTCGCGCCTGCCGGCGGGGCGCGGCATGACGCCTTCTTGCTGGCACATGCTCATCGGCGACGAGCGCAACTGGATCACGCTGCACTATTTGGATGAGGGCATCGACAGCGGCGACGTTATCAGCCAGGGGTCCGTCGAGATCACGCCCGACGATACGGGCTTTACCAGTGGGCGCAAGCTGTCGCAAGAGGGGCATCGTATCTTTGCCGAGGCGCTGCCCCTGATCCGCGAGGGCAGAGCGCCGCGCATTCCCCAGAAACAGATCAAAGGGGTCAAGCGCAGTTACTATAGCTGGAAGCCCGAATACGCGCGCATCGCTTGGAGCCGCTCGGCGGCCGAGCTGGCGTTGCACGTGCGCACGCTGAACCATCCCAAGGAGATGCGTTCATGGACGGGATGCGCCTACACCTACCTGGCGGGGCGGCGCGTGAACGTCTGGCAGGCCAAGGCCGTCGAGGGCGGACGTTGGGCAACGGCCACGGCGGATCCGGGCGAGATCCTGGCCGTCGTCGGCGAGGGGCTGCTGGTCAAGACCGGGCAGGGCGTGCTCCTGGTGAGCGATGCCGAGCTGGACGGAGCCAGGGAAAAGGGAATGGCCGGGCTGTTCGATCTCATGCCCGCCGGAGTGCCGGCCGCGTTTGGCTGAGACGCAATGAAAGAGGTGAACGATGAAAGCAGCGCTTTTCTATGGCGGAAAGGATATTCGCGTGGGCGAGGTGCCGGATCCCGTCCCCGGCCCGGGCGAGGTGTTGGTGCGGGTCAGGGCGGCAGGCATCTGTGGCAGCGATTTGCATAGCTACCGCGATCCCGGCCGCGTGCGGCCCGGCACGGCCCTGCCCTATCTCACAGGGCATGAGCTGGCCGGGGAGGTCGCTGCGCTGGGGCCGGGCGTGGCCGGCCTGGCATTGGGCCAGCGCGTGGGCGTCGAGCCGCGCCATCTGGTGGGCTGCGGGCAATGTCGCTATTGCCGCAAGGGCGACTATCACCTTTGCCCCACACGCGGCGTCGAGAACGGCAAGCGCGTGCACTCTACCGGTTTTGCCGAGTATTCGCTGGAGCCGGCACGCAACGTCTATCCACTGCCGGACTCTGTGGATATGCAACAGGCCTCCTTCCTGGACGTGTACGCCTGCGCCGTGCACGCGCTGCGCTTGGCACCCGTCACCGTGGACGACACGGTCGTAGTGCAGGGCGCGGGGCCGATCGGGCTGACGGCGCTGGAGCTTTATAAACTGGGCGGGGCCAAGCGGGTCATCGTTTGCGACATCGTGGACAAGGCGCTCCAAATGGCCACGTCGCTCGGCGCAGACGCCGTGATCAACAGCGCCCAGGTGGACCCTGTGGCGGCGCTGATGGACCTCACCGACGGACAGGGAGCGGAGGTCGTCGTCGAGGCGGTAGGTGGCAATGCCCCAACTTTTGCCATCGATTGCAAGATGGCCGCACGCAGCGGGACGGTGGTGGTGATCGGCATGTTCTCCAGGCCCCAGACCCTGGAGACCGCCGAGGTGCAGCGCAAAGAGGTGCGGCTTGTCTTCTCGAACAGCTATGCGCTCTGGAACGGCGTGCCCGAGTTCAAGATTGCCCTCGACATGTTGGCCGCGGGCAAGCTCAAGGCAGCGCCCTATATCACGCACACCTTCCCGCTGGAGCGCATCGCCGAGGGCTTTGCCGCCGCGGATAACAAGCAAGCATCGGGCGCGATCAAGGTTTTGATCCTGCCCTGAGGACATCCCCAAGGAGACGATAAACATGGAGAAGGTCAAGGTCGGGGTTCTGGGCTATGGCGTGATCGCCAGCCGTGCCTATCTGCCCGCCATCAGCAAGATGGAAAAAGTCGAGCTGGTAGCGATCTGCGATAGCGTGCCCGAAAGGGCCCAAGAGGCGGCCGCTCGGTATCGCATACCGCAGGTTTACACCGATGAGGATACGATGCTGGCCAAGTCGGGCATTGACCTGATGGTAAACCTCACCCACATCCAGGCGCACTATGAGACGAACCTGAAGGCTTTGCAGGCCGGCAAGCACGTGTACACGGAAAAGACGATGGCCGTGACCGTCGAGGAAGCCAGCACGCTCATCGAGGAGGCCAAAAAGCGCGGGCTCAAGCTGGGCGCCGCCGCCGCAACGATGCTCAGCCCGGTCAACCGCAAAATCAAACAATTGCTCGATGCCGGCACCATCGGCAAGGTGGCCTTTGCCGTGGCGCACAACTCGCACTGCGGCGCGGCAGATCTGCCCAACTGGACGACCGACCCCACCTGGTTTTACAAACCCGGCGCGGGGCCGCTCCTGGACCTGGGCGTGTACGGGTTGCATACCATGACCGGCTTGCTCGGGCCGGCCAAAGCGCTTTGCTCCATGTCGGGCATCGCCATCCCGAAGCGCACCGTGCGCAGCGGCCCGGCCAAGGGCAAAGTCATTGACGTGGAAATTGATGACAACACGCTGATTATGCTCGATTTTGGGGAGGCGACCTTCGGGTATATTGACTCGACCTATACGGTGCAGAGCGGGGCTTATTGGACGCGCTATCCGACCATGCAGATTTTCGGCTCCGAGGGCACTATCGTGGTCAATCCCCGTGGCGCACAGTATCCGTTGACCGTCTTTCGCTACGACGCCGAGGTGGATTTGCGCGGCTGGATGGACGTTGACCTCATCGGGGCGCAGCCCTGGGCTTTGCCGGGGGGCGTGGAGCATCTGGTCAACTGCATCCTCGACCCGACGCTGCCCGTGATCGTGACCGGGGAACATGCGCGCCACGTGCTCGAGATCATGAACCAAACCTATGTGGCCGCACGTGAAAAGCGCACCGTCCCATTAACGACGACTTTTTAACGCCCTTTGAGGAGGTGGATCGCATGGCAAAAGACAAGCTGAAGATGGGCATCGCGGGCATGACCAGTGACCACGTGTGGAATATGGCGCAAAGCTTGCTGGCCCTGCCCAACGTGGCGCTGATGAGCGCCGCCGAGCCTTACGCCGAATTGAGACAAGAGGCCCAGGCGCGTTTGGGTGTCAAAACCGTGTATGCAGACTATCGCGAGATGTTCGCCAAAGAGGGGCTGGACGCCGTCCTGGCGTGCGGCGACAACGCGGGCAAGGTGGAAATCGTGGAGGAGGCCGCCAAATACAAGCTGCACGTCGAGCTTGACAAACCCATGTCCGCTACGCTGGCCCAAGCCGACCGCATCTGCCAGGTCGCGGAGCAGGCCGGCATCCAGGTGATGGTCGCCTATCATCCCTATTTTGGGCCGATCTACCAAAAGGCCAAGGAAGTCGTGCGGACGGGGCGGATCGGCCAGGTCTATCTTGCCAGGGGGCTGATCGGACACGCCGGCCCTAAAGAGGTGGGCTGTTCCAAATATTTCTGCGAATGGCTGTTCGACAAGGCCAAAAACGGCGGCGGCGCGTTTGTGGATGAGGCCTGCTACGTGCTCAGCGCCTTCCTGGACTATTTAGGCCCCGTGAGCGAAGTGTGTTCCTTCATGACCCAGATGGGCTGGCGCGACTATCTTCCCAAAGACGTGGAGGATAACACGGTGACGATCCTGCGCTTCCAGAGCGGCGCGTTGGGCGTGATAGACGCCAAATGGGGGCAGATCGGCCCTATGCCTTTCAGCCAATCCTATCACGGCGCGGAAGGCACCGTGTTGACGGGCTTTGAGGGGATGAAGGTCTATGCGCGCAAAGAGCTGCCTGCCGACTTGCAAGGTTGGGTGGAGCTTGCATTTAGGCCCCAGCCGCGCGGCATGGCCGAGGCCGAGCATTTCGTCAAGCACGTCTCGGAGGGCAAGCCCTTCGAGGGAGCCGTCAGCATTCGGGGGGCGCGCGCCGTCCAGGAGGTGATCGAGGCGGCCTATCGCTCCGCTCAGACGGGGCAGGTGGTCAAGCTGCCCCTCGCGTGATGATTCCAGCATGGGGCGCGCCACGGTGCGCCCCATATCAAACAGAGGAAGGTCTTCAATGTCCGACAACCCGAAGATGAGAGCGGCCCTCTTATATGGCGTGGGGGATCTAAAGGTGGGCGAGGTAGATCGGCACGCCCTTACGCACCCCGACGATGTGCTCATTCGCATCCACGCCTGCGGCATTTGCCCCAGCGATCTGCGCGTCTACACGGGCGTGCGCAAGCCGATGCGCGGCCTGCCCTACACGCCCGGCCACGAGTGGGCGGGCGAAGTGATAGCCGTCGGGGAGGGCGTCAAGGGCTTTTCCGTGGGCGATCGCGTCGTGCCGAGCTGGCGCGTGGTGTGCGGCAAGTGCTACTATTGCGTGCGCGGTATCTATAACTTTTGCGAGAACCTGGTTCAAGGGCGCGTGCGCGGCGGTTTCGCCGAGTACGGCGTCGCCATCGCCGAGAGTTTGCTCAAGATTCCGGAGGGCGTCTCGTATCAGGAGGCCAGCTTTTGCGAGCCGCTGGCCTGCTGCATCGCGGGCAGCCAGTATTGCCACATCCCCTTTGGGGCCAACGTGGTCGTGGTGGGCGCGGGGCCGATCGGGCTGATGCATGTGCAGCTCGCCAAAATCTCGGGCGCGCGCGTGATCGTGAGCGACCTGGTTGGGGCGCGCCTGGAAAAGGCCAGGGAGGTGGGCGCCGATGCATTGATTAACGCCGGCCAGGTGGACCCCGTCCAGCGCGTGAAAGACCTTACCGATGGGCGCGGCGCAGATGTGATCATCGTGGCGGTGGGCGCGCCCAAGGCCCAACAGCAGGCGCTGGAGATGGCAGGGCTGTGCGCCACGATCAATTACTTTGCGGGCACCTACCCGCCGGCTACCATCCCACTGGACCCTAACCTGATACACTACAAGCAAATCCGCCTGACGGGCACCCACGACTTTTCGCCGCTCGACTTTCGGAATGCATTGCGTTTCATCGAGCTGGGCATGGTGAAGGTGGCGCCCCTGGTCAGCCATGCTCTGCCGTTGGATCAGGTCAAAGAGGGGTTCGATATCGTCGCCGCGCAAAAGGGCCTCAAAGTGATGATCACAATGACCTGAGCGCAGTCGCGCGAGTATTCTGCCGGACGATTCGAGATGATGTATAACGCGCACCGTTGGAGCGTGCCGCCGGACGTTTTGCGCTTGCCGGACGATCAAGTACACGTTTGGTATGCGGATATCGAGCGTCTCAAGCCCCGCCTGCCCGCCTTTTTGCAGATTTTGTCGCCCAAAGAGCGAGAGCACGCGCAGCGCTATCGCCGCCCCGAGGATCAGGCGCAGTACGCCATCGGGCATGGCCTATTGCGCGTTATCCTCGGGCGCTATTTGGGCGTGGCGGCGGAGCAGGTGGAATTCGGGCGCGGGCCGCACGGCAAGCCTTACCTGGTCTGGCCGGTGGCGGCCAGTTTGCGCTTTAACATGGCGCACTCGCGTGCTTGCGCGCTCTATGCCCTGGCGCGCGGTCGCGAGCTGGGCGTGGATGTCGAGTACGTGCGCCCCGACTTTGCCTACGAGGAGATTGTCCCCCAGTTTTTTGCTCCCGCGGAGATCACCGCGCTACAGGCGTTGCCCGTCGAGGTGCGGCGCCGCGCTTTTTTTGTTTGTTGGACGCGCAAAGAGGCCTATATCAAGGCGCGTGGGATGGGGCTCTACCTGCCGCTCGATCAGTTCGCCATCCCGTTCATCGCCGGCCAACAGCCCACGCTCTCGTTGACCGCCGACGAGGCGGACGAGGCTGCGCGCTGGTCTGTGCGCGACCTGTTCCCCGCGCCGAACTATGCGGCCGCGCTGGTGGCCGAGGGACACGGATATCAAGTCTCGTTATGGCGTTGGCAGGATGTTTGACAATTCACGGGCTTTGTCGTATACTAGATTCAATCTCGATGCACGAGGGATGTCCAGCATGTCTAGCGGCCAAACATCCCAACTAAATAGGAGGCCCAGGTAACATTCCGACCGCCGGTCTGGATAGTTTTGCCTGGGCGTAATTTAGAGGTTTTAGCCACCAGCTCTCCAGACGGGGAGCTGGTTTTTTGTTGTGCAGACCCATGACAGGAGGAAGACAGATGATTCGTGTAGGCATCTACGGCGCCACGGGATATACGGGATTCGAGTTGCTCAAGATCTTTGCGCGGCACCCCCAGGTTCGGGTCGTCTTTGCTGCGTCGGAAAGTTATGCGGGCAAACGCTACTGCGAGGTGTATCCTTGCCCTTACGACCAGACCCTGATCGCGCCCGATCAAGTGCCCCTCGATCAGGTGGACGTCGTTTTCCTCTGCACGCCCCACCACGCCTCGGCGCCCCTAGCCGAGAAGGTGTTGGCAGCGGGGGCAAAGTGCATTGACCTCTCGGCGGACTTGCGCCTGCGCGACGTCGCAGTCTATCAGAAATGGTACGGCGAACATCCTGTCCCATCCCTCATACCGGAGGCCGTCTACGGTTTGACGGAGCTGTATCGCGCGCAGGTGGCCAAAGCGCGCTTGGTGGCCAACCCCGGTTGCTACCCGACAGGGCCTTTGTTGGCCCTGTGCCCGCTGTTGCGCCAGGGGATC
>FWPV01016555.1_pt1 | contig 10373 bp, 8 predicted proteins | sample 2228371 | NCBI WGS metagenome assembly FWPV01 (sample SAMEA103939776, study PRJEB20133) | metagenome
ATATCCAAGACATATAAGTGTTGATAGAAATGAGAGTCATATTCACATGAATAAATATCCAAAACATATTCGTGTTGATAAATATCCAAGACATATTCGTGTTGATAGAAATGAGAGTCATATCAACATTGATATCAATCCAAAACATATTCGTGTTGATAAATATCTAAAACATATTCGTGTTGATAAATATCCAAGACATATAAGTGTTGATAGAAATGAGAGTCATATTCACATGAATAAATATCCAAAACATATTCGTGTTGATAGATTGGAGTTTTATTAGGAGAAATAGAAATGAGAGTTTGTATATCAGCAGAAAGAAATACCCAAATTCTATCAGGAGAGAAATGAGAGTTCTATTCGTGTTGGTTACTGATGTGAAGTCATAGATAGATCTTGACTCATACTTCTCAACAGTTGATATTTATCGACCGGTTAATGTCTGATCCTCGATAAATATCATTCGCTAACTCTCTTCCCGACGCATTAACACTTTACTTCCTCAGTATCGGCATTGATGTCCAGCTAACTGGATATCAACCAACCTTGTTGTCTCCCAAATATTAAGGAGGACTATTTTATCGTTGAATATTTCGAGGGATTTGTTTTCGACGCCAAATCGTGATTAACAATCGACTTCTAACTCCATATACAAGTTGCAGATAGTTTCTCAATGAATATTAACATTCGGAAACAATCAAGATCCGGGACTAAGTTAGATCTTGATTTTCTTAGTAATTCGCAGATGTGCATTACTGTTTAGCGGACACATCGGCGATTGGAAATATCGAATCATCGAGAAAGCCTCGTTGATTCGATATTGGGTCGAAATGATACTTACGTTCCTCTTATTCTTATTCCGACAATAAAGATTATTCTTGTTGTCAAGAAGAATTAAACTATTCAAGATTAAAAATTTCTTTGTTGCCAACTTTATCTTCTTAGAAAGAAAGTCTCATGATCCAAGATCTTCCTCGGGATATTCTTTTTGAGATTTTTCTTTATCTGCCACCGGAAGATATTCCTCAAATTCCGAGAATCTGTCGACGATTCTCCATCCTCTATCGGGATGAGTATTTTTGGAAACGGGTCTGGTTTCAACATGTCTCTCCTGTTCTCCAAACGGAAGATGTTTCTCTTCGGTCGAAGTTCTCAAGTCTGGTCAAAGAACTCTCTCAACTGTCAACAGAGCCGGATAAACTTCTTCAAAGAGGATGTCAAACCGGCGCTCTCTTTCAAATTCGACGAGCTTTGGAACTTGGTGCATCTCTTTTCTCTCATTCTTTTTCCGCATTTCTGGAAGCCGTCCGTCACGGATATTTGCACATTATCAAGTATCTGGTCCAATCTGGAGGAGATCTTTTCATTCTGGGAGAAGAGGCTATGTGTCATGCCGCTCAATACGGTCAAGTCGAGGTCATTCGGTATCTTTTCGAATCTGGAGTCAGTCTTTCGGTCCGGTATAATGAACCCCTCATGAAGGCGGTGATATCTGGACATCTTGACGCCGTCCGATATCTTATCGAGTCTGGATATGAGAGTCAAGGATGGTGTAACAATGTCCTTCTCTGGGCCGCTGAAGCCGGTCACCTGAATATTGTTAAGTACGCCGTCGAAATCGGGGCTGATATTCACGTTTTTAATGACACGCCTCTCTATTGGGCTTCGTCAAATGGTCATGTTTCAACGGTCCAGTATCTGATTGAGAGAGGTGCTGATATTTCTACTCATGGCGAAGGTCCTCTCTGTCTTGCCGCACAGCGAGGTCACCTAGATGTGGTCAAGATCTTAGTGGAATCTGGGGCTGATCTTCACGTTGAAAATGACTACCCTCTAAGATGGGCAGCGGCTGAAGGTCATCTGGATGTGGTTTCTTATCTCGTGGAATCTGGAGCTCATATTTCAGCTCTCAATAATGAGGCTCTCCGTCGTGCCGCTTCGGAGGGTTATATGGATGTGGTCAACTATCTTCTGGAACATGGAGCTGATCCCCTTGCTCTTGACAGTGATGAACCCCTTCTCTCTGATTAATAGAAGTTCCACTTCTGATGTCTTCGAGAGAATATCAGAAGTGGAAATCGAAAACACTCCAATCTGACGATAAATCTTCTGGAAACCGAGTTAAACTCACCAAAAGAGAGATATCTTGAAGTTGGAAAGATCGAATCGAATTTCAGTTAAGCATCGTTAAAATTCTGAAAATATAATTCGACGAGATAACAGATCTCTTGTCCTATTTCTAAACGTTAAGGAATACACTCAACGGTTACCGAGAGATCTTGTTAAGGAACTCCTGTTATATTTAGATCTCGACGATATTATTAACCTGTCGAGAAGGAACCTTTTGGAAGCAAGTCTGGTTCTACCAAATAGCGTCCCGATTGCCCCATCTGATAAACGAGGATCATATACCGAACTCATTCTTGAGATATTTGAGGAAGCTCAACGATTTCCTTCAAGGACCCTCTTAATCCAAGGGATTAAAAGGGATCCTCTATTTTGTTAAGAAGGCCCTCTCATTAGGGCTTCCGCTCGAAAGACAAGAACTTTATAAGACCGTTGAACATCGAAATCTCGATGCGCTTAAGTACTTGACCAAATATATGGGCCTTAATCTTAACGATACTGACTTTATGCTGTACGTGTGGCTCTGTCTGAAACACATATTGAGGATATCTTGATTTACTTATTAAAGTTATGCCCAACAGTTGCAGTTGCTCCGTGGCAACGAGAAGCAATTCGAAGATGGATTGATATGAATGGATATTTTAACGTAATTAAATATCTCGCTGATTCAGATGTCAATGTTAATCCGCCTCTTGACATAAACTCGGAGAGGCCGCCTTCCGAGGAGATCTCGGTCGAGTCCAAGAACTTATTTTCCAAGGAGCGAATATCTCTACCGGAGGGAACAGGATCTTCTCTGGGCTGCGGCCAACGAATATCTCGAGGTTGTAAAATATCTGGTCTCTCAAGGAGCGAACATCTCCGTCAGAGAAGACATGGCCCTTTTCCGATGGGCTGCCGAGTATGGTCACCGAGATGTGGTTTCATTTTTGGAGTCTCAAGGAGCGAATATCTCTGCTATTGATGAATATGCTCTCTGTTTTGCCGCCGAAAATGGTCATCTTGACATCGTCAAATATTTAGTCGACCGAGGAGCGAATATTTCCGCAAGAGACAACGAGGCTCTTCGAATGGCTGCGAAAAATGGTTTCTTGAACGTGGTTAAATATCTAGTCGAATCTGGAGCTAACGTCTCAGCTGAGGATATGAGGCTCTTATTAACGCCGCTAAACGTGGACACTTGGAGGTGTTAAGTATCTCGTGTCGAAAGGGGCAAAGGTTAATACCAGAGAAGACCTGGCTCTACGTCAAGCTGCCAGCAAAGGCCATCTGAACATTGTTAAATATCTAAAAAGCAGAGGAGCCAACCCCCGAGCTTTGAATGACCAGGAGCTCGTTTGGTCCTCCTCTGGTGGACATCTTGACGTCGTCTCGTATCTGATTTCGGAAGGAGTGGATGTCCATGCCTGAAATGATCATGCTGTTATCAACGCGGCCAAGAGAGGTCATCTTGATGTTCTCCAATATCTCGATCTTTTGTGAGCAGACATACACACGCAAGACGATGAACCTCTCTATCAAGCCATTAACAAAGGTCATTTGAATATTGTTAAATACTTGATCGACCGGGGAATTCACATGACAAATCCCCATGTCAGGAAAAGATAGTCGGCGCGTTTCAATCAGCTATAGTTGATGGTACCCTCGATAAAAACGTAACTCGTATCGAAGATGTCTATAAAAATACACTTCGTTTGGCCATATTAAACTGTCGACGAGACATTGTGTCCTATCTTGTCGAGAGAGAGGAGTTCAACTCGACAAGGAGATGGAAGAACTCTATTCGATCATGATGTCTGAAAATTTGACAACGCTCGATCGATTCCGAATGTTTGTTCCAGAAGAAACTTGGCCGAATCTGGAATGTTCGGAATAAAGAATAAGACTCTTCTCTTTGAAACATTAAACGTTTCGAACTCTTCCCATGTGTCAAAGATTTTTCTGACAATCGATGATTATCAGGAAGTTGTTATCTTTCCTCGTTTTTATCGATCTTTGAACGCTATTTCTTGTTTGTGTGTTTTTTACAAAGGATTACTGGAACTCTTGAAATACCTCTTCTTTCGACCGAAGAAGTTCGTATTCTGACATTAGCCGTAAAATGTGAAGCGAATATCTCTGCAAAGAATAATAGGTTCTTCGTAAAGCTGCAGCTAACGGTCGTCGAAACATCGGTATATTTAGTCAAGCGAGGAGCGAATGTGTCTGCTAATGAGGAGGAGACTCTTTGGATAGCTGCAAAATATGGACACCAAGATATTATCTTCTATCTTATTGAGTCAGGGGCGAATCCTCGAGTCTCTCAGATATTAAGATTATTAAGATTATTAAGATTTTGACTCGTCAAAACTCTTTCTGTTATCATAGTAGATATCTTCCAAAAATGTTCCGCTTCTTTCCTCGATTTTTCTCTTATCTCTCGATTCTTCCTTCCGATCTCCGAGAGGAACTTCTCCTTCTTTTGCCTCCGAAAGATATCGTTTCAACAGTTTCCGACATCGAAGAATTCAAAAGAGGATGTTCTCAAGAGGCCTTTTGGGTGAGAGTCTGGAAAAGATGGGTTTCTTCTCGACTCCCGGATTCTCGAGATCGATCAATTCGGGATATGATATATCGGAGAGTCGAAGAGGCGAAAGGATTGACACCTGAGGACCTTCTAATACAAGGATCGGAGGAGGGGATCTTATTTTATGTGATAGAGGCGATCGAACGGGGAGCAAAAGTTTGTTTGAGGAAGAACCTGGCACTTCGTTTCGCTGCAGCTAACGGTTACTTGGAGATCGTACGATATTTAGTCGAAAAGGGAGCGAATGTATCGGCAAATGAGGATGTAGCTATTCGTTTGGCTGCAAGAAATGGTTCTTTCGAGATGGTTCGATATTTAGTCGAAAAGGGGGCAAATGTATCTGCGAAAGAAGATCAGGCTTTAATATGGGCCTCTTATAATAGTTCTTTCGAAACATTGGTATATTTAGTCGAAAAGGGGGCGAATATTTCTGCTCAAGATGGGAAGGCTCTTATTATAGCTGCAGCTAATGGTTCTCTCGACGTCGTTCGATATTTAGTCGAAAAAGGGGCGAATATCTCTGCTCAAGAGGAGAAGGCACTTATTATGGCTGCAGCTAACGGTTCTCTCGACGTCGTTAGATATTTAGTCGAAAAAGGGGCGAATATCTCTGCAAAAGATGATGAGGCTCTTTGTTGGGCTGCAGATAGAGGTCATCTCGACGTCGTTCGGTATTTAGTCGAATCTGGAGCGAATATTTTTGCGAGAGAGGATGAGCCTCTTCGTTGTGCTGCAGTACGAGGTCACCTCGGGACGGTGGTATATTTAGTCGAATCCGGGGCGAATATTTCCGCGAGAGAGGACGAGGCTCTTCGTCTAGCAGCAGCTTATGATCGTTTCGAAATCGTTCGATATTTAGTCGAAAAGGGGGCCAACATCTCTGCAAAGAATAATGAGGCTCTTCATTTGGCTGCTGTTAATGGTCATATCGACGTCGTTAGATATTTAGTCGAAAATGGGGCGGATGTTTCAGCGGATAATTATGCGGTTATTCGTGAGGCAGCGAAAAAAGGATTTATGGAGATTGTTTTCTATCTCGTCGAAAACCGACATCTTTCAAGTTCTCGTCGAAAAACTCATTTATAACAAAACAGATATCCTCGATAAATAATCTTTCTCGTAAGCGATCTGTATCCTTAATACAGAATACAGATCGCCATTTGAGCTTAGTGACATGGCTCTGACATCTTGAATTCGTTTGGGAAGATGATTAACATCAGCTTCTTTGATATTGTCAATTCATCTTCGAAAAGATCATGAATATTTTTTATCCTATCTTCAAGGAGAAATCAATATATTTCTCCGAAACTGGAACAAGATACTCTTTTAAAAAATGTCTTTTTAAAGACTTTTTAATGTTCGGAAACGTTCTCATAAACGGAGAAACGCTCCTATTAAAAATGGACTCGACTCTGGAACTCTTATCAAGTCCAAATAAACTTTTAATGGAAGGAGCAAAGACCGGAAACTTGTCTTCAGTTAAAGAAGCCCTGAAACTTGGAGCATCCGTCTCCTATAAGAATGATAAACCTCTCCGTTCCGCCGCGAAAAATGGTCATCTGGATGTGGTTTCTTATCTCGTGGAATCTGGAGCTAACGTCTCCGCTGAAAATGACATCGCCCTCCGTACTGCCGTGGAACATGGCCATCTGAATATTGTCAAATATCTGATCGAACATGGAGCTGGTCTTCTTCCAAGAAAACGTTCAGGTCCTCTTGACAGAATTCCTTATCTCGTCGACTCAAGTTTCCAGAAAGTCGATCCAATGTTTCTTCGTCTGGCTGCAGAACATGACCAGGCGGAAATCGTGGATTATCTGATAAAACAAGGAGTCAATAGTCGATCAGCAATTGAAGATGCCTATTCTGCCGCGGTAACGTCCAACTGTCCCAAGGTGATCCAGTATCTAATGGAACAAGGAGTTCATTCCTTCTTCCAACAAGATAAAATTCTCAGTCATGCTATGAGATACGGCTACATTGGCTTCTAACATATCTGAATCAAGCCGATACTCTCTCCTTTCTTCGTTTTCATGATTTTCTTTCCTAAATGTTAATCCTCGACTGATTAACATTCAATCTGATATCACATCAAACATGAACTAAAGATATTTAGACTTTAGTTCATGTTTGGTCTCTATTTCTCGGGTTGGATATTCATGAAACGGTATCATTCGATGATTTCGAATGGATTGGTAGAGATGAGGCTTTCCTCTATCCTATATCTGGCTGAAAATGAAGAAAGTACTTCTCAACTCCTTTCTCTTCCGTTAAATAAAAGACTTCTCATGTTTTCACATTTACCGTCAGATATTGTCGCGGAGATTCTTCTTTTACTGTCTCCGGATGAGATTTTTCCCAAGTGTCTTGTCAGTCGGGTCTTCGCCTCCGTCTGTCGAGATGAACACTTTTGGCAACGAGTCTGGTTAAAGTGGATCTCCCCCCAATTACCCTCTTTCGATAAACTTTCGTCCCTTCGACAACAAATTTCACAGATGGTAAAGGATGTTCACCTTCTTTCTTCGGCTCCTCCTGAACTCCTATTTCGAGGAGAAAAGACAGGATCCCTCTATCAAGTGAAGGAAGCCTTAAAACTCAATGTTTCCAGACTTGATATGAATAGGGCTCTATGGTTGGCGGTAAGGAGCGGTCATCAACATACGGTCCAGTATCTGGTCGAATCCGGGGCCGTCATCTCCTCCCGAGATAATCGTGCTCTCCGTATCGCAGCAGAGTATGGACATCTTGACGTAGTTCAGTATCTCATCGAGCAGGGAGCAAACGTCTCCTCCCGAGACAATGAGGCTCTCTATCGAGCAACGGCCTCCCGTCATTTTGACGTAATTCGATGTCTTGTCGAAAACGGCGCCAGTTTCTCTGATTCGAGGGATCACCGAATGTCTGCTCTTGCCTTAGCAATTCAACGAGGCTTCTTGGAAATCGTCCATTATTTCCTAGAATGTAAGGAAAACAATCCAACCTCCAAAGGTCGTGCTCTCGGGGAGGCCGCGAAATTTGGTTCTCTGGAACTTGTTTCATATCTCCTGGAACGTGGAGCCGACGTTAACTTTGATGGCGGAACACCTCTGATTAAGGCAGCCGCTGGGGGTCATCGACATATTATGAAATATCTCGTCGAACATGGAGCGAACTTTTCTCAGATAGAGGAGATTATTCTTCATAATGCCGTCTGTCACGGACATCTGGAGATCGTTGACTATCTGGTTAAATTGGGAGTCAATATCTCCATAAATGATAATGAGGCTCTGCGTGTCGCAGCAAAAGAAGGATATCTCGATATTGTTAAGTATCTGGTAGAACGTGGAGCCGATATCTCCGCAAAAGAAAATGAGGCCCTGCGTCTCGCGGCAAGAGAAGGTTTCCTCGATATTGTTAAGTATTTAGTCGAATCCGGAGCCAATGTCTCCGCAAAAGAAAATGAGGCCCTACGTCTCGCATCAAAAGAAGGATATCTCGATATTGTTAAATATTTAGTCGAATCCGGAGCCGATGTCTCCACAAAAGAAAATAAGTCCCTGCGTCTCGCGGCAAGAGAACGTTTCCTCGATATTGTTAAGTATTTAGTCGAATCCGGAGCCGATGTCTCCGCAAAAGAAAATGAGGCCCTACGTCTCGCGGCAAGAGAAGGTTTCCTCGATATTGTTAAGTATTTAGTCGAATCCGGAGCCGATGTCTCTGTAAAAGAAAATGAGGCCTTGCGTCTCGCGGCAAGAGAAGGTTTCCTCGATATTGTTAAGTATCTGGTCGAATCCGGGGCCAACGTTTTTGATCGGAACGATGATGCTATTCATCTCGCGGGGATGAATGGTCATCATGATATTGTCACAGTCTTACTTTCCCACTACGAGGATATTGCCGAACTCTTTGTGAAGATATTGTCAAAGTCTCATTATGAGTTATGAAATAAATATTCATATTAATAGAAGAGAGGAGAGACAATGATTCTTCATTGTCAAGAATCTGGTTTTCGGAGAGCGAACATCTTCAATTTGAAACAATAAAGCTCTGACGTCGGAAAATATCCAAATCTTTGACTTTCGTTGAATGAGTCAAGGATTCCTCCCTCTTTCTCTTCTTTTCTAATATTAAAATGTTGACAAGATTACCGAATGTTTTTTCAGAGATTCTTCTTCATCTGTCTCCAGAGCATATTTTAATTGTTTCGAGAGTTCGTCGACGTTTTGCGTCTCTGTGTCGAGATGAATACTTTTGGAGACGAGTTGAGCTCAAGTACTAAAGTACTTTTCACCTCAGTATCCTTTTTCTCATATCCCCTCTCTTTGAAACAAGATCCAATTAAGAGTTAATGAAGTTCGAATGCGGTCATCGAAGCCAAATTATATCTTATCTCTTATCTCTTATCTCTTATCTCTTATCTCTTATCTCTTATCTCTTATCTCTTAGGAGTAGGGCTCAGAACGTATCTTTCTGTCAAGTCGTTAAGACTCGCAAACTTGGTGCCGCAATTTCTTATGGTTTTAATGAGCCTTTTCATGTTGCAGCAGGTTCGGATCATTTTCATATTGTCAAGAACTTGGTTAAGATGGGAGCGAACATTTCCTCGATGAAGGATTTTGCAGTTAGGGTTGCTGCGTTCGAAGGTCATCTGAACATTCACAGAAATAAATTTCCAAAATATATTCATCTTAACAAATATCCAAAACATATCAATGTTGATATGTCTTGGATGTTTATTTTGTGAATTAATATCCAAACATATCTATTTGTATTGATAGATATCCAAGATCTATCAACAGAAATAAACATCCAAGACATATCAAGTTGATAGAAATGTGAGTTCTATTCGTGGAAATAAATATCCAAAGTCTATTAGTGATGATAAATATCCAAAATCTATTCGTGTTGATAAATATCCAAGACATATCAAGTTGATAGAATTTGGAGTCATATTCACATGAATAAATATCCAAAATTTATTTGTGTTGATAGATCTTGGAGCCATATCAAGTTGATAGCTTGTAGAGTCATATCACTGTTGATAAATATCCAAAATCTATTCGAGTTGATATATTTTGAGCCATGTCACTGTTGATAAATATCCAAAATCTATTCATGTTGATATGTTTTGGAGCCATATCAATGTTGATAATATCCAAGATCTATTCGTGTTGATAGATTTTGGAGTTCTATTCGTGGAAATAAATATCCAAGACATATCAAGTTGATAGAATTTGGTGTTCTATTCGTGGAAATAAACATCCAAGACATATCGAGTTGATAAACATCCAAGATATATCAAGTTGATAAACACCCAAGACATATCAGCGTTGATAGAATTTGGAGTTCTATCAGCTTGGATAAACATCCAAGACATATCAAGTTGATAAACATCCAAGATATATCAAGTTGATAGAATTTGGAGTTCTATCACTGGAAATAAACATCCAAGACATATCAAGTTGATAGAATTTGGAGTTCTATCAATGTTGATAAATATCCAATATCTATCAGCGTTGATGGATTTGAAGTTATATCAATGTTAATAGAATTGAGAATTCTATCAATGTTGATAAATCCAAGATCTATTCGCGTTGATGGATTTGAAGTTATATCAATGTTGATAAATATCCAAGATCTATTCGTGTTGATGGATTTGAAGTTATATCAATGTTGATAAATATCCAAGATCTATTCG